>OLOI01002515.1_pt1 | contig 12997 bp, 16 predicted proteins | sample 1672131 | NCBI WGS metagenome assembly OLOI01 (sample SAMEA3136651, study PRJEB25190) | human gut metagenome | reverse complement strand
GGGAAATGCCCGCAGGGCAAAGGGTTTGCCGTCTTCGCAGAAGAGCCGTCCCCTACACAGAACTTCATTTATTATTAAAATAAACATTAATTTAATTGTATGCATATTTTTACTACAAATGAATTTTACCCGTGATTTTTTCTATGGTAATTTCAATTACATCTGTTCTGTCATACATCTGCTTTATTTCTTGAAGTCCTGCTTCTTTGCAATCAGCACAGTACTTATCCAGAATAAGTTCAAGCGCATGATGGCGGTCATCAGTCATTCGCTTTGCCGTGCCAAAAACTATTGCACTGCGAAAACGAGTTGAGCGTTTTTCGGGGACAACCTCGCTGCTTTCAACCACAGTAAAGCACACCTTGTCACAAAATTTAAGATTTTCCTGCTTATGACCGACATTAAAGGAACAATGAAAATAAATTTTATCTCCCTCGACAACATGGTTTACGGGCACACCGTAAGGATAACCGTCCTCGCCCACCGTCGAAAATACTCCGCTCTCAGCATTTGCCAGAATCTGACGTGCAGTCTGCTCGTCACACTGTTTGTCTTTTCTTCGCATTTTATGTTCAATCACAATATCACCTTTTTATTTCAATAAAAAATCAAGACTTACCGAGAATATTTCAGAGAATGCTTTCAGTTCTATATCCGTAACATATCTTTCGCCGTTTTCGATTCTTCTTATTGCCGTTTTATCCATATCAATGCCTTTTATCTGCATTTTTTCGGCAAGCATCCTTTGTGATGTTTTTTCGGTTAAATTCTTTCTCAACACAGCAATTTTTTTACCACACAAATTTCGGGTGCCATCCTTTGCTTTATGCTTAAACATTTTATCCTCCGTATAATCAAAATGAGTATTTGTATGACTCATATTAATTTTATGGTTTATATTCATTTATAATATCAAGTATTTTGCTATGATAAATATTGCCGTTCAGCACATCTCCGTTTGGAGAAAAACTAATTGCTCTAATATCTCTGGGATTCTCCTCGTATGGACTTGAATAATCTGTATCATCATCAAAATATTCACTTAAATATTTGATAGCATTCCCACTTGGAAAAATAACATTTCCTGAACTAACAGGAATATTTAAATAAGCAAATTCATTGATAATTTTCTTTGTCTGTATGTTATATGGATTATTGTCCTCCTTGCTGATCAGCCATGCAGGACTCAATATTATTGAAACACCGGATTCAACAACGCATTCAGCAAAATATTTGACAGGCTCTAAAGGTATTGTTTCTTGATGAAAAGCATCAACTGATAAAAGAATCCTACATACTCCGCTATCAGCAAGCGATTCAACAACTTCCCTGATTCTTATTCTGTTCTTAGTGAAAAATCCATTGGTAATAATCTCCCTTTTCGGTATCTCCATCTCTGTTGCAGTTTTATGTATCTTACAAACCACTTCAGGATAAAGTAACGGTTCTCCTCCAAAGGTCATCAATGATTCAATCTTGTAATTCTTGCATATATCACGAATTGCATTTACGGCAATATCTGCATCTATATATCCTGTACAAGAGCTATGGTCTCCTTCAGAACAATGCTTGCATCTTCCTGTACAAGCCATAGTAACAACAAACTCAATTCGATTTAAATTTTTTATATATTCATTCATAACAAACTGCATTCCTTTCAGAAATAAATTAGTAATATCCAATTTTTGAATGATGCAGTTCTGACAACATAAGCATTGCTTTCAATTAATCTCGATACAACCTGCTGTCAGTATTAGAACTGCATCGAGTAGTTAATTCGTTTTCTCACCATTATCTCCTTTTACAGCTAAAATCCAATTTGTAAAGCAGTATCTCTATGTTCAAATAATTCACTTTTGCAAAAAAGTGAACATTTCCATTTGTTTAGCAATTTAGTCTTCGATGAATAAGAATTTAAATTAGTTCTTTACTTTCAATCCAAAAGCAAGCCAACGACCGTCGGGATCTTCAATAACAAACTCTTTATTCTGATAGTCAGTCATATTTAAAGACTTAACAATTTTTATTCCTTTTGCAACAAACTTTTTTTCAAGCAATTGTTGATTTTCTGTATATAAATATGCGTCATATCCATATCCGTATATTTTTCGATTAGGCAACACTTTGTCCGTATTTGCTTGAAGTAGAATAATTTCAATATTGTCTTTATAAAGACAAATATGAGGTTCTTTACATTCCAAGTATTCAACTGCTCTGAATTCCAACTTCGACACATAAAATTCTTCAGTCTTTTTTATATTTGGAACAGGAAAAATACAGCTTAACCCCATTATGCTCATATTTCATTCACACCTCTAAACTCCCGATTTATCGATTCATCTTTTCAACTGACAGATTCAGCAACAGAAATGTTATCATAAATAAAAAACGGATACCAACAAAGTATCCGTTTTTTTGGTGCGCCAACAGGGACTCGAACCCCGGACCGACCGGTTATGAGCCGGTTGCTCTAACCAACTGAGCTATTGGCGCTTATATTTCGCAAGGATTATTATATCAAATTTAAATATCGTTGTCAACGAAATATAAAGATTTTTTAACTTTAAACTTCACACAAAAACAAAATTCTCCTTGTAATTCCACTTCATATCATAGCAAAGGGATGTTTATTGGACACCAACTGAATTATAATTTAATTATAAAGTAAACGACACACCAAAATCGGAGGAATTATTATGTTGAATTTTTGTATATTTGTATTTATTATTTATGCTGTTGCATCTTCAGTCAGAGCTATTCTAAGAGGAGATTTTCTTCAAAATGTCGTTATGTTTGCAAAAGCTTTTAAAAACATTGAAAACAAAAACAAAAATCCTGAAGAAAAGCCTAAGATTGTCCGCATAAATCAGTGTAAAAATCAGGAAAAAATCACTAAAATATCAAATCAAACCAAACGTGCGGCTTAATTGACAAATTCAAACACGCTGTGTATTTACTCCGTTATTATATTCCAGCTTTGCTTTAACCGTTCAAGCGAGAACGCTGCATTTGCCGGACTTGTTGAAGGCAGCTTTACTGCCGGAATATTAGTGACAGGGTAAATATATTTCTGATATAGATTATATGAAGCCGTACCGTTTGCAAATATTTGTGTAACCCTGCTGTTATTCAGAATTACTGACAAATCATTCGGCACAACATCCTTAATTGAACTGTCGGACGAGCCTGTTATTGTACAAGAATGAATTGTGTCCCACATTGCTATATGGTGCTTCAGAACAAGTGCTGACTTTTCTTCCATTGTCCGAGGTATTTCTTCATTAAAAAGCTCCGCAATAAGCCTCCAGAAGCGATTCTGAGGATGTCCGTAGAAAAACTGCGCCTCTCTTGACTTAACAGACGGAAAACTGCCAAGAATAAGCTTTGTGCAATATTTATCATACAACGGTGGAATCGGATGAATTATTCTTTGCGTATCACTCATACTAAGCCTCACATCCGTCAAGATACATTTTCTTAATTATAGCTTTTCCTGTCGGCGTCTTAAAAATCTTGTCATACACTTTTTTGATGCTTTCAACGCTTGAATTATCTTCAAAGAGATTAACAATAAAATCTGCTTCCACAAGTATCTGATACGGTAAGGTATTTATGCAATTATAAGTATGATGATGTGCCACAAGATATTTTACATTATCAATAAATTCTTTCTCATATCCAAGCCTGTTAAGCAATATTTCTGCTTCGGCAGGTCCTTCAAGCTCTTGATATTTGCCTGCGCTTGAATTGTACTTTTGCTCACTTAATTTTATGCCAATATCATGAACAACAGCCGATACCTCTAAAAGTTCCTGCTCCTCAGCACCGAGCTGTTCTCCCTCACCAATAGTTTTTGCAAATGAAAATACTTTTAGAAAATGATTAATTCTGCGTACATCTGTACCAAAATATTCAATCATTGCATTGATAACTTTTCCGGTTCTTTTCATACTTTTATCCCTATTTCTTCATCTTGCGAATATACGCAAAGGTCTTTTCCTCGCCCTCATCCCTGAGCATCTCCAGCAATTTATTAAGAAGTGCCTCTGTGTTCGGGTGCATTCTGTTCTTGCCCTTTACACGTAAAAAGTATGTGTAGGGGTCGCTGTCCTTGTATTCCTTACCGTTATAAATCTTGCTTGCAGCAACACGGTCGCAAAACATTTCAATCACATAACGGACAGGCATTTCTACATTTTCAATCTGCTTTGTTTTTGGATTGTAATCATTCCAATATTCATAGTGGTGGCGGTTTCTTCCCTTGTGATGCATCCACGCCCTTGAACAGCCGTAAATCTCCCTCTCCTTCTCATTAGGACTGCGTGTACCCTGATAATACTTTGCACCGGGAATAAATTCCGTAGGAGAATACTTTGACAAATCGTGACGAAGCCCCTGCCACAATATTCCTGCCTTTGCGCAGTTAGCAATTACCTTGTGACGATGCTTGGTTATAGTTTTAAAATGTTTGATTGGATGTCCCATAAAAAATCACCACGTTTATTTTATCATATTATTTGGAAGTTTGAAATATCTCTTGCGTTATTTGTCGAAAAAAGTTATAATAACCTCACGCTGTTACCAAAATCAAAGATTTTGACAGCTGAGAGAACATTGGAAACTTCGTTCTCTTTGTGCTTCGCACAAGAATTATGTTATAATAAAAGAAATTAAAAATTTGTAATCTTTTAAAGGGGTATTTATGAAGAAAAAAATATTTCTTTCCCTCTTAGGTATTTTTATTGCCAGCTCAGTAACAATGTGCGTATTTATGTTTACACCACAGAATAATTCTATACCAAAAGATGAGCCAATAAACAATGATAATACTGTTGTGCAAAATGGAACTGTTGACCTCACCGACATAGACACTACTGTTTCATTTATGCCAAGTGTTCAAACACAGGATGATATTACCATTGCAAACGGCAGTTCAACGATTATTCCATTATCTGATATAGAAGAGCAGACAATTATCGGATTTGAATGTAGTGACAAAAACATTGTTACGGTAGATGACGGAGGCAGAATTGACGCACTTCAAGAGGGTGTAGCAGAGATTACTGCTAATTTTTCAAACCTTGGCTCGTATAAATATAAAATAATTGTCACAGAAGCAGAGGACAAGATTGAATATGACGGATTTTCAACCTGTATTCTTGCAAATACCGACATTTTGTCTGAAAACATACGAACCTTTACAGGCAAACAAAACCTTTATTCAATCAAAGTAAACCGTCAGATGAATTGCGTTACTGTATATACTTATGACAGCAAAGGCAAATATACTATTCCTGTAAGGGCAATGGTATGCTCATGCGGACTTAACGGCGGCACAATTCTCGGCGATTTTAAAATATACTTCCAAAAGGAATGGAATGCTCTGCTGAATGATGTGTACGGTCACTATGTGAGCGGAATATCAGGAAATTATCTGTTCCATTCCGTTCCATACTATTCAACAGACGAAAACAAACTTGAAACCGAAGAATACAACAAGCTTGGCAGTGACGGTTCACTCGGTTGTGTAAGACTTGCTGTTGCCGATTCAAAATGGATTTATGAAAACTGCCCTGTCGGCACACCTGTTACGATTTATGACGACAGCAATCCGGGTCCTCTTGGAAAGCCCGAGTCAATGCATATAGCTGATTTAAATAATGGCTGGGACCCTACAGATGATGACAAAAACAATCCATATCTTATTCAAAAACCTCAGATAAGCGGTGTTTCCGACAGAACAATCAATGTTGGTGATGACTTTGATATTTTGGACGGTGTGAGCGCAGTTGATACCTGCGGCAATGACATTACAGATAAAATGGTTATAACAGGAAATGTTATAAGCTCAAAAGCAGGCGAATATAAGGTAACTTATGAAATCGAGGACGCAATGCACCGAACAGCAAGAGAGGATATTGTAATTACGGTTTTGTCTTAATTATAGATTATTTCAAAGTAAAAGGAGCGGTCAGACCGCTCCTTTTATTGTTGCTATTCTGTTATTCAATGACAGCCATTCCTACAAGATGCTTTTGAATAAGGGTTGCATCATCAATATTGACTTCTCCGTCCTTATTAACATCTGCAAGTGCTTCTTGCTGTGCGGTAAATTCCGCCAAATTTGCAAGATACTTTTGAATATAGGTTACATCATCAATGCCAACCTTTCCATCACTGTTGACATCGCCTTTTAATGCTGTTTTCTCAGGTCCGAATAAGACAGTTTCATAATCCTTTGTATCAGAAGAAACAGGAAGTGAAACCGAAATTTTACCATCATTATCGGCAGTAAATTGATCTACATACAGCAGGTTTTCGGCTGACAGAATATCCTCGGCGTTTGGATCTTTTACAACTGCTATTATGTAGTCAGCATTCGCAATCTTATTACTATATTCAGAATAAATCCCAAAAGAATCAAAGTTCACATTAACATTTGAACATGAAACTTCAGATAAAATACCTGTATCTGCAAAAGCACTGTCGCCAATATCTGTGACACTGTCGGGAATTATCACATTTTTAAGTCTATAACAATTAGCAAAAGCAAAAGAACCAATGCTTGTAACGCTATTTGGTATTGTTACACTATTAAGGCTGTCACAATAGAAAAAAGCTCTTTCTTCAATACTCTTGACGCCATAAGGAATTTCAATACTTACAAGACCCGTATTTTCAAAAGCCATCTTTTCAATACATTTAATACCACTGGGAAGCTCTATGCTTGTCAAACTATAACAACTTAAAAATGCACTCTCTCCAATTTTTTTAACTTTTTTGGGGATTTTTATATTTTCTAAACTATCGCAAGCCATAAATGCGCAATCCCCAATACTGATTACACTTTCGGGAATTGTTACACTTTGAAGATTAGAGAAATTGCAAAATGCAAAACTTCCAATACTTGTAATTCCGTCCGAGATTTTTACTTGGGTAATTTTTTCTTTATCAAGTGCATCCCACCAAGGTTGATCACCTCCCATATAATCATCCATAGGACCTGAACCTTCTATATTTAGTATTCCTTCCTCTAAGGTCCATTCTATACCTTCTTTTTCAGGTTCGGTTGGTTCCTGCTCCGGAGAAGTAGGTTCCGGATCAATAGGTTCCGGCTCAGTTGTTTCAGGTTCGGTAGGGTCAGGTTCCGTTGGCTTAGTTGGTTCTTCTGTTACATCCAGGGTAACATCCGCACCCTTTTTGTAAACAAAAATCCTGCCTGAGACTTCTTGCCGAATTGTGCGGTGCTGCCCTAGTACAAATCCAATGCCACTTCGAGCATATCCATGCTGCTGACACTTTTTGCCTATTTATAGTATACTCCTCCAATCTTGTATTCATTTTATGCATGAGGAAAGCATTCCCCATGCATAAAATAATCTCCTTGCAGAATGTTGTTTGCATCTCCGTCTGGAAGGTATAAGACTGCGAATACGGTTTACTCTGGGCGTTACTTACAAATTCATATTTGGGAGTGTATACACTTCTAACATCCAGGACGTATATAAACCGATATCCGGCAAATACATGCAAATAGGCTTTTCTTGCTACATATTACATATTTTTCCAATACACAATAAAATCGCTTCCAAACACATTCCGCATATCACCGGATAGTAAAAAGTTGGAATTACTATGAAATTTGCTATAATAGCTACCATATCGAACGCAACAATTAGTCCGATACAAACTTTTCGGTATCTATACCTCTCCGATGCATCCAAAGGCTTCCCTCTGTTACCCAAAGGGCTAAACGCTAAAAGGCATACATTGCAGAGAAGAAAGCATAACGGGAGTTTTGCATTTGAGGCTTTGAGTACCTTGATAGTAACTGTTGCTGTTCCCATGGCCAATGTTGTCCATATTGTGCAAGCCATCTCTGTTTTGGCGTGTATCCCTCCTGCATAACTCCGCAAGAGAATGAATAGAGACGAACTGAATGAATTTCTGCGGCGGATCAGCAGATCTTTTTCGCTCACAGCCCTTGCCGATTTCATCAGAGCTTCCTTAGCTCCCCGCATGATCGCAGTACACGATTTCAAGGCCAACGTATATCGCACAAAAACATCGTCTTTTTATCAGCCGCCGAGATATGCTGCCTTTACGCTTTCATTTTCCGCCAAGTCGGTGCTGTTGCCAGAAAGCTTAACGACACCATTCTCCAGAACGTAGCATCGCAGCGATGCTTCCAATGCCATATATGCGTTCTGCTCTACAAGAAGGATGGAAATACCTTTTTTCTCATTGATTTCTCTGATTTTGTCAAAAACTTCATCAACAATCACCGGCGCAAGTCCCAGCGACGGCTCATCAAGCAAAATAATCTTCGGATCACACATCAGGCCTCTGCACAATGCCAGCATTTGCTGTTGACCACCAGATAATGATCCCGCTAGTTGAGACCTTTTTTTCTTCAAAATGGGGAATAGCTCAAACATTTCATCGTAATGTTCCTGAAGTTCTGCTCTGGAATATGGCTTGCTGAATGCTCCCATTTCCAAATTCTCAAGAACGGAGAGTTTTGCAAACACCTGGCGTCCCTCCGGAACATATACAACACCACGCTTTACGATTTCATGCGTTTTCATTGCCGTCAAATCGGTATCGCCATCATAGATTTTTCCAGATTGTACCTTCACATCTCCAACAATGCTTCGCATCAATGAAGACTTTCCAGCACCATTAGACCCAATAATCGAAACAATCTCGCCGTCATTTACCTCAATGCTGACGCCAAGGAGCGCTTTCACCTGCCCATACGACACGGAGATATTGTCAATTTTTAACATATGCAAGCCTCCTTTATTCTTTTTTGAATCTGGCGCCAAGATATGCACTGATTACATCATCGTTATTTTTGATCTCTTCAGGCGTCCCTTCAGCAATCTTTCGCCCAAAGCTGATAACTGTAATCCGGTCCGAAAGCTTCATCACAACGTCCATGTTGTGCTCAATAATAAGCAGGTCAACACCCATATCAAAAATATTCCGCAAATTAAGGATCAAGGATTGACGCTCCGATGGATTCAGCCCCGCCGCTGGTTCATCCAGAAGAATCATTTTTGGATTTCCCGCCATAGCTCTTGCCAGTTCGACTAGTTTTTTATGACCATACGGAAGGCTTCCAACTAGTTCGTCTTTACATGCATACAAATTGAATTGGTTTAGACATTCCGCAACAGCCTCCCGTGCTGTTCGTTCCAAATTCATTTGACGCTTTGGCGTAACCAAAAATTTTAGAAAGCCATCATTTTCATAGAGATAATTGCAGCCCAGAAGAAGATTTTCTTCCACGGTCATGGTGTCAAACAGTTTGATATTCTGAAATGTCCGGCCCATGCCCATACGAGTAAATTCATGCGTGTGTTTTCCGGTAAGATCCACTCCATCAAAATAAATTTTACCGGACGGAACCGGCAATGTTCCGTTTATCATACTGATAGTTGTCGTTTTTCCTGCTCCATTCGGTCCAATCAGAGAATGAATTGTCCGTTTCTTGACCTCAAACGATACATTATCTACAGCTACTACGCCGCCAAAGCACATAGAAATGTTTTCAACGCGTAAGATGCTATCATTCATGTTTATGTCCTCCCAATAAAGATATCCCTAAGGCGTTTCCAACTTTCTTTACGGCTGAGCTTCTTTGATCCAAATACGTTGACAAGGCCTCCCGGGAGGAAAATAATTACAAGCATCATGATGATTGTGTAAACAAGCTCGTAATATTGGCCCAAAAACCTAAGCATCTCTGGAAAGATAACAATCAATACTGTCCCCACAAAGCAACCCGCAACAGAGCCCATGCCACCGAGTACCAGCATGCTCAGCACCTTGATTGACATTGTCTGCGTAAAGGTCAGTGAATTGATATAATTATTCATATGTGCATACATACTCCCTGCAATTCCGCAGTATACCGTGCATAAGCAAAATGCAATCACTTTCACATAGGTAACGTTAATTCCGCAAGCAGGAACCGTGTCAATATTATCGCGTACAGCCAACAGGCTGCGCCCCCACTGAGAGTGGATGATCCTGTCCGCAAGAAGTGCAAGAATAATACATAGGACAACATAAACCAGCAGTTTATCTTTAGACGATGCAAACATATAGCCGAATAGTCTGTAGGTTGGGATATTTTTAATGCCTGTCGCTCCGCCAGTAAGCCCTGTGAGATTCGTAGCAAAGATTCTGACAATTTCAGAAAAGGCGATGGTTGTAAAAGACAGATAGACGCCCGACAGGCGCAAACTTGGATAACCAAGTCCAACCCCAATGAGCGCGCTAATCAAAATCACCGGTATCAACGCCCAAAAGGGATTCCACCCATATGAAGACAAAATACCAGTTGTATAAGCGCCTATGGCAAGAACGCCTGCTGCACCCATCATAGGCTGTCCCGTCATGCCTGTAATAAAATTTATTCCCATGACTGCAACAAAAAAACAGCAGATTTGTTGGAGAACCGTATAGATATACTCACCTTTATAAAGAACTGAGATCAATAGATATAGGGCAATGCTCCCTATTGCAGCCCCATAACGTTTTGCTGATTGCATTTTATTCATCTTCACGCCTCGCTTCCAAAACTGCCGGTTTTCCTGTCATCTTAACCCTGGCTGTTCCTAAAATGCCGTTCGGCTTGATTAAAATAACCAGGAACAGGATTACATAGCTGATCACATCTTTATACACAGATGGGATATACATTGTGGCGCAGTTCTCGATCACACCTACAATCAAACCGCCAATAATTGCGCCCGGAACTGAGCCAAATCCTCCGAGTACACCTGCGGTAAATCCCTTAGATGATACCGTAGAGCCCATGGTGATCGTCACGCTAAGCAGCGGAGCCAGGAGCATGCCTACCACAGCACAGATGATTACGCTCAACACAATCGTAATTACCATATTCTTTTTAACATTGATTCCTACCATGGCTGCCATGCCTTTGTTTTCGGACACACATTTCATAGCCCGGCCAGTTTTTGTCTTGTTCATGAAATAAAGCAGCAATACTACAACTACGGCGCATATGGCAATAATGTAAAAATAGACCACAGGGAAAGCAATCATTCCGATTCGGATAATGCCGCTTAGATATCCATTGAGGTAAAACGGATACTGTCCCCAGAGAAGTGTGACACTGTCCGTAATCATCATAGAAAACATCAGCGTGGCAATAATCGCATATAGCTTACCAACATCCTTTAGCGGGATAAATACTGAGAGTGCTAACGCAACACCAATAATTCCGGATAAAATGATAGTTCCAATCCAGCCTGCGGCAAAGGACATCCCCAGTGACGTGACCATAGTACCGGCAAAAATATACGCACCAAACATAACAAGCTGGCCATGCGCAAAATTAAGCAGTGCGCATGAATTATAGATCAGTGTATATTCAATGGCAATTAGGGCATAAATAAGGCCCATGGCGACGCCGCCGATCAATAATTGTAAAAACAATGTTATCCCTCCCACCTTATTATTGCAACAGCACCACGACCAAATCGTTTAGGCTGACGCCCTGCCGCGCAAAAATGCCGTTATTTGTTTTCCATAGCGGTGCAGACGTATTGTGTGTAAGAACGCATTCTTCCAGTTCAAACCCTTTTTCCTTCAGCTCTCGCTTTGTATTGCCGTCCACAATTGCGCCAGCCAAGCAGCGCGGGGCATCCTCTGCGATAAAACCGCCGGGGCCATCCGTTCCATCCGTATCTACGCCTGCGTATACAATTCCAGGCTTGTCTGCAATCCATTTGGCGCAGGATAGCGCTGCTTCCTGGTTTCTACCTCCGACATTTTCTGATTCTCCCACTGTGACAATCATCTCGCCTGTAAATATCAGTGCGGCTGGGAGCTTCATCGCCTGCCCTCTCCGGGATATGCATTCAGCCATAAGCCCGATGAACGCGCCGACATGAGAGGCCTCAATATTAAAACCGTCCGACATAAAATACGGTGTATAGCCCAATTCTTTAGCCCGGTGCATCGCAGCATGGAAAAAGCCGTCCGCTTCTGGCATAACACCGAAAATTCTACTCTTGAAATTCCGGTATTCTTCATACTTCAAAGATGCATTTTCAGGGCTTTGGCTTCGCAGAAGGCGCATAACGGATGCCGGAATCCGCTCTTCGACATTAAATTCTTTGATCGTTTGAAGTGCACCCTCATAGGTGGTTCCATCCGGCACGTTATGCAGCCAGTAGTTTTCTTTTACAAGGTATTGGAAGTCGGTCTTTCCAATATCAAACGCACGATTGAGATCCGCACCGCATAGATTAATCAGAGTTGCCCTGCTGAACAGGCGCAAAAGCTTACCGCCCTTTAATTTATCAATATGATTTCTAAGTGCATTTAGCTTTCTTGTTGTCACGCCAAGTTCAATCTGCATCAGCCGGGTAACCTCAATGGTATCTTCCAATGTAATACCGTCCGCAGGGCATGTAAGCAGAGAACTGCCACCATTCATAATAACTGTGAATACCAGATCATTCTCTGTAATTCTGCTGGAAAGGTTGAGAATCCGCTGGCAGCCTTCAACACACCCATGGTCCGGAGTCGGGTGGCTTCCCATGGTCACGTGCACCTTTTTTACAAGCATTGGGTCCCCATGCTTACAAATGATTTCTCCGCCAGTTAGATAGTCTCCCAACACATCTTCAATCGCTTTAACAACAAGTTGGACACCCTTACCTGCCCCGACCACATAAATATGCTGAAAAGAGGTTACGTCATAATCTGTCGCGCCCGTATCAGGGTCACCGTCTGCCTCAAACTGCTTCCCTCCAACAGTAAGCTTTCCACTTTCCAGTTGTAAAAGCTTCCGTGTGTTCTCATATGGGTCGCAGGCAGTCATTCCACTTTCGATAATATCCAATACATCGCTTCGGAGTGCTTTATTGCTGTGCGACAAAAGAGTATCTTTGTTTAATATTCGCATATGCCTCTCCATGCTCTATTTGTATAGAGCATGGAGAGGCATAAATAT
>OLOI01002512.1_pt1 | contig 13007 bp, 15 predicted proteins | sample 1672131 | NCBI WGS metagenome assembly OLOI01 (sample SAMEA3136651, study PRJEB25190) | human gut metagenome | reverse complement strand
TTTGCGCGCTGGCGCAGCTGAACCGTGCCACCTTCTATGCCCATTACAGCGATTGCTTTGCCCTGATGGAGAGCATTGAGAATGAACTCATCGACGCATTTGAGAAATCCCTTCGCTATGTCAATTCGTTTGATGTGACGGCGCTGATCGAAGCCATCTACGATATGGTCGATCAGAATCAAACGGCGTGCCGCGTCCTGATTTTGGGGAATACAAACTCAACGGTCCTCATGCGGATGATTGCCCTGGCCAAGGAGGACAGCATTGCCTACTGGCGGAAAGAGCTGCCCAATGCCAGCGAAACAGATCTTGAGATGATGTATACCCATTTGTCAAATGGTTTGATGCATGTCGTTGTGGAGGGCTATGACAAGTACAGCAAGGATAAGATAATCCGCTTTGTCAGCCGCGTGGTGAAAGCCAGTCTTTCGCTGTTCCGATCGCCCCAAAGACCTCTTGCTTAACATAGACCTTATGCTAGAATGGTATAATAATCTTTGCAAAATAGTCGATGGTCAAAGGAAAGGATGGAGCAGATTATGAAATCATTTCGGCAGACAATGCTGGCTATATGTGTTATTCTTATCGCTTCCGCATTCGCGGGCTGCGGCGCGGACACTGATTTGCCGGATAAGCGTCCGGCATTGGGAAAAATCGAGTACACGAACCTGAACGACAGCGGATCGCGGCAGCTTTTGCGTGGGCTGCTTTCCGGCGCGGGGGTGTCCGAAGGCCGTATCCGGGGCTTTTTCAGCCGGGTGGACAGGTTCAATGAAAGCGTGAGCGCGGAGTGGCTCACCGATGGCTTTGAGAAGGCGGAGCCCCTTTATACCAAGTACGACCCCTACGATATGCAGGATGAATGGGCGGAGAAGAACGGGATGTTTCCGGGCTATAACTGCCGGATTACCGCCATGGGCCTGTTCGGGGATCTCGTCACCGCTAAGGAAAATGCGGAGATAGATTCCGGCGAGGACGTGCTTTTTATGGACGAGGAAGCGCTCAAGACGGACCCGGAGGCGTTGGGCGGCAGCAGCCTTGCGGAGTTCCGGGCGCTATATTCCGCCATGAAGGCCGAGGACACCACTGAGGCCGAGCGCCACGTCAAGGTCGTCAAGAAGGAATGGGAGTACCGCGGCGTGGCCTTCCGAGACAATGAAAAAATACGCCTCATCACCGTGTTCTTCCACGATAAGCCGACCGAGGAGGAATCTCTGCTGTTTGTCGGGCATGTTGGCGTACTTTTGATGGCAGAGGACGGCGCGCTTTACTTTGTGGAGAAGGTGGCCTTTCAGGAGCCGTACCGGCTGCTGCGCTTTGCCGACAGGACGGAGCTCAGCGATTACCTTATGGGCAAATACGATGTCTCATGGGGGCAGGATACGGCGCGCCCGTTTATAATGGAAAACGGCGAGCTCATGGAGGGCTGGCGGGCGAATCCCAACAGGGAAAAATAGACCGCGGGCCATTATCGAATTTTATTGACCGGAAGGAGAGCGAATACATGAAAAGGTACAATGTGGCGATATTGGGGGCCACCGGTGCGGTGGGCGAGCAGATGATAAGGGTGCTTTGGGAGCGAAGGTTCCCGATAGGCGGGCTCAGGCTGCTCAGCAGCGAACGCAGCGCGGGCGGCAGGATGGATACCCCGTTCGGAAATGCGGAGCTTGGGCTTGCCTGCGAGACCGCCTTTGAGGGGGCGGACATAGTGCTGGGGGCGGCGGAAAACGACATAGCAAGGCGCTTCGCGCCGGCGATAAGGGCGGCGGGAGCCGTATTTGTGGATAATTCCAGCGCCTTCAGGATGGATCCGGACGTGCCCCTCGTGGTGCCGGAGATAAACCCGGATGACGCATTGAAGCACAACGGCATAATAAGCAACCCCAACTGCTCGACGATAATCGCCCTTACGGCGGTCAACGCCATAAATAAGCTGTCGCCCATAGAATACATGGTGGTCTCCACATATCAGGCGGTGAGCGGTGCGGGGGCGGGGGGGCCGATGGAGCTGGAAGCACAGGTAGCCGCGCTGCAAAGGGGCGAGGCCGCGGAGAAAAGGGTGTTCAGGCACCAGATAGCCTATAACCTCATACCCGAGATAGGCGGTGCAGACGGGCAGGGCTATACCTCGGAGGAGATGAAGATGCAGAACGAGGGCCGCAAGATAATGCACCTGCCAGAGCTGCGCGTGACCTGCACCTGCGTGAGGGTGCCGGTAATGCGCTCCCACTCCATATCCGCAAGCATAGTCACAGAGCGCGAGCTTACGGTCGATGAGGTAAGGGAGGCCATAGCGGGCGCGCCCGGCTGCGTTTTGGAGGACGACATGGAAAGGCACATCTACCCCATGCCCCTCTTCACCGGCGGCTTGGACACGGTAGCCGTGGGGCGCATACGCAGGGATATAGCGCTGAAAAACGGTATAGCCCTCTGGTGCTGCGGAGACCAGCTCCGCAAGGGCGCGGCGACCAACGCGGTGCAGATCGCGGAGCTCTTGATATCAAAATAGCCCTCATGGGGTAGGAGCGGCGGATCTTTAAAGGAAGTATGCCTGCGGGCATGGATGTGTACTAAAGCAGGCGAGGTGTTTCTATGCTGTTTTTTGAATCTCAAAATACCCTGCTGTGGGTCGGGCTCTCCGTAACGGCAGGCGCGTTCATCGTCCAGCTTTTGCTGTGCATAAGCAGGGCGCGCCTTTGCGTCAAGCTGATACCGCTATATTTTTTAGGGATATATGCGCTGTTTGTATTGCTGACGCTTACGGGCATTATTTGGAATGACACGAATTTCTATATTTCCGCCCAGCAGCTCATCGCCGTCATTTTGGCGGTCATAGGGGCGTTTGCCGGGGCGGGCATGGCCATAGCCTGGGCGCTGTACGGCCTGCTCCGCAGGAAGCTGCAATAAAAGGCAGCTATTCGCTGCCCTTGGCAAAGAGTCTGTTTTCTATATCCGCTACCGTGATGTGGGAAAGGTATGCGGCGCATTGCCCGTTAAGCTGACGGTACAGCCCGTCCATCACGCCTGCCATACCGGAGCAGATGGCGCAGTCCCGGTCAATGTCCCCGCTGTGCCACGCGCAGTCCACAAAGCGGGTATTTACCGCCTCCGCCACCTGCCGCAGTGTCAGCATCGCCGGGTCTGCCGTCAGGCGGTAGCCGCCGTCCAAGCCCTCCCGGGTCTCCACCATCCCCGCCTTTTTCAGCCCCACCATGACGCGGCGGACGCGGGTGGGGTTGGTGCAGATGTTCTCCGCCAGCGCTTCGCTGCTGAGGGAGCGTCCGCTGTGGCTCAGACAGACCAGCGCGTGGACGGCCAGATTAAAAGAACTGTCCACTCTTACCCCTCCTTCACAAGCTCGTAGGGCCAGTCGATGACACCGCCGAAGTCGTAGACGCTCTGATACCCCAGCGCCAGCAGCTTTTGGGCGGCATCCTTGCTGCGGCGGCCGCTGCGGCAGTAGATCAGCAGCGTAGATTCCTTGTCGGGCAGCGCCTCGGGCATTTCGCTCCCGATGCTCTCGTTAGGCACAAGGACGGCGTTTTCAATATGCCCGCCGTCGTATTCTTCACTGGTGCGGACATCCACCACCACGACCTCCTGCGAGACCATCATCTCATAGGCTTCCTCGGCACTGATCTTATGATACGCCGCCTTGTCGGGCATATCCTCCGCCGTGTCTTCTTTTGCCCTGGACAGCGCGCAGCCGCTCAGCAGCGCAAGCGAGGCGGCAAGTGCCGCAAAAAGTAATATCTGACGCATAATTAACCTCCGATGCAACTGTGTTCGCCACTGATACAGTTTATACTGTGACTATAACAGATACAGTTGAAGCTGTCAAGGCTTTTTGAAGCAATTTTGGGGCGCAAGACCCTTGTGGCTGTTGACAAAGAGAGAAATATGGGTATAATAAAGGCAGAAGAATAAGACTTATTCTTGTATTTAGGAGGTTGGCAGTATGCCGAAATACGCAGAGGAGATATTGGCCGCCGTAACGGAGCTTCAGCGGCATCCCACGGCGGAGCAGGTGTTCATGGAGATGAAAAAGGAGCATCCCAGTATCGCCATTGGCACCGTGTATAAGCATCTGAACGCCTTGGCGGAGGAGGGTCTGCTGCACCGCATCACCGAGCCCGGGTCGCCGGACAGATATGACTGTACCGAACGGCACGATCATCTAATCTGCAGTCGGTGCGGTAAGATAACTGACATCTGTTTGAGAGACCTCACAGAACCTATCGAAAACAAGCTTGGGCAGAAGATACTCTCCTATGATCTCAGGATTCGGTATATCTGTCCTGCCTGCAGAGAACAGGAGGAAAAAGACCACAGCATTGAAGGAGGAAAACAATGAACGCTAACGTATCGAAGCTGCTCAACGAGCAGATCAACAAGGAGTTCTACTCCGCCTATTTGTATCTGGACTTTGCCAACTACTACGCCTCCGTGGGCTTAGACGGCTTTGAGAACTGGTACCGGGTGCAGGCGCAGGAGGAGCGGGATCACGCCATGCTGTTTTATCAGTATTTGCAGAATAACGGCGAGGGCGTCACCTTTGAGGCTATCGCAAAGCCGGAGTGGGAACGAGGCGACCACATGACACCGCTGAAGAAAGCGCTGGAGCATGAGAGGCTGGTCACCGCCAGCATCGACGCCATCTACGCCGCCGCATACGAGGTCAGGGACTTCCGCGCCATGCAGATGCTGGACTGGTTCATTAAGGAGCAGGGCGAGGAGGAGAAGAACGCCGCCGACCTCATCACCAAGATGGAGCTGTTCGGCGGAGACAGCAAGGGGCTGTATATGCTCAACAGCGAGCTGAAGGCACGGGTCTACAACGCGCCCTCCATGACGATGGAATGACGCCGTGCCCCCGATTCAGCAATCAAACCAATTATAAAAAGAAAAGGAGATTAAACCATGTCACTTATTAACAAAGAAATCAGCGATTTTTCCGCACAGGCATATCAGAACGGAGAGTTTCGGACCGTGACCAAGCAGGATGTGCTGGGCAAGTGGAGCCTGTTCTTCTTCTACCCCGCAGACTTTACCTTTGTCTGCCCCACCGAGCTTGAGGATTTGCAGAACAAATACGCTGAGTTTAAGGCGGCCGGCTGCGAGGTTTATTCCGTATCCACCGACACACATTTCGTGCATAAGGCGTGGCACGACCACTCTGAGCGCATCAGCAAGATCACTTATCCCATGCTGGCCGACCCCACACATGCGCTGAGCCGCGACTTTGAGGTGTATATCGAGGAAAACGGCCTTGCAGAGCGCGGAAGCTTCATTGTGAACCCGGAGGGCAAGATCGTAGTATACGAAGTCAACGCAGGAAATGTGGGCCGCAATGCCGACGAGCTTCTCCGCAGGCTTCAGGCCAGCCAGTTTGTGGCGGAGCACGGCGACCAGGTTTGCCCCGCCAAGTGGCAGCCCGGAGCCGAGACCCTCAAGCCAAGCCTTGACCTTGTGGGTATGCTGTAATGGAGATGGGACAGCTCTATGATGTAATCGTAATAGGTGGAGGGCCGGCCGGACTTACGGCGGCCCTTTATCTTGCCAGGGCACGCTATCGCGTGTTGGTGGTAGAGAAGGAGCATTTCGGCGGCCAGATCACTATCACGAATGAGATCGTGAACTATCCCGGCGTAGCAAAAACCAGCGGCAGAGAATTGACGGACACAATGCGGCAGCAGGCAGAGGGCTTCGGTGCAGAGTTCCTGCTGGCCGAGGTCACGGCTTTTGAACTGGACGGAGACGTCAAGACCGTGAAGACCGGGCGCGGAGAATACCGCTGCTTTGGCGTGCTTCTGGCCACGGGCGCCCATCCGCGTATGATAGGCTTTCCCGGCGAGGCGGAGTTCCGTGGACGGGGCATAGCCTACTGCGCCACCTGCGACGGCGAGTTTTTTACCGGCAAGGAGGTTTTTGTCATAGGCGGCGGTTTTGCCGCGGCGGAGGAGAGCGTTTTCCTGACACGCTACGCAAATCACGTCACCGTACTGATTCGCGGCGAGGACTTCACCTGCGCCGAGGCTGTGTCGCGCCCCGCTAAAGAGCATCCGAAGATCACTGTCCTCTCCCATACCGCAGTGGTGGAGGCCACGGGCGATACGGCGCTGCGCAGCCTGCGATACAGAGATTTGAAAACCGGAGAGGAAACGGTTTTCGCACCGCATGGGGATACCTTCGGCGTGTTTGTGTTTGCCGGCTACGAGCCGGAAACGGCCTTGATCCGGGACAAGATTGAGACTGACCCGAGAGGCTATATCGTTACGGACGGCTCGCAGCGGACGAACCTTGAGGGCGTATACGCCGCGGGCGACGTGTGCGTGAAGGAGCTGCGGCAGGTGGTCACCGCCGTGGGCGATGGTGCAAAGGCTGCGACTGCGCTGGAAAAGTATGCCGCAGCCATGCAGGAAAAAACCGGTCTTCGCCCCCGAAAGCCTGAGATAAAAGAAACGAAGGCGGCATCCGGCGGCGAGACTCAGCCTGAGGGGATATTCCCGCAGCAGGTAATGCAGCAGCTTGAGGCAGTATTTGAAAGGATGCAGGAGCCCCTGATACTGGAGCTTTGCCTTGACGAGAAGGCTATTTCAGAGGAACTCCGCTCCTATATGGAAGAGCTTGCGCAGCTCACACACAAACTCACAGTAAGAAAATCTACCGAAGGTGCTGAGCATATGCCGCTGGTGCGTGTACTGCGCTCTGACGGCAGCGACTCCGGTCTCGCCTTCCACGGGGTACCGGGCGGACACGAATTTACTTCTTTTATCATGGGGCTTTATAACGTGGCCGGACCGGGACAGGCTCTTGACGGAGAAACTATGGACCGAATAAGGGCTCTTGATGCACCGACAGATATGCAGATATTCGTTTCGCTGTCCTGCACCATGTGCCCGGAGCTGGTGATTGCAGCTCAGCACATAGCCGCCCTCAACCCCAATGTCAGGGCAGAGGCATACGATCTGAACCACTTTCCCGCCTTGAAGGAAACGTATAATGTCATGAGCGTACCCTGTCTCGTGCTGAACGGCGAAAAGGTGCTGTTCGGGAAAAAGAGCATAAACCAGTTGCTGGACATGCTGGAACAGCAAGAGTAAAAGAGCCGATACACCGGATCGGCATGAGGGATGATGGCCGGAAGCAGTACATATCAGTTACTTGAGTAACCGCTGCCGGCCCCTGCGCTGACAACGGCGTTGTGATAACCGGGGTTGATATGCGACTGAAGCCAAGGCAGACTGCACACAGGCGACCTGCCTTTTCTTCCATCAAGCGGTTAGAGATGGCTAACTGAAATACAGAGCAGAAAGGAACTCAGAGCTTGAACAAGGAATAGGAGATCGAAACCGTTACCCTCATGGTGCGCCGGTATTGTTGGGGCGTGCATGGGACAAGGGGCGAGGCACTTTGTCCGGCGTGCAATGCACTGCTGGAATACGCCAGAGAGCGGCGGGACCGATGCCTGCACGGGAAAATTTAGCGGCACTTTGAATCCTTTCCGAGAGGCACAATGCGGCAAAAAATAAAGAAGAGATAAGGGCAACGGCTATGAAAGAGCAAAAGAACTTTTGGGACAAAAATGCCGGTCGGTACGACCGCTTTATGCAAAAGGATGGGGCGGCGTATGACGAGATGTATGCGCTGATCCGGCCGGTTGTAAAAGCCAAGACGGTGTTGGAGCTGGCGACCGGCACGGGGCTGATCGCAAAACACATCGTAAACGCGGCGGCGCACATCGAGGCGACGGACGCCTCCGCAGAGATGGTCGCCGAGGCAAAGCGGGATAACCACTCAGCCAAGCTGCATTTTTCCATGCAGGATATGTTCTGCCTGCCCTATGCGGATAAGTCCTTCGAAGTGGTGATCGTGTCCAACGCACTGCACATCGTGCCGCAGCCGGAGAAAGCCCTGCAAGAAATCAAGCGGGTTCTGAAGGATGACGGCGTGTTGATTGCGCCGACCTTCACCCACGCGGAGAATTCCATTTTTGGCAACGTCAGGGCATTTTTTATGAAGCGTGTAGGCTTTCCCCTCCACAGCAGGTGGACGAGCGAGGAATACCTGCGCTTCCTGCAGCAAAACGGCTGGACGGTGCGGAAAAGCGCCGTGCTGAAAGCATCTTTCCCATTAACTTATACCGAATGTGTGAAATTGGAGGTGTGATATGTCATTCTTTGAAAACACCCGAAAGCCTGTAGGGCTTGGCGGGAAAATCATGGTCGCCATGATGAATGTCGGGCACAGCGCCGTGGCCCGGTGGGGACTTCATTTTTTAGAGTTTGCGCCGGACGCCAGGGTGCTGGACTGCGGCTGCGGCGGAGGGGCGAACATCAAGAGACTTCTGAAAAAATACCAGCAGGGCATCGTGAAGGGCATCGACTATTCGCCCGTCAGCGTGGAGAAATCCAAAAAGGTCAACGAAGCCGCCATAGCGGAGGGGCGCTGCGCCGTTCTGCAAGGCAGCGTGGCGGATATGATGTTTGCGGACAACTGGTTCGATGCGGTGACGGCCTTTGAAACCGTCTATTTCTGGCCTGATCTGCCCCGGTGCTTCCGGGAGGTCTATCGGGTGCTGAAGCCCGGCGGGACATTTCTCATCTGCAACGAAAGCAACGGCGATACGGACAAGGACGAGAAGTGGACGGAGATCATCGGCGGCATGACCATCTACAAGGACGTTGAGTTAAAGGCGTATCTGGAGCAGGCGGGCTTTCACGATGTGCAGATACACAAAAAGAAAAGCTGGCTCTGCATCACGGCGTGGAAATGAGGGAAAAGCGGACAGATGAAGGACAAGAAGCTCCTATTTGACCGCAGCTGCCATGTGCTGTATTCCAAGCCCTGCAAGAAGGAGATACGGGCGAAGATCGCCCTGCACTATCCGGAAGCGGAGCGGGAGACGATATGGGAACAGGTACAGCGGCAGTATGCGGACTTTCTCTCCGACTGGCGCACCGATTTAGGCGGCAAACGGAACTTCCACAACGGCGTAGGCGGCACCTACGACTGCATCGCCATTATGAGCTACTATGTAGTCTGCAAAGCCGTCACATCCTTCCGCGAGATCGAAGAGATGGAGGAAAATCTGATTCTTCCGACTTTCCACAAGCTGAAATTTGTGGACTGCAACAAGCCGTTCTGGAGGAAGCTGATGTACAAGGCGTTTGTTCGTGCGAAAAGCGGCTGCGACAAATGGCACGATTACGAGATGACGGTTGCGCCTTATGATAAAGATGACCCTATTTATTATGAATTTACATCGTGTCCGGCAGCGGAGTTTGCCATCCGGCACGGCCTTATGGATATTATGCCCGCCCTGTGCAATGTGGACTATGCCTCCATGGAGCTGCTCCACGCAAGACTGGTGCGGACGACTACCTGCGTGGACGGCTGCCGATGCGATTATACCATCTGCGGTGATAAAGACCCGTACTTAAAGGAACATCCCGAATACCGGGACGCGGCGGGATTCAGGAGAAACAAATAATACAGCAATGCAAAGGCGGTGAGACAAACGGAAACCTTTCTTGGAATCATGATCCCTTTCTTGGGAACAGCACTGGGCGCGGCCTGCGTGTTCTTTATGAAAAAATCACTCGGTGTTTCGGTGCAGCGCGCCCTTGCGGGCTTTGCCGCAGGAGTGATGGTGGCGGCGTCGATCTGGAGCTTATTGATCCCCGCCATCGAGCAGTCGGAGGGCATGGGCAAGCTATCCTTCCTCCCGGCCTTTATCGGCTTCTGGGTCGGCGTGCTGTTTTTGCTCCTGCTTGACCATCTGATTCCCCACCTTCATGTGGGCAGCAATCAGTCGGAGGGCCCGAAAAGCAAGCTCGGGCGCACCACCATGATGGTGCTGGCTGTTACCTTACATAATATCCCGGAGGGAATGGCAGTCGGCGTGGTGTATGCAGGCTTTCTTTCGGGCAATACGCAAATTACTGCGGCAAGCGCACTGGTGCTGTCCCTAGGCATTGCCATTCAGAATTTTCCCGAGGGTGCGATTATCTCCATGCCGCTCCGGGCGGAGGGGGAACGCAAGGGCCGAGCGTTTTTCGGCGGCGTACTTTCCGGCGTTGTCGAGCCTATCGGCGCGGTGCTGACGCTTCTCGCGGCGCAGTTTGTGATCCCGGCGCTGCCGTATCTGCTAAGCTTTGCAGCGGGTGCCATGCTCTATGTGGTGGTAGAGGAGTTGATTCCGGAAATGTCGCAGGGGCGGCACTCGAATCTTGGAACAGTGTTCTTTGCGGTAGGCTTTAGCGTGATGATGGTGCTGGATGTAGCGCTGGGATGAAGTAAATGATGCTTTTTATGAAAATATGAGGTGATAGAAATGCTGTTTCAAACATATGGCGACAGGAGGAATCCTGCCGTGCTGTTCTTTCATGCAATGGGTGTGACAGGAGCGAGCAGCGAACCGATTGCGAAATATTTACAGGATCGATATTTCTGCATCTTGCCCACCTCCACCGTTTACTGCGCGGGGCAGAAATATGTCAGCAAGCCGGACGAAATACGGCAGGTGGAGGACTTTCTGCATCAACAGGGCGTGGAGCGGCTGGCGATGGTGGTCGCTTCTTCCATCGGTGCAGACCTTGCCATGGCGTTTTTGACGCAGACAAAACTGCCCGTGAAGCACGCTTTCTTTGACGGCGGGCAGTTCGCCCAAATCGGAAAGGGCACGCGCCGTATCATGACGCCGTTTCTGTATTTTGCCATCAAGAGCCTATATTGGTCGAAGGGCGGTACGCTGAAAAAGATACTGTGGTGTGACGACGATTCCATAAAGTCGTATTTTATAGACGCAGGGAAAAATCTGACCTATACAAATTTGCGGCGGCAGATTTCGGACAGTCTGGAGGATAAACCCTTTCCGCCGCTTTCAAAAGAATTGCAAAAACATACCTATTTCCAGTTTGGCAGTATAGAAGATCATTTCAAATACCGTCAAGCAGTGATAGAAGCCTACCCCTGCGGCCATTATCCCGTGTTTGAGGGATACGATCACATGCAATATCAGATTCGCGATCCAAAGGGGTTCGCCGAAATGCTGGCACACATCGCCGAGCGTGACTGTATGCCGGAACTGCCATTTATCAGAAAGTGAGTGATACCCATGAAATACAAAATCGAGAAAAACACCGTACAGGAGACGCTGATCATTCCGCTGTATGCGCGGAAGGTCTGCTCAGAGCTATACCCGAATCTCTACCGGGACGAAACAGCGGTTCGCCTGATTGACGAGATCGACTACGACTTTTCTGAGGCGGGAAAAAACTCCCGCAGCCTGATGCAGCGTTTCGGTTCACTGGAGGTGGCCATGCGGCAGAATGACCTTGCTTTTGAGGTGCGGGATTATCTGAAATCTCACCCCAATGCGGCGGTGGTCAATCTGGGCTGCGGGCTGGACAACACCGGCAGAAGCTGCGACAACGGCAACTGTAAAATTTACAATCTGGACTTTCCCGATGTCATAGCCGTGCGTAACGAGCTTTTGCCTGCCGGGGAGCGTGAGGAAAATATCCCCTGCGATTTGAACGATACCGAATGGTTTTCAAAAATCGATGCATCGGGCGGTGCGGTGTTCTTTGCCTCCGGCGTGTTCTATTATTTTCTGACCGAGCAGGTCAAAGCTCTTGTGCAGGGTATGGCAGACGCTTTCTCCGGCGGTGTGCTGGTGTTTGATGCGGCGAATCGTACGGCGGTAAAGATGATTGCCAAGACATGGCTCAAGAGTGCGAAGATCAAGGACGTGGGCGCATATTTTGCTGTTTCTGACGCGAAAAGCGAGCTTTCTCCGTGGGACAGCCGCTTGCAGGTCACAAGCCGTGGCTATATGCTGGGCTACAACGATCTGCGCGACCCATCCGTCTGCGGCTTTTTCCGTTTTCTCGCAAAGGTCGGCGACGGCATGATGAAAATGCAGATTGTAAAAATCAACTTTTGAAAGAGGCGTTTTGAATGAAACACATCCACTTTGATGTTGAAAGCGATGGCTTTTATGGCGCGTATTGGGCATGCAAGGACGGCTCGAACTGCGCCGTCATCGCCATGATCGGCGACGACCCCGAGGATTATATGGCGCGCTCTGCGGTGAAGTGGCTACTTCGCCTCGGCGTGAACATATTGACCATGTCGCCCGGGAAAAAGGACTACGGTCATCACAACTATCCCCTTGAATGCATCGAAAAAGCAATGGCATGGCTCAAATTACACGGAAACGAAAAAATAGGCATTGCGGGAGCCTCAACGACAGGTACCCTCGCCCTGACGGCAGCATCGATATTCAGCGACATTTCTCTAACCATTGCAATGACCCCCAGCGACTTTGTGTGGCAGGGGTTCATGCAGGGCAAAAAGGATGGCTCTCCGGTTCCGTCTGTTCCTGCACCTTAGCATTCTCCATATGCTTTTCCTTATCAAGCTGCACATTCATAGCCAGATTATCCAGCTTATCAATCGAGGCATCCAGCTGCAGCTCCATTGATACAAGCAGTTTTTTCACTGCTTTCATAGGGGCAAGTACCGCCTTTGTGAAAGGGTGTTTCTGTTCCTTCTGCGAATAATCCACCTCCGGCTTATCTGCAAAGGTATGGAACGCATTGTTTATGGTCTGACCAGCTTCACGGAGTCCCTTTGCAAGAAGTGCTGTCCTTGCAATATCCCTGTCTGTAGATACAATCATATCTTTTACCGCTGTTCTGACATTGAGAAGTCTTTTCTTGATTCCTACAAATTCTGTCACCCTGTAAAGTGCCGCCCTTCCCTTTGCCTTTGTTTCATCAACAATATTCTTGGCAGTAGATTTTACCTGTACCTTTATCTCAGATACCTGTGACTTTATCTGCTCACATCTGGCATTGAGTCGCTCCTGTGCTTCTGTTAATGCTTTTTTTGCATTATTGATAAGGGTATCTTCCTGCATTTTCTTGATCTGGTCCTGCATACTGGTAAGTTCTTCTGTCATAGACACAATCTTTTTTTCCAGACCGTCCACATAGGTG
>OLOI01002511.1_pt1 | contig 13008 bp, 8 predicted proteins | sample 1672131 | NCBI WGS metagenome assembly OLOI01 (sample SAMEA3136651, study PRJEB25190) | human gut metagenome | reverse complement strand
TCATGTCACAGAAGAACAACTTTCACCTTTTTTCTAATTTAAATTGACATTTCAGAAATCAAAAAAGCACCATGAAACTTACTTCACAGTGCCTTCCTATATTATTCGTTGCCAACCATATCATTTACATATTGTTGCAGTTGTTTAATCATTTTCTCGGATAAATGATTAACAATAACTCCATTGCGAGCATGATAGTCAAAATTCTGTAATTGCCATAAAACAACGTATCCTTTAATCCCAGTGCCGTCACTACCATTTATTAAAATGGGCATGTAACGAGGATTGTTAGAATAGTTAGCGGTTGTGATTGGCATACCAATAAACATATGGGTTGCCTCATTATAGGCGGATGTGCTCATGACAACATAATGTCTGCGGATATTTCCTTTTTTAGGATTACGTCCACCCATTTCATGTCCTGCGTGAGGTTCTGCATCGGCAATTATAATATCTCCCTTTTTAGGAAATTCCATTAATCAATTACCTCACGTCCTACTTGTTTTACTGGCTGTAATGCTGGGTCGGTTTCGATATCTTTTTGATAATCGTATTCTTTCCAATCTTTAGTGGCAAAAATATTTTTCCTTTTTGCAACAGGGGTAAATACAATTGTCTTACCAACATTCTTTACGGTATATTCTTTTCCAGTTACTTTAATTCCTGATGGTACAGTTAAAGTTCTTGAATTACCAACTTGTCTTAATTTAACAGTCATATTATCCCTCCTTGTGTGTATACTCAGTATATACTAAAACAGTGGAAAGAGAAAGACTTTTACCAGTACGTTCACGAAAGTAGTATAAAGTATGCTAAAATGATAAAGATTATTAAGACCAATCAACGTTATGCGCTGACTGGCCTTTTGTAATTTTAAATATAATTAAGTGGGTTTTATTTATGAAGAAAAGAAAATTAAAGAAGAGTTTAGCAACAACTGCGACAGTAATGGCTGTTACAACGGGGGTGACGGCCATTAGTAATTCCGCCAAAGCTGATGCAGTGCAAAATAATAAAAATACTATTCAACAAACGCTGCCTGATACGAACCAACAAGCTCAGCAGAATGTCTGTGCAGCTCAAGATGCGGTTAATAAATCCAATGCTGATGTAGCAACCGCAAATAATGATCTTAATATTGCTAATCAAAATTTGGCAGACGCGGATCAAAATGTTGATCTAAATAGGAATCAAGTTAAACAGACGAAAGAGCAATTATCATCTCTTGAGCAAACGAAAGAAAATGCTCAACAAATTTTAACTAACGCTTATGATGAATATTATGAACTATTGAAGCAACCAGTTAATATTTCATACACGGCATTTTCTGGTGGTGGATTGAGCGTTTATGAAGGATCAATGCTTGACTATATTGCTTATGATAATCAAGGAAACCTAATTTCTGAGAATCAAGCGTATAAAAATTTCCTCGCGAATGACTATCAAGGAAACATTGATTTATTGAAAAAGATTATTGCCAAAAATGAGAGAACCATTAATTACCTGAAAATGGGTAGACCATTCGAAGATAATATCAAAAATCTTGAACAAGCAAAAGTAACAATAAAAGAAGAACTAGAAGAATTATATAAGGTTGCAGCAGCGCAAAGAGAGGGAAAATATTATAAGCCTAAAGATGATATCGGCTGGGTAAATATCGATTCATACGGTTTATCGTATTCTTATAGTTCCGCTAATTATAATGAATGGTATGATGTTGACGAAATTGATCATACACAGAATTTAATTAAAAATCACGAAGAAGCTTTAAACAAAATTCAACAAAGATTAGCCGAATTACATAATAAAACGCAATCGGCCGTAGAAAAGGCAGAAAAAACATCCATTGCTGCTCAAGAATTACTTCAAAAGTTAGAGCAGATTTCACAACCGCTTATTACTGCTACTCAACAAATTAAAGATGCCGAAAGTGCAATGTCACAAGCTCAACAAAATCTTGCACTTCAAGAAGAACTACTTACTCAGGCCAAAGATAAGCGCAATGTGATGCAATCTCAAGCAATCAATGCGCAAACTAAACTCTTGCAAGCACTTCTTAATAAGACAAATTCACAAGAAAAGTTAGCGTCGGCAAAAGAGAAACTTCCGGCACAAACTGATGCCTTAAAGTATAGTTCGCTAATCAACCTTGAACCACTAACCGTTGAGCCAGGAGTAACTCCTACTCCTAAAGTTACGACAGCGATTGCAGTTGAAAATGATGATCATCAGAATAAAGCTGTTATTACTTTGCCTGGCGATGAACAAGAAAATAAGCTGCCTCAGGGAACAAAGGTAGTGTGGAAAGATGATGCTAAAGTTGCGACCGACCTTCAACGTCCCGGAAAGCATACTGAAGATGTCTTAATTGTTTTTCCTGATGGATCGGTGATTTTAACTAGCGAGCAAGTTACTGTTACCGCGACAGAAAAACAGGCAGACGCTAATAAAGTGACTTCGCCTGTACAAGAATCGGTTGATATTGCCCAAGAAAATAATATACATGCGAATGATCTTTCTACCCAGGTAATAGAAGTTAATGATGATAATCAAACCTCAGCACCAGAAATATTGGTGACTCCGCAAACCAAGCTAAATACCGTCCAACCAAACGGAGTAATAAAAGGGCAGACAGCTCAGAATAAGATTACCCAGCCTTCATTAGCTAAGTCTTTTGAGGATAAGACAAGAAATAATGTTTTGCCACGAACCGGGGATGAATCGTCACTTTCGATTATTGCCCTTGGCGCTGTTATTTGGCTTGCAGGAATTGGTGCAACACTTAAACGGTACGAATAAATTTGTTTTTTGTCATGCTAGTCTATATAATCAATGAAAATACAATATTTGAAAGGATCGACACATGAGTAACTGGCGTAATCTATTTGCACAACGAATTTATGAACGGGGTAGGGATTACTACTATCGCGATAAAGTTAAAAACTTAATAATCGATGAAGACGATAATTTTTCTGCAATCGTTAAGGGAAATCGGGCTTATAAAGTAACTGGTAGATACCATAATGGAAAGTTTTCTCAACTTCATTGTGATTGTCCCTATGCGCAGGATAACCATCGTTGTAAACATATGGCCGCGGTTTTAGAGGCGATTGATGATGATTCGGCAAATATTGAACCGCAAAAATCATTAGGGGAGGTTTTTCAATCAGCTTTTCCGCCAAACCGTTTACCAGTTGATCCGCAAAGTTTTCTAAGTAAAGAAGTCTTTCCGCTACGGCTGATTGAACATGTCTTTACTAATCTTGACGATGTTCAAATCATTTCTGAGATCCTAATTAAAGCTGCAGATGCCTATTTCACAATTCCTGGAGCTAAGTGGAATTATTCAGTGGCTGGGCGTTTTAAACAATATTACTTTTCAGTGCTAGTTGCTTTTAATCGAGAAATGATTGTGGACGTCCAGGTAGACTTTATAAAGACAAGAGAAGGACAACAGATTGCTGAAATGGTTGCCCTTTATTACTTGTTAAAGTACCTTGATCAACATAATATTGAAGAGAATACTAATGAAGCAGCCCGGCAAATGCTAGCTAATTTTCTTGATCGCGATCCTGATAGTCAGACGATCATTACTGCTAATATCGGTGAATACTACGATGGTGGTCAATACCTTTACTTCCGGGCAGGTGTACCAGACCATATGTATAAATTTCCAAACTTGACAACCTTAACAAATGGGATTGCCCGTGGTGAGCGGCTTCGTTTAGGAAAGTTCTTTGATCAGCAAATTACCCCCGAAAATCTTGATAAAGATAGTAAACAATGGTTAGACTTGATCATCAAGCTATCCTCGACCGCTGATTTAACGCGCGATGGGTATTATGAAGCATCCGTAAAAAATGAGCTGCCCCTGGCTAGCGTGATTATGGATGAAGTTGACCAAATATTAAAGACCGGTAATACGCTTTATAATCGGTGGAAAGTGCCTATTAAGCGGGAAGAACGTGCATTAAAAGCAACAGTTTCAATTAAAGCAAATGGTGCTGATGACGATCCAAGTCGTTACCTTGATGTTAGTGTTGACCTTCCGGCTGACCTTATTCGTGGACAGGCAGCCTATTACCACCTTGATGACCATACCTGGACTGCTTTTACAGGAATAGCCCCTGATAAGTTAGACCCTGTTTTTCCAGTAACCAGTGATCTTGTTTTTGGTGTTGATACTATGGCTGAGTTTTACCGTTATGTGTTACCCAAGATTCAGTCGATGTTTTCAGTCGAGATGCCCCAAGATCGCGATTTATCAAAGTTTTTACCTCCATTACCAACAGTAGTTTTCTTATTGGATTATCATGACGAACAAATTTATTGTGACTTGGCAACTGAAATTGATGGCAAAACACAAAAAATTAAGAAAATTGATGACCTTCCGCAATTTTTGATGCAAAGAGTTGAACAGGTACTAGCTAAATATTTCACCAAGTTTAATCAAACCGGGATTAGAGCAGTTCTGTTAGTTGATGAGGCAACAAATTTGCTAGCAACTGGCGTCAATGAATTGCAAGAAATAGGAATTACTAAGGCTACTCCTGCATTTAATGGGTTATACAAACAGCCGTTTACTAAGGTAAGTGTCGGTATCTCCGTTGATTCTGGCCTTTTAAAGCTTGATTTTGGTGATGATCAACTAACTGCTAAAGAAATCAAGCAAATTCTAAGAGATTTCCGGCCGCATAAACAGTACTATCAATTGGGCAAGAAAACCTTGAAGATGGATGAACCTTCGCTAACTGAATTAGTTGAGACATTGCGTAAAATGGGAATCTCATCACGTGATTTTACTGCGGAAGAACTTAAATTGCCGGTGTATCGTGCTCTTTATCTTGATGATCTTTTATCCCACCAAGAAGCATTGAATTATCGTACTACTTCAGAATTGCGCCGGCTCGTTACTGATGTTAAAACTCCGCAGAAAGATTTTAAGGTGCCGGCAAATCTTCATGCAACATTGCGTCCCTACCAATATGATGGTGTCCAGTGGCTAATAACCTTAATGAAGTATCATTTTGGTGGACTGCTGGCGGATGAGATGGGACTAGGCAAGACCCTGCAGATTATTACTGTTCTATTAAGTGAACAGGGAAACGGACAGAATTTAATTGTTGCCCCAGCGGCAGTTATCTATAATTGGCAAGATGAGATTAACAAGTTTGCCTCAGACCTTAAAGTAACTGTTCTTGATGGTAGTAAAGCTGAACGACGGAAACAGTTTGCGCAAAGTACAGAAAGGGATATCATTATTACTTCCTACGATGCCGCTAAACGAGATATTGATTTTTATGAAGGGCATGTCTTTAATATTGAAGTTATTGATGAGGCCCAATACATTAAAAATCCCCAAACTGCTGCCGCTAAAACAGTCAAAGCGATCAATGCTAAGCAGCGTTTTGCTTTAACCGGAACCCCAATTGAGAATCGGTTAAGCGAACTTTGGAGTATTTTTGACTACTTGATGCCTGGCTTTCTCGGTTCTTATCAGCAGTTCCGCAAACAGTATGAAGGACCAATTATTAAAAATCAGGATGAGCAAGCTCAGGACGACTTAAAACGTTTGGTACAACCATTCATGCTCCGTCGTGTGAAGAAAGATGTCCTTAATGATTTACCGATGAAAAATGAACAGGTATTTTTAACGCCCATGGTTGGTAAACAAGAAAGTTTATATCAGACACGGGCTCAAAGATTGACAAGACAGATTCAAAAACAGAATGATGAAGAGTTTCAGCAGAATAAATTAGCAGTCTTGGCAGAAATTACTCGTCTTCGTGAACTATGTTGCAGTCCTCAATTGTTAGATAGGGGGTACAGTGGTCCTTCGGGAAAAATTAAGGCAACTATGAATTTAATTAAAGATGAAATGGCAGATAATCATAAAATTTTACTCTTCTCGCAGTTCACATCGGCATTAGCAATCTTAAAAGAAAAACTTGCTAATTCAGGAATTAAGTACTTTGTGATTGAAGGAAAGACAAAGAAAGCAGATCGTTTACAATTTGTTGATGAATTTAATTCCTATGATCAGCCAGCCGTCTTCTTAATTTCTCTGAAAGCAGGAGGAACGGGGTTAAATCTTACGAGTGCTGATGTTGTCATTCATTTTGATCCGTGGTGGAATATTGCGGCTGAAAATCAAGCGACTGACCGGGCTCATCGTATTGGTCAAAAGAATAACGTAACAATTTACAAAATGATTGCACAAAACACAATTGAAGAGAAGATTATTGAAATGCAACAGAAAAAAGCAGCTCTTGCTAATTCTATTCTTTCAGGAAATGAGCTAGCAAATGCCGTCATCAACAAGGAGACCCTTCTCAACATCCTCAAATAATATAGGCTTTGTGAAGTTTTGTCCTAAGTCCCTATAAAATCCCGCTATAACTTGCTATACTTAAAATATTAATATGTGAAAAAAGGGATGAGAAGAATGGTAATGGTTGATTTGCATTGTCACCTTTTGCCGGGGATTGATGATGGTTCGAAAAGTATGGAGATTTCATTGCGACTTGCAAAAGAAGCAACAGAAAACGGGGTTACCCATGCTCTTTTGACCCCTCACCATATGAACGGGCACTATGTAAACCATAAACAAGATGTTTTAGCGCGAACAAAAGAATTTCAGGAAGAACTGGAGAAAAATAATATTCCACTAACTGTCTTTCCCGGACAAGAAGTGCGAATTAATGGTCAGCTAATTGAAGCCCTTGATAACGATGATATTTTATTTGCTGATGAGAGTGGGAAGTATATGATGCTGGAATTTCCAGACAATGATGTCCCTCATTACACTAACCAGATGATTTTTAACCTCCAGCAACGGGGGATTACGCCAGTGGTTGTTCACCCTGAACGGAATACCAAGATTATAGCTGAACCGGACTTGCTTTATCAAATATTGGAAAAAGGGTGCCTGTCACAAATCACCGCTAGTTCTTATGTTGGTACATTTGGTAAGAAAGTCGAAAAATTCAGTAAGAACCTGATTGCGGCTGGTCAAGGATATATCTTTGCTTCTGATGCTCATGACCTTCCAGGACGAAAATATGAAATGCGACAAGCCTTTGACAAATTATCGCGTGAAATTGGCACTGACGTTGCTCAAGAATACCAAGATAATGCGCGAGCTATCATTAATGGGGATGAAATTGGTCGTCATCAGATTAAGAAGATTCAGCAACGTAAGAAATTGTTTGGGTTATTTTAAAAAGCTGTAGTTCACACTACGGCTTTTTTATCGAAAGAGGGATAAATTGATGGCATTATATTTTACAGACGTTTTTTCAGGAAGTGCCGACTGGATCGTGACTGACCCTCATGCACAAGGCACGATTGTCAAAGTATCACAAGGGACCGGCTACTTAAATCCAAAGTACCAATACCAATATTCGTTAGCAAAAAATGCTGAGCGGCTTTTAGGACTTTACCATTATGCTGGTGGTGGCAACCCGATCGCAGAAGCAAATTATTTCTTATCGCATATTCAAGATAAGCTTGGTCAGGCAGTTTTAGCCGTTGATTGGGAACAATATCAAAATGTTGCCTGGGGTGATACGACTTGGGTACGGCAATTTGTTGATGAAATTCACCGCCAAACGGGGATATGGCCGTTAATCTATGTTCAAGAATCAGCAATTTGGCAAGTAGCAAATTGTGTCAGTGATTGTGGCCTTTGGGTAGCCAAGTATGCTTCGATGGATTGGCATTCGTGGACAGTTCCGGCAATGACAGTCAATACGAGTCCATGGCAGACATATACTCTTTGGCAATTCGCGGGGGACGATGAGGACCGCTCAATTGCAACGGTTGATCGTGAGGGCTGGGAGCGCCTTGCTAATCCAACTGGTCAAGTTGATGTTAAACCAACCCTAACACAAAACAATTCGTCAACGTGGACCGATTCCTTGGGCGATGAGTGGCACCGTGAAAAGGGACGGTTTATCACAGATCGCGTTCTTGATTTACGCTGGGGTGCACTGCCGACATCTTCTGTGATTGCGACTTTGCCAGTTGGCTCCGTTATTGATTATGATGCCTGGTCACGTCATAATGGCTATGTTTGGTTACGCCAGCCCCGCGCGGATGGTCAATATGGCTATCTTCCATGCCGAAACGCTGATAGTAATGAGGCATTTGGCAAGTTTGAACCACTTAGTTAAGAAGCTAGTTCTACGTATTCTTCGTAAAAAAAGGTGAGGCTGAGAGAAAAAGTTTTCTCCCAGCCTCACTTCTGTAAAATGTAAGATTTTAAGTGAATTTAACGATTCTTTGCGTATATATAATATTAGAGACACTATTTTCAGGAGGAACCTATGCGTTTTTTACATACGGCTGATTGGCATATTGGCAAGACCTTAAACGATTTTAGCTTGCTTGATGATCAGCTAGCAACCTTTAAGCAGATTGAAGCAATTGCCAAAGACCGGCAAGTTGATGCAATAGTGATTGCCGGGGATTTATATGATCGGTCCGTGCCCAATGAAGCAGCGGTTAAGCTTTTAAACCAGATGCTGCAAGACTTAAACCTGACTGATCATTTTCCTTTACTGGCAATCAGTGGGAACCATGACTCAGCGGTCCGCTTGAGTACGGGGACTGATTGGTTTGCTTACCAGTCATTTTTCTTAAACACTAACATTAATGACGCTTTTACTTCGGTCACAATCAAGGATACCCAGTTTTTCTTATTGCCATTCTTTGGGATTCAAGAAGTTCGCAACTATTTTAATGATGACAAGATTAAAAATGTCAATGATGCGATGGCGCGGATTACAACTGAGATGGAAAAGCATTTTGCTCCTGATAAAAGGCATGTCCTTGTCGCCCATTTCTTTGCGGCTGGAAGTAAGCGAACGGCTGATTCTGAAACTTTGATTGAGGTTGGCGGATTGAGTGCAGTTACGACAGATGTTTTAGCTCCCTTTGATTATGTTGCTCTTGGTCACCTTCATAACCGCAATGCTTTAAATGACGAAAAAGTTAAGTATAGTGGTTCACCAATGAAGTTTTCAATATCGGAAGCCAAGCAAGAAAAAGGCGTTTGGATTGTTGAGACGGCACCTTTTAAGGCCGAATGGGTTCCGCTATCGCCGGTTCATGATATTCACCTTTTGAAAGGGAGTTTTGCTGAACTGGCTACAAAACCTGAAGAAGCATTACGAGAAGATTTTTATGACATTGAATTGACCGACCAAGAACGAATCCCCGATGTGTTAAACAAGTTACGCGAATATTATCCGAAGATTGTCAGCCTCCACCGGACACATCAGGCCAAGCAGGTTCAACTCAACCTTAGTAAAAAGCGTGCTCAGGAATCGCCTCTTGATTTGCTTGCGGATTTTTATTCCCAAACGATGGGAAATAATTTAACTGACCGCCAAAAGAAGTGGGCAGAAAAGGCTTTGACTCAAATTATGAAAGGGGAGGAATAGGATGCGTCCATTAACGATTGAACTACATTACTTTGGACCGTATGAGCATCAAGTGATTGACTTTACGCAGTTCACAGAGCGTTCCTTATTTCTGGTAGCAGGGAATACTGGTGCAGGGAAAACCACGATTTTTGATGCAATGTGTTATGCGCTTTTTGGTCAAACAACCAATGATCGTGATCGGTCGGCTGCTGCTTTGCGTTCTGATTTCGCACCAGCTGATCAAGAAACAATGGTGAAGTTTACCTTTGAACACCAAGACCTTAAATATCAAATTATGCGTCGTCCTAAACAGGTTTTAAAGGGACGCCGCGACAATTTGGTTGAACATAATCAAGCCGTTGATCTTATTTACCCGCTTGAAAGCGATCATCCCCAGAAAATCACTAAAATCAAGGAGGCAGACACGTTTATTACTGACTTGCTCAATCTGACCCGTGATCAATTTAAGCAGATTGTCCTTCTCCCTCAAGGAAAGTTTCGGCAGTTTCTTGATTCAGATAGCAATACTAAGGAAGCCCTTCTACGTGACCTCTTTAATACGTCCCGTTATGAGCAGTGGGCAACGCAGCTAAAAAATGATTTGCGTGAACAGAAGAAGTCATTGACGACTCAAGAAACAAAACTTCAATCATTAAAGGAAACAGTAACCGCGATTGATGCGCAATTAACAACTAAAGAATGGTTAGCGGAAGCAAAAAATTACTTATCCCGACTAAAAGCTAATCTTGAACACTTGGGCGATGATGAGCAGCAACAGCAAAAGAAAGTTGATCAGCTTGATGCCCAACTTCATACTGAGCAAGAGTTGAAGAAGAATATTGAGGAGTTAGCTGAACTTATCAAGGTTGGAAAAACACTGCAAGCTCAAGCGGGAGAGATCCAAGAAACAAAGCAGCAAGTAAAAGTCCTTGAATGGTACCAAGAACACCAGACAGAATATCAACGGTGGAAAGATGGCGAAAAACGTCTCCAAAAATTAACGTTAGACAATAAATTTCTCCATGAGGACCTGCGCAACCTTCAAAAGCAACAGCAAACAATTGAAACCGACCTACAACAAACGAGTAAGCAGCAAGAAGAAATTGATCAGCTTCAAACTGAGGTCGCCGACTTGACGAATAAACTCCCATTCTTCGATGATCGAGATAAGCTAAAATCAGCTGTCGATGAACTACAAACAAACTTAAAGCAGCAGGAAAAACAGCAAGCTGCTTCCCAGAAGAAGTTGCAAGACGCTCAACAGCAATTGACGGTTGTTACTAATAATTTAAAAGAGCATGAAAACTTGGGTGAGGTTCAAGTTCACATAGCAAAACAAGAAGGCCTTCAGGAAAAATTAACGACTGCTGGAAAAGATTTAAAGCAATTAGAAACAAAACTTTTATCTGAAAAGAAAAATTGCGCGAAATTAGAGCAAAAGCAGGGGGATGCTGAAAAACTCGTTCAAAAATCGCAAGGTGAGTTGGATGACTTAAATGATCGCTTTGCCCGTCACCAAATTGCCATTCTTGCTCAAAAATTAAAGCCGGCCACCCCTTGCCCAATTTGTGGATCACTTGACCACCCCCATCCGGCAAGCTTAGCAGATGATGGTGAATTGGTAACGGAAGCGCAAGTTAAAGCGGCAACCGTTAAAGCTCAACAAAACCGTAGTAGGCTTGACCAGTTAAAAGAGCAAGTTCGCCAAAGCGTTGCCCAAATTGCGAACTTAACAACACAGGTAGAAACTCGGCAGGCAAATTTAGCTGAACTGTTAGGGGATAATGAATTACCGAGTGATTGGGAGGGACAAATCGAAAGTCACGCTCAAAAACTAGCAGAAATGAAGACTGACCTCGATAGAATAGAACAACAGGTTAAAGAATGGCGCCAAGAAGAGGAAGAATTGCAACAAGAATCCAAGTTCTCTCAAGAAGAATTAGATAAAATAGACGAAAGTGTGAACCGCTGCAAACAGGATTTAATCGCCAAGCAGACTATTCTGAAAGAAAAAGCAGCTTCTTTACCAGCAAAATTTCCTACTAAAGAAGCTGCTGACAAGCGAATTCAAACTGATCAACTAAAGATCAAAGCCTTTAATAACCAGCTTGAGTCATTGCAACAACAACGACAAGAAAATGCCAAAAAATTAGCAGGGACAAATAGTCGGATCGACCAGACTAAAGAAGAACTTGCCACCCAAACGACGCAACAGGATAACTTACACCGATATCTTGTGAATCTTTTAGCCCAATATGATGTCCAACTTAAATGGAATTTCTGGCAAGAAGCTAGTGAACAAGTGGCAACATTGTCATCTTTACGTGAACAGGTAACGACCTTTGAGAATCAAGTCCAGGATAATCAGTCCCAACAAGAGCGGTTGACTAAGGCCATCAATAGTCATCCCATGCCAGATATTACATCAACGCAGACAAAACTTAATGCTGAGCGTGAACAACTTCGGCAATATCAGCAAGAAATTGGTCAGTTAACTGCTCAGTATAAGCAATTAGAAGAAACGGATCAAAAGATTATTAAGGCAGTCGAAAAAACTGGAAAACTTGATCAAGAAATTAATGAATTACAAACATTAACAGATGTTGTGACTGGGAATACCGAAAATCACGTTAGCCTAGAACGGTATGTATTACAGGCATATTTTCAAGATGTCTTAGTAGCAGCCAATATTCAGTTAGACCGGTTAACTAATAGTCGCTACCAGTTTGAATTAGCAACGGAAAGTCATGGGGCCGGTGCCAAGTGGAGTGGGCTTGAAGTTAATGTATATGATGATAATGCTGGCAGAACGCGAAGTGCCCGGACGCTTTCTGGTGGTGAAAGTTTTATGGCTTCGCTTGCTCTTGCTTTAGCTCTCTGCCAGATTGTCCAAGAGCAAAGTGGGGGAATTAAGATTGATGCGCTCTTTATCGATGAAGGATTTGGTTCCCTTGATCAGCAAGCTCTTGAAGATGCTCTTCATTCCCTTCAAGAACTTGAAGGCCACCGGATGATTGGAATTATCAGTCATATCACTGAACTTGAGGAGCAAATTCCAGATCAGTTAATTGTTCGATCAAGAAATGGCCGTAGTTATGTCGCATACCAGCATGAAATATAAGTTCAAAACAGTATTTAAATTTGCGATGATGAAATTAGATAAAAAGATTAAAAATAAAAAGTGCAAAAATTAGTTTTTTGCGTATATATATTTATAGGGGAGGTGATTTGCGAGATGAAGACTTGTTCGTTCATAGACTCCTTTCCCCATTAGTTGCTGTCTTCGTCTGCAATCACTTTCTTAATGGGAGCTGTGACATGAGTCAAGTTGCTTTCATAACGAGATGACAGCGTAGTACAATAATGGTCTATCATTGCTTGGCAAAGCTGTTGGTGACTATTGATGTTTGCGTGACCTCCAAAGGCTAGGTTCGCGTCAAAAAATGAAGTAACAGGTGATTCCTGTCTTGCTCTCTTTCTTCTCCCACAAATCTTAATGTAAAGATCTCTTATCTGCTCTTTTACGGGATATCTGTCAACTGGTATGGTTGACTAAAAATACTTCCTACGAAAATGTAGG
>OLOI01002508.1_pt1 | contig 13019 bp, 9 predicted proteins | sample 1672131 | NCBI WGS metagenome assembly OLOI01 (sample SAMEA3136651, study PRJEB25190) | human gut metagenome | reverse complement strand
GGGCGATATCTGACACTGCCTGTGAAAATCCATTCTGAATCCAGTAATTTTCCATGAATGCGGAAATATCTTCTTTCAGATACGCCTGATACAATTCCGGGTGGTCCAGCTCGAACGCGACTTCCGATACACGATTTATAGCTTCTGCCAGTTTATTTACCGGCACATCCTGAAACCACCCTTTCTTCTGCTGCTCCAGACCTTCTGCAAAAATTTCATCTTTCTCTGCCGGATAACCGGTCAGTTCTTCAGCCAGTTCTGCATCATCACATTCTGTTTTCAGGCGAATATATCTGCTGTAACGGGTGACAAGTCCCTGCACTTCTTTTCTGAAATCTTCCTGCTCTGTAAATGCAGAATACACCGTATAAAATTGTTCCTGCTGCTCTTTCTGTATGCAAAATTCCTTTACCTGAATCTCCCGATACGCAGAATCATTACTGTTATAAAAACAGATTCGAAACTGTCCGACATCCGCAATCTCCTGTTGCAGCCGGAATTTAAACCCGTTTTCTGCCAATTCAATGAGCCGGATTTCTTTATCATCTGCAAAACCGGCCAGCAGCCCGAATGGAATCATGGATATTCCGTTTATCTTATTTTTGTTCATTTGCAGTATCTCCATAAAAATCAACTCACAAGCAGATTTCTGTGTTCTACGGATGTGGAAAATACAATCTTTGCGGTTTCTTTTGTTTGCGGCAAGTATAGCACCCTGCTTCTGGTCGGTCAAGCAACGGCTTAATAATTTTAATAATCTCCCCAAATGTTCCTCTTGCTTTTCCGAACATATGTTTGTATAATAGGTATATGATCACACAGATTACAAATAATAATTACACAACGCAGGAAAAGTTACAGATTCTGGCAGATGCAGCAAAATACGATGTCGCATGTACTTCAAGCGGTTCCAGCCGACGCGGAAAGAAAGGAGAGCTCGGCAATGCAGAGGCATGTGGCATCTGTCACAGTTTTGCCGCTGATGGAAGATGTATTTCCCTTCTCAAGATCCTGATGACAAATCATTGTGCCTATGACTGTAAATATTGCATCAACCGTGCCAGCAATGATGTACGCCGCGCCACCTTTACGCCACAGGAAATCTGTGAACTAACCGTTGAATTTTACAAACGGAACTATATCGAAGGGCTCTTCTTAAGCTCCGGTGTCTTAAAAAATCCGACCTATACCATGGAGAAAATGTGTGAGACACTGCTGCTCCTCCGTACCCGGTACCATTTCAACGGATACATTCATGTAAAAACAATTCCCGGGGCCTCTGACGAGCTGCTTGCCGCGGCCGGATATCTGGCAGACCGCATCAGTGTCAATCTGGAACTTCCGACAGAAACAGCTCTGCGTTCTCTTGCCCCCAATAAAACCATGCAGAATATCCTGAATCCCATGGGAAAAGTACAAAATACTATTGTCTCTCACCGGATAGCTGCTGGAAAATCTGCATATATGGATCGAAGCCGGGGAAATCAGTTTTTAAGAAATGGTATTTTCTCAGACGATTCCAAAAAAACCTTCAGAGAAAAACTCAATATGCAGAATACCGATGCAAAACCCGGGAACAATCCTCCCCTCAAAAAAGAGGATCCGAATCTTATCTCCCGTGATAAAAATAAATTCACGAAACATATCCTGACATGGGAAAATGCCTGTCAGCTGGCACCTCTTGACATGTCCGATCTGAAACGGAATTTCGCTCCGGCAGGGCAGAGTACCCAGATGATCATCGGTGCCACTGGCGAAAGTGACTATACTCTGTTACAGACGAGCCAGGCTCTGTACCAGGGCTTTGATCTGAAACGAGTCTTCTATTCGGCATATATTCCGTTAAATGATGACTCCATTCTCCCTCAGATTGGAACTCCACCTCCACTTCTGCGGGAACATCGCCTGTATCAGGCAGACTGGCTGCTACGCTTCTATGGCTTCCAGGCAGATGAACTGTTATCCGAATCTCAGCCCAACTTCAATGAACTGCTGGATCCCAAATGCGACTGGGCGCTGCACCATCTGGAACACTTTCCAGTGGAAGTTGAAAAAGCATCTTATGCCACGTTGCTTCGGGTTCCCGGAATCGGGCCAAAATCCGCCAGCCGGATCACTTATGCCAGACAATATGGCCGTCTGAATTTTGACAATCTGAAAAGAATGGGCGTAGTTTTGAAACGCGCACATTATTTTATCACCTGCGGTGGCAGACAAATGTATCGTACTCCCATTGAAGAAGCCTATATCACCCGACAGCTGGTTCAGGTAGATGCAAAAGATTCCTGGAAAGTACAACATTCCAATGAATCTTATTCCCAGATGACTCTCGCTGATTTTGGGATCGGCTAAACTTCCCTCTGCCAGTTTCCAGCCACTTTTACATATAGGATCAGAATACGGAATAAAAATATGAAAATATATACTTGCCAGGACCGCTTAACGGATATCATGACCTGCATCTATGATGCCTGGTCAGAAGCCCTGAAAGTCGGTCATAACCAGATTGGACTAAAGAAAGAACCTATCTTTCAACAAACAATGTTTGATGAATATATCCATGTGGATGGTGATCCTTCCAAAGCAGAAAAGGTTATACGCTCCATTCGGAGAAGCATCTCTGAAACTGCATACATGAACATCTACTACGCCTCATTATCTGCGGATGAGAACGCTCTGCAGGCAATCTATGACTTTCTTCGGGTGGGGTTTGCTATTGGCAGTACTGTAGTCGAGCAATATACGAATCCACATGTAATGAATCTTCTCGAACTCCGGCGCCAGGTATCAAATGAAGCGCATCATTTTCGGGAATTTGCCCGTTTTCAAAGTCTGGAAAACCAGGTCTATGTCAGTCATTTGGAGCCCCGGAATGATGTAATCATGCTGGTTGGCAACCATTTTGCCAACCGTATGCCCTCCGAACACTGGATGATCATCGATGATAACCGCAAAACTGCCTGTGTACATGTAAAAGATGGTGAAAATTATCTGCGCTATCTGACGGACGATGAATTTTCGGTATTACAAAAGACAGAATCTTATGAAGATGAATATACTGATATGTGGAAAACATTCTTCCATTCCATAAGCATTGAACAACGGAAGAATTACGTCTGCCAGCGAAATTTATTTCCCATCTGGAAAAGAAAACATGCCGTGGAATTCAGATAATTCAAGAATGCCCTGATAGATCAGTTTCCACCACATAAAAAGACCGAAACAACGCATTCCGGTCTTTTTTCATCATATCCTATTCATTACACATGGAAATTTCGCCCGACAACGCAAGTAAAACATGGAGATTTCCCTTTCTCAACCAGAACGGTCTTAGAACAAAAGAAGCGGCATGCCGCACAGAATAAAGCAGAAACGAATCATATCACTGTCCTTTAATGCCGCCAGACAGCTACATAATTTTCTTTCTTCCATACTAGCATGCCGCACTGTGTACGTCCATCAAAAGAGTTCGAAACTTATTGACAAACTCCGCACTTCTTCGACATTTATTTTACTTCTACAAGCTCGATCTTAAAGTTCAGCTCTTTACCAGCCATCTCGTGATTGGCATCAAATGTAATTGTCTTTTCATCTTTGGCTGTAACTTTGACCGGGAAAGGCTGCCCATACTGATTAGACAAATATACCTGCTGACCTACTGTCAGGTCCTCTGCACCCGGAAGCTGTTCAATCTCAAGAGTAAAGATCGCATCCGGATTCGGCTGTCCATAAGCCTCTTCCGGCATCAGATGGATTTCTTTGATTTCTCCGACCTTCATGTCTGCAACAGCTGCATCAAAGCCTTTGATCATCTGTCCTGCTCCGCAGACAAACTCCAGCGGCTGTCCACGATCATAGGAAGAATCAAACTGTGTTCCATCGTTGAATGTTCCCTTGTAATGTGTACGGCATGTCTTTCCTACATTCGGTCCGGAAAATGCCGGTTTATGTGAACCACAGCCGCCACAGCTGCTTCCACAGGACTCCCCTTCCTCATGGTTTCCACAGGAATGTCCTTCTTCATGATGATGGTCACAGGTTGTTCCTGCTGATTCCAGTTCGCCCTTCAGATAAGCTTCTACTACTTCATCGGTATTTCCCTGTGCACCGGAGCATAACTGAATACCTGCCTCCGCAAGTGCAGTCTGTGCACCTCCTCCAATACCACCGCAGATCAGTACATCAATCCCCTGTTCTGCCAGAAGTCCGGCCAGGGCACCATGTCCAGTTCCGTTAGAACCGATCACTTCACTTGAAACAACTTTGTTGTCTTCTACTTCATAAACCTTAAAGTTTTCTGTTTTTCCAAAATGCTGAAAAACATTTCCATTATCATAAGTTACTGCAATTTTCATTATAAAAATCCTCCAATCCATACTTTGTCGCTCAGATTAGTATAGCTTGTCGGAGAAATAAAAGCAACCAGTAAACTGCAAAGGAATAACCATCTTCACCAGTTACCTTCACCAATGAATATTAAAATCCAACGAATTTTTATATTGCTTATATTTTCCATCTGTGAGCAGTTTTTTATATGCGTCGTATGCGGCCTGAAGACTGTCATATTTTACTGCGGTCTCATCCAGCTCTTTTTTTGCAGTGCCTGTGCTCATCTGCGCTGCAATCGCAACGTAATCAGGGCCATATCCTGTACGTTTGGCGGTTGTAGATTCTGCTACATAATATTTATTATCTGCCGTGCAGACAATCACAGGAATCTTCTGGTTCGCACCGACAACATCTGTATTAACAGAAGTCCAGAGCAAAGCACGTTTTCTAGCATCCTTCGCCCTTCCATAATATGCCCAGGTTCCTTTCTTAAGGAGACTGTCAGATGCCATCTTCATCTCTATCCTTGGAACCATAGTAGATTTTTGGCATCTGGAATCGATTTCAAAGATGCCAGTTACACCGTTCAGTGCATTACTTTCCTGAAGAACTCTGTCGAAGTTTTCTTCCAGGTTAAACCAGTATTCTTTTACTTCATCGTTTTCTACACTGTCTCCTTTTCCGGTTTTCCAGTCAAATAAAATACCGGTTTCAGGATTCATGGACACTTCGCATATTCCACCTGCAACAGGATACCCTTTCCAGTTATCCGTATCCGGATCATCATTGGAATGAGAGATTCCGGCAATTGTCACCGTATCTGAAGACTGCCATTTGTCTATTTTCTGCTTCAGATGAACGATCTCCTTTACATCTTCATTTCCCTCTATTCTCGTTTCCATCACCACTTTGTCATACGCCGTCCTGACATTTGCAAGATCAGTTGATTCCCTGCTTTTTTCTATATATTTGGTATAAGTCGGTGCAAGAACACCTATAAGAATCGCAAGAATTGCAATGATGATCACAAGTTCCACAAGTGTAAAACCTTTGTTTCTGTTTTTCATATATTTTCCTTACATTGTATAGTTTAACATCTCTATATCATATTTTATTTGATCGTGATTTGCAAGCTATTCCCCAATTTTATTGACACCTTAACCAGGTAACTGGCAGGAGTTTTTCAATTTTCCTTGCCCGTTTTAATAAAACATGTAATAATTATTTTGTTTTTTATACACATGACTGAATTTTATAAAATATAAATACGAGGAACAAATCAAGATGAAAACATACAAAGAATTACTTTCTGATATTGAAGACGATATGGAACTTATGGGGGCATTGCACATTGTTTATGCCATGGAAGAAAACGGTGTTCTCACCGGTTATGATTATCTCCCGGAAGAGCCTTATACAATCTCTGTGACCTTAAAAGACCTTCAGGAAAAAATTCATCAGCAAATGCTCTATGACAAAGCATCTGCATATACTTATGATTCTGATAAAAGCGCCCCAAAACTGGCAGTAATTTTCCCGGGAATCGGCTATACTGCTGACAAACCACTCCTGTATTATGCAAGCCGTCTTGCCAGGCATTATGGGTATCAGATTCTCGCTGTATCCTATGGAACCCTCCCTGAGAATGTCAAGGGTGATCACGCAAAAATGAAGCAGGCTTTTGAGCTTGCTTATGAACAAACAGAACAGGCTCTGCAGGATATCGACTGGAATTCCTATGGCAGCATTCTCTTTATTTCCAAAAGCATCGGTACAGTTATCGCTTCCGCTTATGCTTCCAGACATAATATAAAAGGAAAAAGCATCCTGTTCACACCTCTGACTGACACTTTTTCCTTTGCTCGTCCCGGCAGCATTGCATTTCACGGTACTGCAGATCCATGGGCAGAAACAGACTCTATCCGTACACTGGCTGAACAAAAAGAAGTCCCTCTTTTTCTTACGCCAAATGCCAATCACTCTCTGGAGACCGGCGATGTACAGGCAGATCTTTCGATTATAAAATCCACAATGGAGCATGTTAACCGTTTTATTGCAACTCCGTAGATTATTTCGTATATTCCTGAATCAGGGCAAGAAGGAGCTCCACACTCTTCTCCATTCCTTCCACACTGATATGCTCATATGGTCCATGAAAAGCATGTCCACCTGTTCCAAGATTTGGACACGGCAGTCCTTTGAAGCTTAACTGGCATCCATCGGTTCCTCCACGAATTGGAAGGATCAATGGTGCCACACCTGCTGCCTCACATGCCTTTTTCGCATGGTCGATCAGATGCATGTGCTCTTCTACAATTTCTTTCATATTGAGGTACTGGTCAGTAATCTTAAGCGTTACCGTCCCTTCGCCCCACTTTGCATTTAAGTTCTTTTCTATCAGTCGAAGAGTCTTCTTCCGCTCTTCGAATCCGTTTTTGTCATGATCTCTGACAATATAATTAAGTTTCGCTTCACCGACTTCCCCCTGCATGCTGATCAGATGATAAAATCCCTCATAGTCTTCGGTTCCTCTCGGTGTCTCCATAGATGGCAGGCAGTTGTTGATCTCTATCGCAACCAGACTGGCATTGATCATCGTATCTTTTCCTTCACCCGGATGAACATTAAATCCCCTGATTTCAAATTCTGCTTTGCAGGCATTAAAATTCTCGTACTGAATCTCCCCTTCACTGTCACCATCCAGAGTATAAGCATACTCTGCGCCAAACTGATCCAGATTGAAATGTTCCGCTCCCATTCCAATTTCCTCATCCGGAGTAAATGCTACACAAATCATGCCATGCGGCCGATTTTCTGTCTGGATTCTTTCAATCATAGTCAGAATCTCTGCAATTCCTGCTTTGTCATCTGCTCCCAGAATCGTTGTTCCATCCGAAGTGAGCAGTGTACGTCCTTTTAGCCCTGTCAGATGTGGAAATTCCTTCGGACTCAATACCAGTCCGCTTGTGCCAAGTACCAGATCCCCGCCATCATAATTTTTGGTAACCATCGGTCGGATCTCATGATCACAAAAATCAGAAACTGTATCCATGTGTGCGATAAATCCAAGTGCCGGAATCTCTTTTTTTCCTTCCGTCGCCGGAAGTTTTCCATACAGATAACACTTATCATCAAGGACTACCTCTGTCAGGCCAAGTTCCTTCATTTCTTTTTCCAGCTTCCTCGCCAGATCAAACTGACACACAGAAGACGGAACTGTCTCACTCTCTTCATCACTCGGCGTACGCACTGTCACATAGTTGATCAGTCTTTCCCATGCTTTCATAATATCTGCTCCTTTGTAGTTCTCTGTCTGATGTATATCTCCGGATTGTCTTATTCTTTTAAATATTTCATCATTGTTGGGACAAGAATATTCATATCAACAGGCTTTGCAACATGAGCATTCATTCCAACAGAAAGAACCTTTTGTATATCTTCCGCAAAGACATTCGCAGTCATTGCAATAATTGGAATCCTGGATTTTTTAGTATCCTTCATCTTTCGAATAGCTAATGCGGCATCGTATCCATTCATAACCGGCATCTGAATATCCATAAGGATCATCTTGTAATAATCAGCATCAGCCTTTTCAATCATATCAATGCATGCAGCACCATCATTTGCAGTCTCAACAATACAGCCTTCTTCCATTAATAGTTCCGTTGCAATTTCTGTGTTGATCTCATTATCTTCGACTAATAAAATCCGAACACCATTCAGGCAATTCTTATTACGCAGATTACTTTTTTTCTTCATCATAGAATCTTCTTTTGACGCTTTTCTGCAAGGAACAGTCACTGTAAATATGGAACCCTCACCCTGCTTGCTTTTCACTTCTATTGAGCCATCCATAAGATCTACAAGCTTTTTCGTAATACCCATTCCGATGCCGTTGCCCTCAATATGACTGACTGTAGAGTTGCGTTCTCTTTCAAAAATTTCAAAAATGTGCTTTTGAAAATCTTCAGACATACCAATTCCATTATCGGTAATGGTGATGATCATATTGCACCAGTCATCTTTTTCACAAGATTTCTGTACAACATCACAGGATATCGTACCTCCTGTATTTGTATACTTTATAGCATTGCTTATAATATTGAAACAGATTTCTGATAAATGTGGTGCATCCATATATACATACGGATACATAATTTGTTCTGTCAGAGAGAGTGTCTGATTTTTACTTTCTGCCAGCTGTTGGAACATAGCGACACAATTTTCAAAGTTTTCATGGACATTCGAAACATCATATTCCATTTCGATCTTATTATTTTCAATTCTTGCAAGATCCAGAACATTACTGAGTAACGACAAAAGTCTTTCTCCGCATATTTGTATTGTTTCAAGATATCTGCCAATTTTTTCTGTTTCTTTCAAATGTCTGGATGCCAGATCTGCATAACCAATAATTGCATTCATAGGAGTCCTGATATCATGAGACATATTGAACAGGAATGATGATTTTGCTTTATTTGCACATTCTGCTTTTAATTTAGCTTCCCGCAATTCCTCCTCCTGTCTTAATTCCCGCATTTTTTCATCTGTCACATCTCGATTCGCAAACAGCACAGATGTAACATTTCCATTTTTATCATAACTCTGAGGAACAACCATAGAAAGAAACCATGATCCATTCTTCTCTTTGAATTCGGAAGATATTGATTCTTTATTATGAAGCCGTGCCGCCATGGTTTGTATATCAAAAAAATCTATATACTTCTGCACAAACGGCTCTGCTATAGTATCTTCGATAATCTTGAACTGAGGATCCCAATCTGCAGTATTGTCTTTAATACCCTTATCCATTTCTCGAGATCTTTTGACAAGTTCTATTTTCTTTGTTTTTAAGTTCAGCCTTGAGATATGATAATAGGCAGTACCTAATGCCTGAAGTGCCTGCTGGGTTTTCTTCATCTGCTTCCCCAGTGTGAGAGGAAACTCTTCACCGTCCATCTGCTCCAAATCTGGTGTTGACTGATGCAGATGCTGAACCAGCCATTTCCCATTCGTCCACTTATAGATAATCGTAAATCTTGTCTCCATTTTAAAACAGATCGAACCATCTTTAAACAGACCAACAAAATCTACTGTCCCGTGTGCAAGAACATGGTCATCATCAAGCCGTTCTTCTTTCTGATGTAAATTTTGTACTTCAAGTCTGATTTTACCTCTCCGTTTTACATCAAATTTAAATGATTCTAAAAACTCATGCAGATTCGTGAATAACTCATGTTTCCCAGTTCCAATCAGACTAATATTTTCATCAAAATAATTCTCTATACCAAAATTATCTACTGATTCGGCATTAATATATACTTTCAAAAGTTGCTCTGTGAGTTTTTTGAAATCATCCATACGCTTCCCTCGTGCTTAAAAAGTCTTAAGTGACTTTAAGTTTTCTGTTTTATTTCTAAAGTTTATCCACTTTTCATTCTCTTCCAAATATTCCGAATATAAATGTCAAATTGTTTTCTTTATTATATCACAGCGACATATTATTCTGCCATCTTTTTTCAAAAAATAGCAAGGTCTCCAATTTCAATCAGAAACCTGGCTATGTAAAAAGGGCGGCTCACCGCCGCCCTCATCGTTAATATTCTGTGCTCAATAGAAAATCTGCAATGTGCATACTCTTAATGCCTTGGTAATTTCCTCCGGCAAATTCATCGTTTCTCAAAACATACTTCGGATAGTTATCTCGGATTTCCAGCAGCCGTTCATATTCGCGCTTTTCTGTTTTTTCGGATTTAATCTCCTGTGTGACCTGCACATACAACCGGTCATTCTGCTTCTGCGCCACAAAATCGACCTCACCATCTGGTGTTTTCCCAATCATCACGGTATAGCCTCGCCTGCAAAGTTCCAGATACACCACATTTTCCAGACTGGAAGCGACGCTGTCCGGTGTGTAGCCCAGCACGCTATAACGCAAAGCGGTATCGGCAAGATAAAACTTCTCCTGCGTTTTCAGAATTTTCTTTCCGCGCAGGTCGTATCGAGAACAACGATGAAGGAGATATGCTTTCTCCAACTTTTCCAGATAGCTGTACACCGTTTCATTGTCGATAGAACGATGCTCTGATTTCAGATAATCAGAAATTGATTTTGCTGAGAATGAATTTCCCACATTCGCAAATGTGTACCGAACCACCCGTTCCAGCTGGTCAATCTTGCGAATCTGGTTTCTCTTTACGATATCCGAGAAAATCGTGGAATTATAGATATCCCGGACAATCGTATAAACCTCATCCTGTGAATACTCTCGCAGATGTGTTGCAGGGAAGCCTCCCAAGCGGATATAATCTGCCAGTTCAGCATGGATATCCTTTAACTGTGTATACTGCTTTTTGAATTCCAGATATTCCTGAAAAGAAAGCGTATAGATACGGAAGGAAACATATCGTCCGGTCAGGTAAGTCGCTATTTCCGAAGACATCATTCTGGAATTGGAGCCTGTCACATAAAGGTCAACATCATAATCCGTTGCCAGGGAGTTTACTACTTTCTCCCAGCCTTCAATTTCCTGAATCTCATCCAGAAAGAGATACGTTCTCCCAGTTGGATTGAGCTTTTCTTTGACAGCCTTGAACATATCCTTCGCTGTCATATCCTCATAATCCATGGAATCGAAGCGCATACTGACAATCCGCTCAGACGGAATGTCATGCTCCTGTTGCAGCTTCTCCATGATCATTTTAAGAACTGTAGATTTTCCGCAACGGCGAACACCCGTCAACACTTTTACAAAAGGTGTGTCGGTGTATGCCATAATCTTATCAACGTAGAGCGGTCTGTTTATCATAGGAACCACCTCCATGATTCCATAATACTGCAAGCGCATAAAAAAATCAATAGGTTTTGCGATTATAAACCGCAACTCCTATTGGTTTCCATCGACTTTTTCGGATTGTGTCGAATTCTGTTTCCTTGCAGTTTCAGAATACTGTAGTTTAACCAAAAAGTCCAGAAAGCAGCGGCACCAGAGTTGTGCCGATCAGTGCCACACCGCCAGCCATCAGCTGTTTCATCCACAATTAGCCCAACTTATGACGCTCAAGCATGGAACGACAATCTTTTGCTTTCATTTTACAAAAGTCCGTCTTGAAATTTTTAACACTTCCACTTTTGGTCAGTTCCATCGCAGTTCGCACGTCTGTACACCGAACCAACTCATCCTCCAAATTCAAAACTTGTGGAAAAAAATGATTTTCAGACATCTGTGACTTTGGAATCAAATTCTACACCACATTGAATACCTTTATCTTCCCTGGAATCAATCTTTCCGGTGCTTCTTTTAAGGCCGCGATCAGTTGTTGTTCACAGGAGCCTTCTACATAATAGTAGCTTGCGCAAAAACACATAATATGCCGCTTTATCTCAAATACTCCGTAAAGAATGCGTTGAGCTTTTCAAACGGAATGATGTCCATCTGATCGTAAAGATCAGTGTGGTTTGCACCGGGGATAATGAGCAATTCCTTGTTATCGCCGGTCAGCTTGCTGTACGCTGTTTCGCTGAAATAGCGTGAGTGCGCTTTCTCTCCGTGTACCAGCAGCACAGCAGAGTGAATCTCGCTGCTGTATTGCAAAATCGGCATATTCAGAAACGACAGCGAGGAGGTCACATTCCAGCCGTTATTAGAGTTCAAGCTGCGGGGGTGATAGCCTCGGGGCGTCTTATAGTAGGCGTAATAGTCCTTCACAAACTGCGGTACGTCCTCCAGCAGCGGATCGACCACACCGCCTGCCAGAGCATAGGTACCGTTTTTGTAATCTACAGTGCGCTGTGCATTCATGACTTTTTTCTTCTCATAGCGTGCCTGCTCAGAATTCTCAGCATCAAAATATCCGTTGGCAGTTACACGGGTCATGTCGTACATGGTCATTGCCGCGGTAGCTTTGATGCGGGTATCAATGGCAGCAGCGTTGATCGCCATACCGCCCCAGCCGCAGATACCGATGATACCGATACGCTCGGAGTCCACATTCTCCTGCACGGAAAGGAAGTCTACCGCTGCGCAGAAATCCTCGGTGTTGATGTCCGGCGAAGCGACATAGCGGGGTGTACCGCCACTCTCGCCGGTGTAGGATGGGTCGAAGGCAATCGTCATGAAGCCAAGCTCCGCCATTTTCTGCGCGTACAGGCCAGAGGACTGCTCCTTTACCGCACCGAACGGACCGCTGACGGCAATGGCAGGCAGCTTGCCCTCTGTGCCCTTCGGCGTGTACATATCCGCCGCCAGTGTGATGCCATAGCGGTTGTGAAAGGTTACTTTCTTGTGATCCACCTTGTCGCTTTTCGGGAACACCTTGTCCCATTCCTGTGTCAGATTCAGTTTTTCCATATTCAGACCTCCTTGCCTGATGCCTTAAAATATACTGTGTTGTCCACGGCTTCCAACCATTCATTAGAGGTTTCGTCCCCCGGAACCTCTACCGTCAGATGAGAGAACCAGCTATCCGGCGCAGCACCGTGCCAGTGCTTGACGCCCACAGGGATATTTACCACATCGCCGGGGCGCAGCTCCTGTGCCGGTTTGCCCCATTCCTGATAATAACCTCGACCAGCTACACAGACGAGGATCTGTCCGCCGCCGTTTTTCGCATGATGAATATGCCAGTTGTTACTGCATTAAACTGGACTCCCTATTCGCAATCCCTTGTAGTTACTGGCTTTAACGGCAT
>OLOI01002505.1_pt1 | contig 13034 bp, 8 predicted proteins | sample 1672131 | NCBI WGS metagenome assembly OLOI01 (sample SAMEA3136651, study PRJEB25190) | human gut metagenome | reverse complement strand
CATGATTCCAACCATACTCAATTCTGTGTGCAGGTGGGGTAACGGTATGCTGGTAAACGGAAAACTTGTGGTGTTGAAAGGTATGGCGTGAACTTCGAAGTGTGGCCAGAGGCCATTGAATTAGGACGTATGTTTGCTGCGGAAGGCTACGAACTGGCACTGGTCGGGGGTCCTGTCCGCGACCTGCTGCTGCATCGCAAATCGCATGATTTGGATTTCTGCACATCGGCGCGTCCCGAGCAGTTTGAGCATATTCTGCGCCGTTTTGGGCATGATGGCTTCTGGGATATGGGCCGCAAATTCGGCACGCTTGGCGCGATGCGCAGGCGTGAGGACGGCACCGAGGTGAAAGTGGAGGTGACCACCTACCGTTCCGACACGTACGACCCCGACTCGCGCAAGCCGGAAGTCAATTACGGCGACACGCTGGAAGGCGATCTTTCCCGCCGCGATTTCACCGTCAACGCGATGGCGTTGCGTGTTCCGGAACTCGAATTCGTCGATCCGTTCGGCGGTGCGAACGATTTGGCCAAAGGCGTGCTGCGTACCCCCGTCGATCCGCGGCAGTCGTTCGACGACGATCCGTTGCGCATGATGCGCGCCGTGCGTTTCGTGGCGCAGCTCGGCTTCCGCATCGAGCCGGAAACCGCCGAAGCGCTGTCCGACATGGTCGATCGCATCGAAATCGTCTCCGCCGAACGTGTGCGCGACGAACTGGTCAAGCTGCTGCTGTCCGATCGCCCGCGCGCCGGCATCGAAGCGTTGGTCGATTCCGGTCTTGCTGACATCGTGCTGCCGGAAATTCCCGCGCTGCAGCTGGAAATCGACGAGCACCATCGCCATAAGGACGTGTTCGAACACACCATGATCGTCATCGAACGCGCCGTCGCCCTCGAAACCGGTTCCGACGGTCCGGTGCCGGCCCCGGACCTGACGCTGCGTCTGGCGGCTCTGCTGCACGACATCGGCAAGCCGAAGACCCGTCGTTTTGAAGCGGGCGGCAAGGTGAGCTTCCACCGTCATGACGCCGTCGGCGCGAAGATGACGCGCAAGCGTTTGAAGGCACTGCATTTCGACCACCACATGGTCGAGGACGTCAGCGAGCTGGTCAACCTGCATCTGCGCTTCCACGGCTACGTGGAGGAGCCGTGGACGGATTCCGCGGTCCGCCGCTACGTCAAGGACGCTGGCCCGCTGTACGAGCGTCTGAACCGCCTTACGCGCGCCGACACGACCACACAGAACAAGCGCAAGGCCATGATGTTCTCGGCGGCCATGGACGAGATGGAACAGCGTGTACGCGACCTGAAAGAAAAGGAAGACTTCGACGCGATCCGTCCTGACCTCAACGGCGACGAGATCATGCAGCTGCTAAGCATCGAACCAGGCCCGATGGTCGGCAAGGCGTACAAGCACATGCTGGAATACCGCCTCGATAACGGTCCGGTGGAGCGTGACGTGGCCGTTGCCGAGCTGGAACGCTGGTACAAGGAGCAGGGCGAATAGCGATTGACATGCGGTGGTTTCGCCGCATGCATGGAACAGTGTGCTTGGAACAGCTCGAATACGAAAACCCGCGTTCCCGATTGGGGGAGCGCGGGTTTTTCATATTGCCTATATCGATTTCGATTGGCGGTCAGCTTTGCGGATTCACCGCATCATGCTCGGGCGCCTTGGGCAGGTCGGTCATCTTGTCCACCGCGACGCAGCCCTGGATGCCGGTGATCGCCTTGCCTGCGGCGGGAACCTTCTTCGTATCCTGCAGATTGTCGAACGTGGCGCCCACGATGACGTCGATCAGCTGGTCCTGACGGTCGTCCATAACCAGCATGGCATCGGTGAAATTGCTTGCCACGGTGTACGCCTGATTCACGCCGTTCTTGCCGAAGACGATCATCGTGCGATCCACCTTCTTGGTGTAGTTGTCCGGCGTCTGGGGGTTGAACTCGCGGTTCTGCAACGCGTCGCTCACCGCCTTGGCGAAGCCGGAGAACTTCGTGCCGTTGAGCACACGCAGCGTGATGTTGCGATTCTCCACATACTTGGCCTTGTTGCCGTCGGCTTCCTTGATGGGGCACGGTGCCTGCTGGCCGTAATTCGGCTGTACGGCGGCCGACTTGACGTTGCCCAGGCCTCCGACATGGAAAAAGAACAGCAGGGACACCACCATGGCGACCACCATGACGGCTCCGACGATGCTGAACACCGTCTTCTGACGGCGGCGAATGTACTCTTTGCGCGCGGCGCGCTCGTCGTTAGCCTGGGTCATTTACGAATTCCTTTTGAACAAACCAATTGCCATCAACTTTACTGTCATGCGGTGATATGTGTCATGCGGTGATATGCACAATCGGTCGGGCTGGGGCGTTCGTGGCGATGATGCGATCGACGCAACGGCTGTCCTGCCATGCCCGCTGCACGGCGTCCGCCGCATCCTCCGTCGGCACGAACGCGATGACGGACGGGCCGGAACCGGAGACGAACGCCTGGCTGGCTCCCGCACGCAAGGCTTCCTCGATCGCCTGTCCGCTACGCGGATGCAGGGAGACCGCCGCCTTCTGCAGGTGGTTCTCATCGCCATCGCCGGCACCGATCTGATCGAATGTGGCATACACTTCCGGCGTGCGCAGTTCCGCACGGTATGCGCCGACCAGCAGATGGCCGGTAAACCCACGTTCCGTAAGATCGCGTACGATATCGCCATCGTCATCAAGCTGTTCGATGCGTTCGCCGAAACCGGTGCCGCGCGCGTAACCGCCGGTCAGACAGAACGGCATGTCCGCGCCCAGCGTGGCCGCGACTTCCTGCAGGCGTTCGATCGGCCAATCGAGATCCCACAACGTGTTCAATGCCAGAATCGTCGCCGCCGCATCGGCGGAACCGCCGGCCATGCCCGCGCCGACGGGGATGCGCTTGTCGATGTTCAACGCCACGTCCGGCTCATGGCCGCTCGCTTCGGCCATGGCGAACAATGCCAGCACGGCGTGGTTGCGGCGCATATCGCTGCCGGAAGAGGCCAGGTCGCCCAGATACGCGCCCTCGAGATTCAGCGAGAAGCCGCTTCCCGGCGCTTTGCGCGTGGCGGTGACGGTGTCGTATACGCCGACCGCGCAATAGATGGTGTCGAGTTCATGACGGCCGCCCCATTCGGCATGCGACGGGCCCACATGCAGGGTCAGATTCGTTTTCGCCGGGCAGTCCACGCTCACGGCGTTGATGGTGGCCATTCCGATGGCGGGCGAATCAATGGTGCTCATGACGCGAACACCTCATCCAACGCGCGTGCCAACGCCACGAATTCGTCGATGGTGAGCGTCTCGCCACGACGGGTCGGGTCGATGCCGGCCTTCTCGAACGCTTCGGACGGCACGATTTTCTTCAATGCGGCGTGCAGGGTCTTGCGGCGCTGCCCGAAAGCCGCGTCAATCAAACGGAACACGGTTTCGCGATCCACCACGGAACCGTCCGCATTGTCCGCGGCGGGGGTGTGACCGCCCGGGTAGCGCTTGAACAGCACCAGCGCGGAATCGACGTTCGGGGCCGGCCAGAACACGTTGCGGCCGATGACGCCCACGCGTTCCGCGGTGCCGTACCATGCGAGCTTCACGCTCGGCGTGCCGTAGATCTTCGAACCGGGCTTCTCGCTCAAACGGTCCGCCACTTCCTTCTGCACCATCACCAGGAAGGTGCCCAGATTGTCGAAACGTTCCAACAGGGTGAGCAGAATCGGCGTGGCCACGTTGTACGGCAGATTGGCCACCAGCGTGAAGGAATCGTCATCCTTGAAATCGGGCAGATTCTCCGGATTGACGGTGAGTGCGTCGCGGTTGACCACACGGAAGCGGTCCACGGCGTCCGGCATGAATTCGGCGATGGTTTTCGGCAGGCGTTCGGCGACCGGCGGGTCGATTTCCACAGCCGTCATCGTGGCGCCGGTTTCCAGAATCGCCAGCGTCAGCGAACCCAGTCCGGGACCGACTTCCAGCACATGGTCGTCGGCGGTCACGCCGGCCTCGCGCACGATGCGACGCACGGTTCCCGGATCAATCACGAAATTCTGCCCGAATTTCTTCGTCGGGCTGATACCCGCGTCGGCGGCGATGCGTCGGATGTCGGCCGCCCCCAGCAAATGGCCCTGCGTATGCTCGTTCACGTTTTCCGTCATTCCCTCTTCTGTCATTCCCTCATTATCCGTTCATGCCGGTACGAAAATCGTTGGCGATTAGCCGGATCATCAGTACCATCCGGTCTGTTCGGAGTGCTGCCACGCCGCGGACGGGCTGCCGTACCGCTGTGCGATGTAGCTCAGACCCCAGTCGATCTGCACGGCGGCATCGTCCTTCCAATTCGCGCCGAACGTGGCCATTTGGCTGCCCGGCAACGCTTGTGGAATACCGTATGCGCCCGAATACACGTTTTCCGCGCTCCAGCTCCATCCGGATTCGCGATTCCAGAGTTTGACCAGATCCGTCCAGTTCTGGCCGGTCCAGCCGCGCTGCGCCGCCGCGCCGGAAGCGTAGGCCTGTGCCTGTGCCGCGGAAGGATGGTACAAGCGGCAGCCTGCGGAAGGATTGCTCGGCTGCGGCGTGGGCTGCGGTTTGGGCTGGGGTGCGGGAGTCGGCTGCGGTGCAGGGGTTGGTGTGGGGGTCGGTGCCGGATCGTCCTTCTCGGTGTTGTTGGAATTGTTATTCGAGTTGTTGTTCGAATTGTTCTTATCCGAGGAATCCGACTTGTTCGAATCGGTTTTGTCGGAATCGGACTTATTCGAATCGGACTTATTCGAGTCGTTCTTACCCGAATCGTTCTTGCCGTCGTCCGTCTTGCCGGAATCGCCGTTATCGCCGTTGCTGTTGCCGTTGCCGCTGTTGTCGGATTTGTCGGATTTGTCGGTATCGTCCGTAGTTTTTTCCGGTCCGACCGCAATGACTTTGTCGATGGCGATTTTCGTGGTCTTCTCTCCGGTCAGCGTCTCGCTTTCCTTCACGCCATCCACGTAGGTGACGGCGTACGTCTGCTGGATTTCGCCGTTTTCGCCTTCCTGCCGTACCGTGACTTCGCCCGGCTGCAGGTTCGGGTCGATGATGGTCTGCGTGCCGAACGGCACTTCCTTCGTGCGGGTCTCCTCACCATGCGTCACGCGGCGGACGCGCAGAATGGTCGTCTTGCCGTCCTTTTCGACACTGACGCGATCCTCCTTGCCCAACGTGATGCCTTTGGCGTCAAGAATGGAGGCAGCGGGCAGCTTGCCGTTCGGCGCCACCGAGCTTTTCCCGTCCGCGATGACGGTGACGGGCCCCTTCTGGTTGATGATGAGACCGCCGGTGAGCTTGTTGTAGACGTTGCTGATATTGACGGTGATTTTCGCCGCTTCGGTTTCGTTTTGGTTGAAGAAGTCCAGCAACTGCTCGGCGCTGGACGCGACCGTCCAGAACGGCACTTCCTGGCCGTCGATGGTGATGGTGGTCTGGTATGCGCTCTGCACGTTCACCACATCATGGTTCTTCAGCATGCTGGTCGGGCTGGTCGATTCCACCAGGTCGTGCGTTTTGACTTTCACGCCCTGCTCCTGCAGCAGACGGTCCACGCTCATCGCATATGTGGTCACCGTGGTGGTCTCCCCATTGACGGTCAACGCCACGGATTTGCGCGCGCCCACACCAAACGCCAACGCCGAAGTCAAAGTCAATGAGGCCACGCATGCCATGACGCGGACACGACGAAGCGTCACGAATCTCCGAGGGGTCCACCTTCTCGTCATTTATCCTCTTTTCAGCGCTGCCTACAACGTCGTTATTGTAACGGCTCAGCTGGAACGGTCGCCGTGCTTTCCGATGGTTTTATCCATACCGCCACATTTTTGAAAGCAGGTGCGAAAAGCGAAAAATAAAAAGGGGGCAGGAGAGAAGGGGATGTCCTGCCCCCGGTCGGACGAGACAGGTTGGGGACGTCTCGTCCGCTTTGCCAGAAGTCTCAAGTTGGGGGAAGACTTCTGGAGCACTTACCCATGGTAAGAGGTCCAAGCCCGTCATACGGGTTCGAGCCTCCTGTCGGGATCGAACCGACGACCTGCCGCTTACAAGGCGGCCGCTCTGGCCATCTGAGCTAAGGAGGCATGTCCTCTTTTGCTATGAAAACAACAGAGGAACGATGAATAGCATAACCAGCGCTTCCACCGCAGTCAACTTAGCATTGCGGGTTGAGACGCGCCGGCTGCCCGTAAGGGGTTATTCGCCCGTGGTGACGGAAATCGGCCCCTTCTTGGCTCCGATGGACGGCATCTTGCCGGCAACGCCGACTTCGCTGTCCTTCAGGCCGATCGATTCCAACAGACCGTCCTTAACCGTCGTCTGGGCGGTGGTCAGCTGGTCCATATCCCAATACTTGCCGTTGATGATCACGGTCGGCGTGGTCATGCTGCCCTTGTAGCTGCCGGACTGATGCCACAGTTCGGAACGCTTCGGCGTGTAAGTGTCGATCGCATCAAGCCATTCCTGATAATCGCGGCCAAACGCCTTGTCCGCAACATCCTTGGAAACACCCGCGGCGATCATCTGCTCCTTGATCTTGGCGTCGCTCACCGACTTGTATGCGGAGCCTTCCTCCGGCTGGAAATCCTCGGCGTAGACCTTCTCCAGGAAGGAGATCAGATGGTTCGGGTCGCTGTCATGCTCGGCCAGGTAGATGGCCGCGTTCGCCGCGCGACTGGAATACTCGTCGGTGGACCAACGGTCCATGAACGCCATGAAATGCAGGTCCAGATTGATCTGGCCGGCATCGACCATCTTCTGCAGGTCGGCGTCCAACTGGCGGTGCAGGTTGCCGCAGCCCGGGCACAGGAAATCCATGTAGAGCTCGACGGTCGGCGCGCCCTCCACAGCCTTGCCGTAGCCGTTCTTGGAAATCAGCAGGCCGCCCTTCTTATCGACGAGCTTCGGAGTGTTCTTCACTTTCTGCAACGCCGTGTACGCTTCCTGCACGGTTTCGGTGGAAGCCTTCGTTTCGGCCTTCTTATGCATGTTGTGGTACACGGTGAACGCGCCGATCGCCACCAGAATCACCAGCACCGCCACCACGATGCCGCCGATGATCGTCTGCTGCTTGCGTTCCTTCTCCATCTGCTCGGCGCGCGCCTTCATCGCCGCGGCCTCAGCGGCCCTACGCTCGGCGCGGCTGGTACGCTTCTGCGCATCCTTGCTGTTCTGGGCCATCGATATTCCTTTCGACCTCACGTTGTTATGCTGGGCACCATACTAGCGATGCCTTGCTATCGATTCGCCGGGAATTCCGTATTGCCTTGCGATTGCGTCGGCAGCTCGCTCAAGTGGCGCAGATACGGCTGTTTACGCAGTGCGCCGCCGCCCAATCGCAGTACGATCGCGCCCGGAGCGGCCACGGCCACAAGCCAGCCGATCGCGCAGAACGCAGCCTGCGCCAGCCCGCTTTCGGAAAGCGGACCGCCAAGCAGCGTCGGCATCGGAATCGTCAATCCAAATATCCACGTATCCATCACGGCATACGGAAGCTGCAGCACGACCGTGGTGAGCGACAAACCCAGCGCGGCCACGGCCAACATGATCAGCGTCCGCACGATGGCGACGCCGAAGCCCTTCACGATGTGCCAGGGCAGTCCCGCCAATCGCAGCAGCCAGTCGGAACTTTTCTTCTCGCCGCCACGTTTGCCTTCGCGCTCGAGCTGCGCCTCCGTGTTGAATCCGATAGTGGCCAGCGCACAGGCGAACAGCAACGCGGCTGCCATCGCCGTCCACAGTGAGAACAGTCCGCAGACGGCCACGGGAATCGCCATCAGCGCGCAGGGGAGCATGCCCCGGCCCAACATCGCGCCACGCTTCACATCGGCGGGATTGGGTGCTTCCGCAACGTTCGGCCCATCCATACCGGGTACCGGCGGGAATGACATTGCGGGCGATTGCTGCGCCGCGGCCACCGTGGCCTGCGGTATGACGGACGGTGGCTGCCGCATGGCGATGCGTTGCAACGCGGGTTTGATGGTCGGGTCGACTTGCGTCGGCGCTTCCGCTGGATTCCATGCGTTCTGGGCCGGCAGCATTTGTGTTGACGGCATGGATTGCGGCATTACCTGCGTGCCTGTCGGCATCGCCCGCGTGCTGCCCACGTTGGGAAGTGTGTCGGAAAGCACGCTGGTCTCGGCATCGTCAACAGGTGCGATCACCTGCGTTGCGCTCGCGTCGGATTGGCTGGTCACTTGTTTCCCGATTACTTGAGTTGCGCTCACATCGGGCTGCCCGATCGCCTGCGTTGCTTCGCTGAGCCTTGGCATCGTGCGCGTGCCGATGGCGTTTTCGCCGGTTATATCGTCCTGCGATCGCCACAACGTGCGCGGATTGTCGGGCGATTCAACAAAAGGGGGCATCGCCTCCGTATCGCCATCCGCTGCGCCACCATTGTCGGCCGCAACCCACGCCTGCGGATTCAACGCATCCACGGCGATCGCCTGCAGCAAATCGTCCGGCGTGCACCGCTTCGTCCGATCCGGATTAAGCGCCGAACGGAACGCGGCCATCGTGCCCGCAGGAAGTCCCGCAAGATTGGCGCTGCCGGCCGCCGCACGTTCCAACACGGTCATCATCGGCTTCGTGCCGAACACCGGCTCACCCGTAGCGGCGAACGCCAATACGCTCGCCACCGACCACCAATCGGTCATTTCATCCGATTCCGCGCCATCAATGATTTCCGGCGCGATGAACCCCGGCGTGCCCATCACCAGACCGGTACGCGTCACATGGCTTTCGCCTTCGCCCATAGCGATGCCGAAATCCACCAATACCGGGCCGGTACTCGACACCATCACATTCGTCGGCTTGATATCGCGGTGCACGATGCCGGCCGCATGCACGGCACGCACCGCCTCAATCAGCTTGCGTGCCAGCCGTTCCAAATCGTCGCCCACATATCGGCCATTGACGCGCACATCCTCACGCAGATTCTTGCCTTCGATCAACTCGGTCACAATAAAAGCCAACGCGTCGTCAAGTTCCATATCCACAATGCCGCACACGCCCGGATGCCGCACCTTCTGCAACGCCATCGCCTCCCTGCGCAGGCGCTCGCGTGCGGTCAACTCGTCGCGCTGCTGCTGCGGGGAATCGTCGTCGGAGAGGGAATCACGCAAAATCTTCATCGCATATTGATGGCCGCCATCGTCCCGCACACGCCATACCGAGCCCATGGCACCCGAACCAAGCCGGGAAATCAACGTGTAGCCGCCAACCAGGCTGCCTGCTTCCAGATTCAATGCGCTTAAGTCGCTCATACTTCCATCGTACTTGGCGTGCAGATTATGCACGCGAATTGACAGGCTGGGGAAAACGCCATGTGCCGCACGTTGAAGTCTGATGAAATCGAATCATCGACATGAAGAAGTGTCTTCACTTGCCGCACGCATCTGCAGCCACTTCACCGAAACCATGAGATGCGGGGCAGTGTTGAATGGTTTCGCGGTTCCGATAAAGGCATCGGAGCCTACGTGTCGTTTGGTTATGAGAATCAAGGAGGAGGCAGACCATGCTGCAAATCAACATGGCTGACGTTATGAACGTCATCGGCTCATTGACGCCGTACCTTATTGCGATTGGCGTGCTGTTCGCGCTCGCGCTGATTATCACTTTTGCCGTCAACAAGAAGACGGTCAAGGAAGTGGCGACCCGTAAGATCGTCCATTCCGAATCCTGGCTGGTGGCGCTTGTCGGCATCGTCGTGGCCGTGTCCATGATGCTGACCGGCCCGCTTTCCACGCTGCTCAACAACGCGACCACCACCAAGTACATGCTGTCCGACACCACCGTTTCCAAAGCCAACGAGCTGGCCAAGGAAGTGCAGTCGGAAGCCATCACCATGCTGAAGAACGACGATTCCAACCTGCCGCTGTCCAACAAGAAGGTCAACGTGTTCGGTTGGGGCTCCACCAACCCGGTTTACGGCGGCACCGGCTCCGGCTCCATGTCCGACCAGTACGAGACCGTTTCCATGCTTGACGGCATGAAGCAGGCCGGCATCGAAACCAATTCCGAGCTGACCAAGCTGTACACCGACTACCGCAAGGACCGCCCGATGGTGGCTATGTGGTCGCAGGATTGGACCCTGCCTGAGGTTCCGGCCAAGCAGTATTCCGACAAGCTGATCTCCGACGCCAAGGACTTCTCCGACGAAGCCGTCATCACCATCACCCGCGTCGGCGGCGAAGGCGCTGACCTGCCGACGAACATGAAGGCGAAGGGCATCACCTACAACAACAATTCCAAGGACTACGAAGATTTCAAGGATGGCGAGCACTTCCTGCAGCTGTCCCAGACCGAGCGCGACATGATCGACCTGGTCACCAAGAACTTCAAGAAGGTGACGCTCGTCTACAACGGCGCCAACGCGTTCCAGTTCGACTTCCTGTCCCAGTATCCGCAGATCAAGTCCGTGCTGTGGTGCCCGCCGGCCGGCCAGACCGGCTTCTCCGCACTGGGTGAGGTGCTCGCCGGCGATGTGAATCCGTCCGGCAAGACCTCCGACACGTTCGTGAAGGACCTGACCAAGACCGCTGTGTTCAACAACACCGATGGCACTGCCGCCGGCAACGCTTCGTCCGTCGGCACGAACGGCAAGTTCACTTACGACAATGCGGATGATCTCGCTGCTTCCTACATGGGCTTCAGTGGCGACAAGGTCACGGTGACCCCGACGTTCGTCAACTACGTCGAAGGCATCTACGTTGGCTACAAGTTCTATGAGACCGCCGCTGACGAAGGTCTGATCAACTACGACGACACCGTCATGTTCCCGTTCGGCTACGGCCTGTCCTACACGACGTTCAAGCAGGAGATGGGCAAGGTCTCCTACAAGAACGGCAAGATCTCGTTCGATGTGACCGTCACCAACACCGGCGATAAGGCCGGCAAGGACGTGGTCGAGGTCTACTACAACCCGCCGTACACCGATGGCGGCATCGAGAAGGCCTCCAAGAACCTGGTTGCGTTCGAAAAGACCAAGAAGCTCGAGCCGGGCGCTTCCCAGACCGTGAAGATCGAGTTCGACGATGACGACATGGCCTCCTACGACCAGAAGGACGCTAAGGCGTACGTGCTGGAGCAGGGCGATTACGACATCTCCATCCAGTCCGATTCGCACCACGTGATCGACCATCAGAAGGTCACCGTGAAGGACACCGTCACCTACAATTCCGACTCAAACACCCATAACGGCGATGCCGTGGCCGCCACCAACGAGTTCGATTACGCCGCCGGCGACGTGACGTACCTGTCTCGCGCGGGCCACTTCGCGAACTATGCCAAGGCCACCGCCGCTCCGACCAACTTCTCGATGAGCGACGAAGCCAAGGCCGAATTCACCAACAACAGCAACTACGATCCGAAGAAGTATGACAACGATTCGGACGAGATGCCGACCACCGGTGCCAAGAATGGCCTGAAGCTGTACCAGATGTATGGCAAGGATTATGACGACGCCGATTGGGACAAGCTGCTCGACCAGCTCACCTTCGACGATATGGACAACCTGATCGCCAATGGTGGTTACGGCACTCCGGCTGTGAAGTCCGTCGGCAAGATCCAGCTGACCGACGCCGACGGCCCGGCCTCGCTGAACAACAACTTCACCGGTGTTGGCTCCATCGGTTTCCCGGCCTCCACCGCGTTCGCCTGCACCTGGAACCGTGATCTCGCCAAGCAGTTCGGTGAGATGATCGGCGACATGGCTCACGACATGCACGTGGCTGGTTGGTACGCTCCGGCCATGAACATCCACCGTTCGGCATTCTCCGGTCGTACCTTCGAGTACTTCTCCGAGGACTCCCTGCTCTCCGGTGCGATGGCCTCCAACGAAATCGCCGGCGCCAAGTCCAAGGGCGTGTACTCCTTCATGAAGCACTTCGCACTCAACGACCAGGAGACCAACCGCACCAACATGGTGTGCACGTGGGCCAACGAGCAGTCCATCCGTGAAACCTATCTGAAGCCGTTCGAGATGAGCGTGAAGGAAGGCGGCGCCCAGGCCGTGATGAGCTCCTTCAACTACATCGGCTACACCTACGCCGGCGCTTCCAGCAACCTGCTGCAGACCGTGCTGCGCGGCGAGTGGGGCTTCAAGGGCTTCGTCCTGACCGATTACTTCGGCGGCTACGGCTACCAGAACGCCGATCAGGAAGTGCGTGCGGGCAACGATTCGATGCTTGCCACCACGAAGATCACCAACCACATCACCGATAAGTCCGCCACTTCCGTGAAGGCCATGCGTCAGGCCGCGCACAACATCCTGTACACGGCCGCCAACAGCTGGCAGTACGCGAATGGCGAGCCGAAGGTCGCCACCCCGATCTGGAAGACCGCCATGTACGTGGCTTGGGGCGTGACCGCGGTGCTCGTGATCGGCCTGGAGATTGTGGCCATCAAGCGGTACCTGAACCGCAAGAAGGCTGTCGCCACGGTCGAGTCGGCTGCAGAACCGGTTGCCGCCGGCCCGGCCAATGCCGAGTGAGCTGCCTGATCAGCGATAACTGAAGTAATAACTGAAAACAGTCGGCTACAGGCAGCATTAGCAATGGTCAGCGATTCGAATGACCAAAGCTGAATATCCAGTAGCCGAACAACAAAGCCGGGAGCCTCCGCTGACCACGGAGCTTCCGGCTTTTGTCATGCGAGAACCGTGGTTGGACCTCAAAATGCGGATGTGGTTGACCATGTTGATGGTCGACACGCCGACAGCTATTGGTTTTGCGTTCACCTGGTTGTGGTTTTCGGGGTCTATTCTGATGGTATCGGCGCTTTCCGGACGCATTTTCCCGGTTTTCGACACGCCGATGGAACGTTGGATTTCCAACGGTTCCGTGCTTCATTGCGCCCTGCGGGTTGCGCGATTGCGGGTTCTCGTGTAAGTTTATCTCTTGCTGCTCAGCACGGCGGCCTCGCTCCTGGAGATTGGGGCGGCTTGCTGGTGCGGTGGTGGTTTGAGAACTCAAGAGCGTATTTGTACTACTTCTTTATAGTCAATGA
>OLOI01002503.1_pt1 | contig 13040 bp, 11 predicted proteins | sample 1672131 | NCBI WGS metagenome assembly OLOI01 (sample SAMEA3136651, study PRJEB25190) | human gut metagenome | reverse complement strand
TTCCGCCAGTATGGCAATGACAATGCTTGCCGGATGCGGAAGTAATACGGATAAGAAAGATGACACAAAAACAGAAGCTTCCAAAGATGATGCGTCAGAAGCAAAGACTGACAGCAAAGATGCGAAGGAGCCTGAGCTGGAAGATGGAACTTATAAGGTAGATTTTAATACAGACAGCGGTATGTTCCACGAGAATCCGGACTATAATGACGGAAAAGCAACGCTGACTGTTAAAGATGGTAAGATGACAGTACATATTACATTGAATTCTAAAAATATCGTACAGTTATTCTTAGGCTCAGCAGAAGATGCACAGAAAGACGGGGCAGATCTGATTGATCCGTCAGAGACAACAGAGATTACTTATTCTGATGGTTCCGCGCCAAAGGAAGTATACTCCTTTGACGTACCGGTACCGACACTGGATGATGAATTTGATCTGGCATTGATTGGAACAAAGGGTAAATGGTATGACCATAAAGTCAGTGTGTCCAATCCGGAAGCAGTGCAGTAAAAAAGATGTCGTATAATTTTTAAATAATTAAGAGCAGATGTGTTAAAGCATTTGCTCTTTCTTTGTATTTATAAAGATTTTTGATTTGACTTTTCTGTATAAACTGATAAAATGAGAGGAGTTATCAATTAAATCAAAGGAGAAATGTATGAGAAAGAGAATTGTTGCAGCGATACTTGCACTTGCCATGTCTATTTCTATGATGGCATGTGGTGCAAAAAGTGACAGTAAACAGGAAAATACTGCTACAACAAAAGAAGTAGACAGTATGAGTTTTGATGAACTGAAGAAAGAGGCGAAAGGAAGTACAGTGACTTTCTATGGCTGGGGTGGAGATGATAAGCTGAATGACTGGCTGGATAATTCATTTGCACCGATCATGAAGGAAAAATATGATATTACTATGGAACGTGTTCCGATGGATATTGATCAGATTTTAAGTCAGCTTTCCGGTGAACTGGGAGACAAGAATGCCAGTGAAGACAACGGTGATATCGACATAATCTGGATTAATGGAGAGAATTTCCAGTCTGCAAAAGAAAAAGATATGTTATATGGTCCATTTACAGACAAACTTCCGAATTTCAATGACTATGTAGATGGTGATTCTGAAGATGTAAAATTAGACTTTGCTTATCCGACTGATGGATATGAGGCTCCATATGGAAAAGCTCAGGTTGTTATGGTTGCGGATACGGCGGTAACACCAGATCTTCCGACGAGTGCAGAAGAACTGAAAGCATTCGTGCAGAAATATCCAGGAAAAGTAACATATCCGGCTCTTCCAGACTTTACAGGAAGTGCATTTGTCAGAAATATTATCTATGAAATCTGTGGATATGAGCAGTTCCTGACTATGGAAGCTGACAAAGAAACAGTAAAAGAGGCAATTGAACCGGCTATGGAATATTTACGAGAACTGAATCCTTACTTATGGAATCAGGGAAAGACATTCCCGGACTCTTCCACAACATTGGACAACATGTTTGCAGATGGTGAAGTGGTTCTTTACATGACATACGGTGCATATGACACAGCAGTAAATATTGCAGATGGAAAATACACAGAGACAACTCAGTCCTTCCAGTTCGATAAAGGAACAATTGGAAATACAAACTTTATGGCAATCGCCAAGAATTCAGCAAACAAAGCTGGAGCAATGATCGCTATCAATGAGATGCTTTCGCCGGAGGTTCAGGCAGACCGTTATGATCAGTTAAAAGTAATCCCGGTATTAGATAATACAAAACTTTCTGATGACCAGAAGGCAGAATTTGATAAAGTAGATCTTGGAAAAGGAACCATTCCTCAGGACGAGCTTCTTTCCAAACGTCTTCCGGAGATGCCGGCACAGCTTGTTCCGATTATTGAAGAGATCTGGAATGAGGAAGTTGTAGGAAAATAATTTTATGAAGAAAAAAGTGGTACCATATTTATTACTGGTTCCTCAGATTGTACTGATCATTATATTTCTGATCGGGTTAATAACTGGAATCACCCAGAGTTTCGGGGTGATTCCAGCTTTTGGATTAACGGAACCGACGCTGAAATATTATAAGGAGGTACTGACAAGACCGGATCTTTTGCAGTCATTAAAATATAGTCTGTACATTGCATTTATGTCGGCTTTTCTTGCCACAGTAACAGGAACATTTCTGTGTGCAGTTCTGGTGAGTGCCGGAAAAGTGCGCGGAATCATTATGCGGATCGTTCAGATTCCAATCATTGTTCCCCATGTTGTTGTGGCACTCTTTATTGTAAATATTCTTTCGCAAAATGGAATCCTTGCGAGAATCCTTGCAAATGCAGGATTGATTACGGATCAGCAGCAGTTTCCGATGCTGCTCTATGACAGATATGGACTTGGTGTAATTCTTGCCTATCTGTGGAAGGAAATTCCATTCATAATTTATTTTGTGATTGCTCTGATGGCGAATATCAATGGCAGTCTTGGAGAAGCAGCGACCAATCTTGGAGCGAATAAACTTCAGGCCTTCATGAAAGTAACGCTTCCTTTATGTATGAATACAGTGCTCAGTGGTTTCCTGATCATCTTTGTATTTGCACTTGGAGCATATGAGCTGCCGTTCATACTTGGAGCAACGATACCAAAGGCGCTGCCGGTTCTGGCTTATCTGGAATATACCAAGCCTGATCTGCGGGCGCGACCGTATGCGATGGCGATCAATGGAATCCTGATCGTGATCTCTCTGATTGCAGCAGTTTTATATTACATATTACTTCGCCGGAGCACGAAGAAGCTGGCAGGTTAGGAGGAATAGGAAGATGAAAAGAAAAAAGAACATCTGGGAAGGCCTGATCATAGGCATTTTTATTTTCCTGGTGATTGTACCAATTCTTACGATCCTTGTCTGGGTAGGGACAGAGAGATGGGCATGGCCGTCACTTATCCCGCAGAAAATTTCGATGAGAGCGGTGAATGGAATACTGAGAAACAGGCAGCAGCTTGTGCGACTTTGTATGTCCAGTCTTTTCATATCGGCTTCGGTCGCGTTCCTGTCGGTTGTAATCGGAACAATGACGGCGAGGGCGCTGGAATGCTATGACTTTTTTGGAAAGCGGCTGTTTTCATTTATGTCGATGCTTCCGTTTCTTGTTCCGGGAACCGTGTTTGCGATGGGGGTTCAGATTACCTTTATCAAATATGGATTAAGCGGAACCGTTCAGGGAGTCATTATTGTCCATCTGATCTGTTCTCTTCCGTATGCAGTTACGCTGATGCAGGATGGAACAAGAGCAATTGGGGTAAAGCTGGAGGAGCAGGCAAGAGTTCTGGGGGCTGGTGCGCTTCAGGCGTTTTTTAAAGTGACACTTCCGAATCTGTTTCCGGTCATGCTTTCTGCGTTTTCGATGGCATTTGTTGTTTCGTTCAGTCAGTATTTCTTGACGTTGATGATCGGCGGGGGAAATGTCAAAACATTTGCAATCGTCATGGTTCCATATCTCGGAAGCGGAGAACGTAATTTTGCCAGCATTTACAGTGTGATATTCCTGGTGATCATGCTTCTGGTGTTTGGAATACTGGAATGGATCGTGGGACGTTTTACAAAGGCACAGGAAGTAGAATATTATTAGGCAGGAGGAGCACATGAGTCTTACAATTAAAGAACTTTGTGTAGATTTACAAAAGACAAGAATACTGAAGAATATAAATCTGGAGATTAGAACGGGAGAATTTGTTTCGCTTCTTGGCGCCTCAGGCTGCGGAAAGACAACACTGTTAAAAAGCATTGCAGGTCTTCTTGAAACGCAGGAAGGGGATATCCGGATCGATGACACATCGATTACAAATCTTGCACCGGAAAAAAGAGGAACCGTGATTGTTTTTCAGGATCTCAGACTGTTTCCGCATATGACGGTAGAACAGAATATTAGCTTTTCGATGGATCTGAAAAAAATCCCGAAAAAAGATAAGCAGGCGCAGGTAGGAGAACTGTTAAAAGCTGTCCAGCTGGAAGGATTTGAGAAGCGTAAGATCCGGGAAATGTCCGGTGGACAGCGTCAGAGGGTCGCGCTGGCAAGAGCGCTTGCGGCAGATCCGAAAATTCTTCTTCTTGATGAACCATTTTCAAGCCTGGATGAGAATCTGCGGTGCGAGATGGCAGATCTGGTAAGAAAGCTGCATCATGAGATGGGTCTTACGGTCGTTATGGTCACGCATGATAAAGAAGAAGCGATGAAGGTGTCTGACCGGATCGCTCTGATGAAAGCTGGAGAAGTGCTTCAGTATGATAAGCCGGAGAGGATGTTCTACCATCCAGAGTCCAGAGCGGTGGCAGATTATATGGGACAGACAAATTATATTTTTGGGAAAGTGGAGAATGGCAGATTCGTAAGCCGGGCAGTTTCATTTGAGACGCAGAAAGCGGAAGGAGAGTATGAACTGATGGTCAGACCATCGGCGATCACGCTGACCGTAGATGAGACGGAAAGAATGTATCAGATTGAAGAAGTTATGTTTGAGGGGGAAACAGCAGAAATCCTGTTGAAGTATGCAGATGGAAAGCTGACAGTATGGATGCTTCACCGTGACTGGATGAAACTGGGGGTAAAAACAGGAGAACTGGTTGGCATCAAAATTGATGAAAGACAGGGGATTTTGTTTCAGAAGTGATAAAAGGAGAATGGTATGCGAAAAATAATTCATGATTGTGACTGTACGTTTGGAATTAACGGGTGTGATGTAGATGATGGACTGGCACTGCTGTATCTTCTGGGGGATCCGGAAGCAGAGGTCCTGGGAGTGACGACAACTTATGGGAACAATACGCTGGAGAAGGTTTACGAAAATACAAAGAAGTTTGTAAAGAAAATCAGGCATGACGAGTTGCGCGTTTACAAAGGTGGAGCAACACCGGGAGAAACCGAAAGTGAAGCGGCACATTATCTTGCCGAGATGGCAGAAAAGTATGCCGGGGAGCTGGAAATTCTGGTGACGGGTTCCGTGACAAATCTTTATGGAGCCTGGAAACACAATCCTGAGTTTTTTCATCAGGTGAAGAGTATCGTATTGATGGGAGGAACAACAGAACCACTGATCTTTGCAAAGCGGGAAATGGATGAACTTAATTTCTCCTGTGATCCGCTGGCAACTTATACGACACTTACCAGTGGAACGGATGTTGCGGTTATTACGGGTAATAATTGCCTGAAGGTACTTTTTACAAGAGAAGAGTATGAAAGAGAACTTTCGGATCTGAGTAAGGGAGTTGTAAGGCTGATCAAGAATGAGACGGATTACTGGTTTGACAATAACTGGGATGAATATGGAATTCCCGGATATTATAACTGGGATGCGATTGCTGCGGCTTACATGATGCATCCGGAACTTTTTGAGATACAGAGAGTGGACATGCAGCTGTCAACAGAAAAGCTTACAAAGGGAAGACTGATTTTGGCAGAGGATGAAACGAAAAAGAACTGCACCCTCAAGATCCCGGTGATTAGAGATGCGGACGAGTTCCGTAGAAATCTGTATGATACCTGGATGAACGTAGAAATTGAAACCGTGAAGTAGAGATGAAAATATCAATTATTATACCAACATACAATGAAGAATCGACAATTGAAAGGCTGATGGAGACACTGGAGCCGCTGAATGAAAGATGTGAGATTCTGTTTGTAGACGGGGGAAGCACGGATGGAACACTGGCACTTTTGAAGGACCGGTATCCGGTAATTCAGTCCCCGAAAGGAAGGGCAAAGCAGATGAACAAGGGAGCGGAAGAAAGCAGTGGAGATGTACTTTTTTTCCTGCACTGCGACAGTGAAGTTCCAGCTACAGCATTAGAAGAGATTGAGACTGTAATGAAAAAATACCGGGCAGGGTGTTTTGGAATTGCATTTCATTCAAAGCATTTCTTTATGTGGACGTGCCGTGTCATTTCCAATCACCGGATCAAAGACCGCAAGGTCATGTTCGGAGATCAGGGAATCTTCATAGACAGGGAGTTGTTCTTTGAGGCGGGAATGTTCCCGAACCTTCCGATCATGGAGGATTATCAGTTTTCACTGACTCTTAAGGAAATGGGCGTAAAACTTGGAATCGCAAAGCACAGGATTTATACATCTGACCGCAGATTTCCCAAGAAGACGATCCCGAAACTTAAGGTTATGTGGAAAATGAATCGGCTTCGCAAGATGTATCGGGACGGGGTACCAATTGACCGAATATCAAAGATGTACCGAGACGTAAGGTAAAATATAGCAGTGGATTTCAAGAAATAAAAATATCAAGGTAGAGGAAAAAATCTATGGAGCGGATCAGAGGTCTGGAAGAATATGTGAAAAATAAAGAGTACAGAGAAGCGCTGGGATTGCCAAAAGAGAAGACGGAAAATTACGAATTGCTGGCACAGGGAGAGTATAATATTAATTATGCATTTACACACCCTGTGACAGGAAAGAAATTACTACTTCGTGTGAATTGTGGAAGCCAGATGCATCTGGAGCATCAGATTGAATATGAAGCACATGCGTTAAGGTTAATGGAAGGCTCTGGCAGGACGCCAAAAGTGCTTTATGTAGATGGCAGCAAAAAAATATTGGAGCATGGCGTTCTGGTCATGGAATACCTTCCGGGTCATGCAATGGATTATCATACAGAATTGATGCTGGCAGCCCCATGTCTGGCAGACATTCACAGTGTCCCGATTCCAGAGAGTGAAGAAATCCTTATACACCCACAGAATCCATTGAAAGCGATTCTGGAGGAGTGCGAGGAGATGTTCAAGGTCTATCTGGAATCACCATTAGGAGATGGAGAGAAAAAAATATATATCCGTGAACTTTTGGATCTTGGCTGGAAACGGGAAGCTGAAATCCAGCTTGAAAGTGGTTATCAATGCTGCATTAATACAGAACTAAATTCTACGAATCTCCTGATCAACGGGGAAGGAAAGTCCAATTACCTGATTGACTGGGAGAAGCCGCTATTTGGTAATCCTGCCCAGGATCTGGGACATTTCCTGGCACCTACGACTACATTCTGGAAGACAGATGTCATTCTTACTTCAGAAGAGATGGAGAAGTTTATTGATGCATACATCAAAGCGGTAGGAAATCGGTTTAAGACAGATATGATCCGGGAGCATACTCATGCATTTATTCCAATCACATGTCTGCGCGGGATTACATGGTGTGCTATGGCATGGGTTCAATACCAGCAGCCGGATAAGTTGATTTTCAATGAATCCACATTTAAAAAGTTAAACGCATATCTGGATATGAACTTCCTAAAAAATATACGGACATATCTGGAGTCATAAATATTCTTGAAAAGGACGCGAAAGGAGAAATATTATGGAGAAAAAAGAAATTGCAGAGTTATTTATGAAAGGAATTGATTGCTCACAAGTTGTAGTTGGAGCATTTGCAGAGGAGCTTGGAATTACAACAGAGGAAGCTTACAAGATGTCTGCAGCATTTGGCGGCGGTATGGGTCTTGGTGAGACTTGTGGTGCTGTTGTCGGAGCAATGATCGTTCTTGGATTAAAATATGGACACTGCGAAGTGGAGCATATGGGGCAGAAGGATATTATGAATGCAAAACGTGCAGAATTTTTACAGAAATTTCAGGAAAAATATGCTGTCTGTAATTGTAAAGGGCTGTTAAAGCATGATATTTCCAAGCCGGAAGAGATGCAGAAGATTCTGGATGAAGGATTGTTATTTGATTTCTGTCCGGAAGTCGTAAAAGATAGTATCACTATACTAAAAGAGATATTCTAGCAGAGATATGAAGAGGTTTTTATGGATGAGATAATTAATGATTTTCATGATCTGGATCAGATACCTGTGTTTCAGACACAGATTGATCCAGAGATGATGAATATAGCAGACAGGTTGGAAGTGCTTCAGATGAATATTGGCCGTGTCTGTAATCTGGCGTGCAAGCATTGTCATGTGTGTGCAGGACCGAACCGGACGGAAGTGATGTCCCGGGAAGTGATGGCGGATTGTATTCAATTTGCAAGAGAACAACAAGTGCAGACCATTGATATTACAGGGGGAGCGCCGGAGATGAATCCGGATTTTGAATGGCTTGTTACAGAGGCATGCAAAGTCTGTAGTCATGTGATTGTGCGAACCAATCTGACAGTTCTGTTGAATCCGGAATATGAACATTTGATTGAATTTTATGCCAGACAGAAAGTAGAAATTGTATGTTCCCTGCCTTATTATAGGGCAGATCAGATGGATCGAGTACGGGGAACCGGAACATTTGACGGGGCAATACAGGTATTACAGAAATTAAATACACTTGGTTATGGAAAGAATCCTGAGTTGGTGTTGAACATGGTGTACAATCCGGCAGGAGCCTTTTTTCCACCGGATCAGACCGCTATGGAACTAGAGTATAAAAAGCATTTGGAAGCAGATTTTGGAATTGTGTTCAATTCCCTGTATACACTTTACAACAATCCGATGGGACGATTTGGAGCATTTCTCCGAAGATCCGGGAATCTTTCAGGGTATATGAAGAAGTTGTATGATGCTTTCAACCCGGCAACGGTGGAAGCTTTGATGTGTCGTTTTCAGATTTCTGTAGATTATGACGGAAAGCTGTATGACTGTGATTTTAACCTGGCAGCAGGGCTTCCGATCTTTTCGAAGGAGACTATAGCTGATTGGATAGGAAAACCTTACACAGCCCGGAAAATCCGGATGGATAAACACTGTTATGCCTGTACAGCAGGAGCCGGTTCAAGCTGAGGCGGCGCAACAGACTAAGCAGGCTGCTTAAAAAAGAAAAATTATGAATAAAAAGAGGAAAATGCAACAAAATGTTTCTTGCATTTTTCTCTTTTTTCGCGTATGATAATAATCACTCTAATTTATCTGAGAAAACTTCTGCCAGGTCGAAGAGAATCAGAATTTGTCACAATATGAAATCACACCGATAATTCCAAAAAAGTAATACAGATGGGAGGAATGCGGATGGGCGAAAGGGAAGGTTACGAGGTGCTTCGCCTGATCGAACATAATCAAAAATGTTATATCAGCTCTGATTATGTAGAAGGAAAGTCACTTATTCAGTGGTTGAAATATCACCCGAACCTTACAAAAAAACAATTATTTTTATGGATCCGTGATCTTGCAGATCAACTGGAGTGCATACATAAGTGCCGGGGAAACCCTTGTTACCAGTATGTGAATCCGTACAGCGTGATCGTCACGGAGGATATGACACTACATTTTCTTGATATGAGTGTGGAATCCAATGAAAAAATGCTGGTTCAGATGAATCGAAGAAGTGTGAGGGAGAACTTTCTTCCACCTGAAGTCAATTATTATCAGGCTGCCAGCATTGAATTAGATATATACGGACTAGGCAGGACAATTCAGTACCTGTTGTCAGTAACAGATCCGATCCCGGAACTAACCAGACGGGAGACGGTAAAGTTTCAAAAAATAATATCCAGATGCCTGGATGGGCATTCAAAACGGGCATTTAAGCAGATGTCCGAAATTCAAAAAGAAATTCCAAATGTAACAGAGAAGAAAAGTAAAGATAGACGAATATGGACGAAAAAAAGAACGGTTATGGCAATGATAAGTATTTGTGTATTCGTAGCCGCAGTAAGTGTCCGGGTTATTCAGAAAAAAGGAGATGAGAAGAACACAGAACTTAAGATGGAAAGTTCAGACGATTTAAATATGTCAGAAGTTTCAGAGCGCGAAGCATTCGTAGAAGCGCAGAGATCCATGGGATTGTTGTATTTTCTGGAGCTGGAAGATTACGAAAAAAGTATTCAGGCATTTGAAGATGCCAGGGAAGATCAGATGTCGGAAAATCTGGCTGCATTAGTGCGGTATGTGGCTGGGATAGAAGATAAAGAGAGCAGCAATGAGAAAAAGGAATATGCAAATGAAAAGAAAATAGAGAACATATTCAGGAAAATCGAGGAGTGGATGCCGGACGATTCAAGGCTGGATTATGAGCGCTGTCTGATTCGGGGCTATGCAGTGGAGGAATCGGAAGAACATGCAAAAGCAATCTTAAGAATTGGTAAGAAAATTCTGGATGAGAAGCCAGAGGAGAGACTGGTAAAAGAATGTACTTCTTATATGGCTTCTGCGGCTGAAACGGCAAGGGACTGGGATATGGCTTTGGAAATGTATACAGATATGCTTGAGTGGGAAGAGGAGTCGAAGAAAGAAGATATTTATCAGAAGCTTGTGAAAATACAGGGAGAAAAAGGCTTAAAAGATCAGGCACTTGAAATATGCAGGAAAGGAGCGGAAGAATTAAAAGATTCAAAGCAGCTTAGAATTCTTTATATGCGTATGCAGTGTTCAGATTCAGATATTTCCAGAGAAATCTGTGCACAGACAGTAAAAGAGTATTTGAATCAAATCCCGGAAATTAAGGAAGAAACAGAATTTCAAAAATTGGCACAGGAATACGGAATAGTCATGGAAGGAGAAAATGTATGGGTAGGAAGATAAGAACCGGAGCGTTATTGATGTTAGTCCTGTCAATGATTTATACACAGCAGGCAGTTATTTATGCGCAGAATGAGGCAGAAAAAAACATGAAAAAGACAACAGAATCGGAAAATTTAGATGGAACTAATGGAGAAGACAAGGAACAAGAGAAGCCAGGAGGGGAAGAAGGGGATAAGGAACAAGAAAAGCCAGGAGGGGAAGAAGGGGATAAAGAACAAGAGAAGCCAGGAGGGGAAGATGAAGACAAAGACAAGGAACCGGAGCAGCCCGAGATTAAGAGATATGAGCTGGAAATCCCCAAGGCTGATGGAAAGAATGGATATTATCTATCAAAGCCGTCCGTTATGATCACACATAATGGCGCCTATGGAACAACTGTGTACGAATTAAAACATGGGGAAGATACTTTGTTACAGGGGAGAATAAAATACATAGTATCACAAGAAGCAGAAGAGCAGAAAACCAAGATTTCTCTTGAGGGTGAAGTATTTGAGGAAGGAAAAAATATTTTACATGTCTTTATGGAAGATGAAGAAGGCAATGTGATTCCGGAATATGATGAGACAATAGAAATACGGATAGATACACAAAGTCCGACAGTGACCTTGGAGGCGCCGGAAGGATTTTCTACCTGGTATCAGAAGGAAGCGTGGATTCGTGTGGTATCAGAAGATGGTGCATGGGGAAGCCAGGTTGATACGGTTACATGTTATGTTGGGAATAAAATTATTGGAAAATCAAAGGAGAATCAGTCAGAGTTTTTAATCACACAGACTTCAAAAAGTGGAGAAGGTGTGCCGGTAACAGTGACTGTCACAGATCAGGCAGGTAATAAAACGGAGAAAACGCAGAAGTTATTCATTGACAGTCTGGCACCGACAGTAAGCTTAACAGGGGCAGCCGATTATCTGATTACCAGTCAGCCCGTGACGATAGAATACCAGGCAACTGATGAAAATAAATTAGAAAGCTGTCGGGCAGTGATTGATTATGAAAAACCGGAAGGAGAGAAAAAAACGGAGGTCATAGATTCGGAAGAAAAGTGGAGTTTAAAGAACGGATCCGCAAGTCTTGTAAAGACATTTCAGGAAGATGGAATCTATAAAACCAGTGTACAGGCTGTGGATAAGGCAAAACAGAAGTCAGAACATTTCCTGCAATTTATGATTGATACTAAGAATCCAGTGATAAAGATGGTGGACGAACTGCAGGGGAAGTATCTGAAAAAGTTTTCATGGGATTATCCGGTGGATGTATTTATCAAGGACTTTACGACATTTGTCCATCAGATCCAGATGGACGGAAGGTTATATCCGATTGGGACAGAGATTGATACGGAGGGGCGTCATACATTACAGGTAAATGCCATAGATGCCGCAGGAAATGAAGCGGTGGCAAGAGTGGAATTCGTAATAGATCACACACCTCCGAAGATTCAGTTTTATCAGGTAGAGGAAGGGGTACAGTATGAAGGAATCCTGAACTTTCAAGTAGATTCCAGAAAAAAAGAAGACTGGATAGAAGAAGTGTTGATTAATGGAAAAAGGCAGACATTAAAAAAAGAAGACGGGAAGTATACATTTCAGATTACAAATCCAGGAGAATATGAAGTAAGCGTGACAGCAGCGGATCTGGCAGGGAATGAAGCAGAAGAAGATATATCATTTGAAATCGTTCCAGAGAAGACGATATTGGAAAAGGCGGCAGCGCCAATTCAAAAAATATTATCTGGAAAGACAGAAAAGGAGCAGAAAAATCGGCAAGGAGAAAAAGAAAACCGTCATTTTGCCATGTTGAAATGGATTGTGATTGGAAGTATAATAACAATACTATTAATAATAACTGGTGTGGTATTGTGTAGACGCAAAAAAGACAGTGCGAAAGAGGAACAGGCAGACGAAGAATAATATATAAAGGTTCATAAAAGGGAGGATGCCGGGTAACCGCTAAGCGGCACCCGGCACGTATTATGAAAAAGTTTATTCAAAATGTATTACTGAACTTCTGTTGTTGATGATTTTATTATATGTAAGAGTTGTGGAGAAACAATGTTAAAGAGATGAAAGAATTTTAAAATAAACATGAACAAACTATGAACGTAAGGAAGTTTATTATTTCTTAATAAAATTCACAGAATTGTTAGCACTCGATGAAAAAGAGTGCTGATTTTCTATTGACTTTTAAAAAGCAAGGGATTATCATAGATTTAATCGGGGAGATTTCAAGATTTTGTATTTGCTTACTTATGAGTAAGTTCATGTAGGTTTCGATTTTATCCCTGGCATCAAAAACACAAATGATTAAATCAGCTTAAAATATCAGAAACAGGAGTGATTAGAATGGAAGCAAAAAAAGGTAGTCTTTCAATCAGCAGTGAAAACATTTTCCCAATTATTAAAAAATGGGTATATTCTGACCATGACATTTTTGTCAGAGAGATGATTTCCAATGGCTGTGATGCCATTACAAAATTGAAAAAACTGGATGTAATGGGTGAATACCAGTTACCAGATGATTATAAGGCATCAATTCATGTAGAAGTGAATCCGGAAGA
>OLOI01002491.1_pt1 | contig 13076 bp, 9 predicted proteins | sample 1672131 | NCBI WGS metagenome assembly OLOI01 (sample SAMEA3136651, study PRJEB25190) | human gut metagenome | reverse complement strand
GTTTATACAGCAGATCCACGTAAGGTTCCGAAAGCACGTAAGCTGAAAGAAATTACGTATGATGAGATGCTGGATCTTGCAACGCTTGGGGCAGGAGTACTTCATAACCGTTCTGTAGAGATGGCGAAGAAATATGGAGTACCGCTTGTGGTACGTTCCAGTCTGAATAACAGTGAGGGAACTGTCGTAAAGGAGGAAGTTACAGTGGAAAGAATGCTGATCAGCGGTGTTGCGCTTGATACAGAGGCGGTAAGGATTGCCGTTATCGGTCTGAAAGATGTACCGGGTATGGCGTTTAAATTATTTGATGTTCTTGCTAAAAAACATATTAATGTTGATGTTATTCTGCAGTCTATCGGACGTGCAGGTACAAAGGATATTTCCTTTACGGTAGATGGCAAAGATCTGGATGATGCAATTGCGACTCTTGAAGAAAATAAAGCCAGACTTGGCTATCAGGAACTGCATTCAGAGAGAAATATTGCAAAACTTTCTATTGTTGGTGCAGGAATGATGAGCAACCCTGGTGTTGCTGCAAAAATGTTTGAAAGCCTTTATAATGAGGGTGTAAACATTAATATGATCTCAACTTCTGAGATTCGAGTAACTGTTCTGATCAATGAAAAAGATGGTGTGAGAGCCATGAATGCAGTACATGATGCATTTAATCTTGCAGACTGATACAGGATCTCGGGATCATTGCAGAAGTAAGGAACAGTAAAATTCAAAATATGCAAATTCCATCTTCGGTTTTGCGAAGGTGGAATTTTTGTCTGATGCCTGAAAAAAGGCAGATAGGAGAAAAATGACTGGACAGAGAAAATACTGGAAATCCTATGCAAAGAGTAATCTGAAGGGAAACTGGGGGAGTGCAATTGCTGCAATGCTGGCCGTTGTAGCTGTTAATTTTATCGGAAATATTTTTGCTGTACAGCTGTTTCCGGGAGATTCCGTATTTGCATTGGTATTAAGCGAAATTTTTGTGTTTATTGTATCTCTGATAGGAATGATCTTCAGTACCGGATACAGCTATATGCAGCTGAATATCTGCAGAGGCAGGGATTACAGCCTGAGTGATCTGCTGTATATGTTTCATAACCAGCCGGACAGAGTACTGGTTGCCGGACTGGTCGTAGCGTTGATCGACACAGTGGTGCAGATTCCATTCTATTATGTGACTTATATGGTAAATCCGGGAAATACTGTGGAAAGCATGATTCACTGGTATCAGCTTCTTTTGGGAGCGTGGATTCTTGCAATGGTACTGAGTGTAATCTTTACAGTGCCATTTGCACTGGCATTCTATTTTCTGGCTGATGATCCGGAAATGGGCGGTATAGAGGCACTGAAAGCAAGTACACATGCCATGAAGGGGCACATCTGGCAGTATCTGATGTTGGAGCTTAGTTTTGTCCCACTGCTGTTTTTGTCACTGTTTACTCTTTATATTGGGCTGCTGTGGCTGATGCCGTATATGCAGTTTACAGAAACCGCATTTTATATGTATGTAACAGGAGAACTCGATCAGCAGAGAACTGACCGGCAGCATACGGGAATCCAGGAGATATCTGACCGAGCCGGTGATGATTATAATTCAGAAGCATAGAACAGAAAACAAAATATAAAAGATACAATGATTATCATGCATGAAAAAGGAGACTATAATGGATATTATTCAGGTGATAACCAAAGAACTTAATGTGGAAAAATGGCAGGTAGAAGCTGCAGTCAAATTGATTGACGAAGGCTGTACTATCCCGTTTATTTCCCGATACCGTAAAGAAGCAACTGGTTCTTTAAATGATGAACAGCTTCGTACTCTTCATGAAAGACTGACCTATCTTCGTAATCTGGAAGAAAAAAAGAATCAGGTACTTGGAAGTATCGAAGAGCAGGGAAAACTGACGGCAGAGTTGAAGAAACAGATCCTTGATGCACAGACACTGGTCGTAGTAGAGGATCTTTATCGTCCATTCCGACCGAAACGCCGCACCCGTGCGATCATTGCGAAGGAAAAAGGACTGGAACCGCTGGCAAATATCATTATGCTTCAGATGACAGTCAAGCCGATTGAAGAAGAGGCACAGGATTTTGTATCAGAAGACAAAGGTGTGGAAAGCGTAGCAGATGCGATCAATGGAGCCAAAGATATTATTGCGGAGCATATTTCTGATGAGGCAGATTACCGTATTTATCTTCGTAAACTGACTATGGACAAGGGTTCTGTCGCTTCTGCGGCGAAGAAACCGGAAGAATCTTCTGTTTATGAAATGTATTATGAATTTGAAGAGCCGATCAAAAAGCTTGCGGGACATCGTGTGCTTGCCCTGAATCGTGGTGAGAAAGAAAAAATCCTTACGGTTAAAGTCAATGCACCGGAAGAAGAAGCAATGGGATGGCTTCAGAAACAGGTCATTACAAAAGAAAATCCAATTACAAAACCGATTCTTCGCGAAGTAGTGGAAGACAGTTACAAACGTCTGATCGCACCTGCGATTGAGCGTGAGATCCGAAGTGATCTGACAGAAAAGGCCGAAGACGGGGCAATCCATGTATTTGGAAAGAATCTGGAGCAGCTTCTGATGCAGCCTCCAATCGTTGGTAAAGTAGTTCTTGGATGGGACCCTGCTTTCCGTACAGGCTGTAAACTGGCTGTTGTAGATGAGACAGGAAAGGTCCTTGATACAACTGTTATTTATCCGACAGCGCCGACAAATGATGCAAAGATCCGCGCTGCAAAAGAAACACTTAAGAAGCTGATCAAAAAGTATAATGTTTCTCTGATCTCTCTTGGAAACGGAACAGCATCCAGAGAATCTGAGCAGATCATTGTAGAACTTCTGAAAGAAATTCCGGAGAAGGTACAGTATGTGATCACAAATGAGGCAGGAGCTTCTGTATATTCCGCAAGTAAACTGGCGACTGAGGAATTTCCGAATTTTGATGTCGGACAGAGAAGTGCGGCTTCTATCGCAAGACGTCTGCAGGATCCGCTGGCAGAGCTGGTCAAGATCACTCCACAGTCTATCGGTGTAGGACAGTATCAGCATGATATGAATCAGAAGAAGCTTGGAGAGGCTCTGAGTGGAGTCGTAGAGGACTGTGTAAATAAAGTTGGAGTGGATTTGAATACAGCATCTGCATCCCTTCTGGAATATATTTCAGGTATCAGTAAAGTGATCGCGAAGAACATCGTGGCTTATCGTGAAGAAAACGGAAGATTTGAAAGTCGTCGTGAGCTTCTCAAAGTTGCGAAACTCGGACCGAAAGCATTTGAACAGTGTGCAGGTTTTGCACGTATCACAGGCGGAAAGAATCCACTGGATGCGACAAGTGTTCATCCGGAAAGCTATGAAGCTGCGCAGAAGGTTCTGGAAAAACTGGGATACAAACCAGAAGATATCACAGCCGGCAAACTGAGTGGTATTTCCAGACAGATTAAGAATTACAAAAAACTGGCAGAAGAGCTTGGCGTTGGTGAACCGACACTTCGTGATATTGTCAAAGAGCTGGAAAAACCGGCACGAGATCCTCGTGATGAGATGCCGAAGCCGGTACTGAGAACAGATGTACTTGATATGAAGGACCTGAAAGAAGGCATGATCCTTAAAGGAACCGTACGTAATGTAATTGACTTTGGGGCATTTGTCGATATCGGTGTACATCAGGATGGACTTGTGCATATCTCTGAGATGACCGAGAGATATATCAAACATCCACTGGAGGCAGTGTCTGTTGGGGATGTTGTAGATGTACGAGTGATTGGAGTGGATTTGAAGAAGAAGCGAATCAGCTTGTCCATGAAGGGAATCAAATAAAGCAGGGATAATAAATGACGGGCTTGCAGATAGGATGAATGATGCGTAAGAGAAGGATGTGAGTGCAGGATGAATGTGCATGAATCCTTGAAACGGCTTCATCGCCCAGAAATACTAAGAATATCCCCCGTCTGTTAAAAACATGAATCAAAAGTGCATAACTCGCCTGAAGGCTCAGACAATGCACTTTATGCTTCATAACACAGACTGGCTATATTCAAGTATTTCTACGGACGATTGCAGAGGTTTCTGGAATTCATGCACATTATACCTGTCCGTTCAACATATTGGTACTTACGCCTATATTCATCCCATCTGCAGCCCATTTTTACGTTTTCGCAAGCTTTATAAAAGCCCCTTGACCTGGACAGCGCTATTTATAGTATCGTGCGGGGAAAATAACCGGATTATGCCTATCAAAGCCATGCTGTCGATTTCCTGCTCCTTGCTATAGCCTTCTGCGGCGTGTGGTCGGGATCCCTCCGGGAAGGAGGCAGCTGAGCGAGATGGGGGAGGAGGTAAAGATAAAATATTTGGAATTTAAAATAGACTTAAGAATATTATAGAAAATATGAGTGGAATATGATTGGCGTTATTATAGAAACTATAGAAGGACTTGAGACAATTTTCTTACTGTGAACATAAAGTATATTTTTTCCAAATTACAGCAACTAAAAAAGATATATGATTAATTCAACATCTGCAAGAATCCTGGAAGTTCTTAGGAATGTTCCGAGTGTGTTATTCATAAAAATCACACTGTTTGAGCGTCAGCGAGTTTGTGATTTTTATGAATGTATTTAACACGAGGGTTATTCCTTAGTACTTCCGGATGATGAAGCCGTTGAAAAATCATATATCTTTAATTAGTTGCGTGAATATTAATAGTAATATCAATAGTAATATTACTTCTTTAATGTTTGCGTAAAAGAAAAACCATATCTTTTACGAAATCCCCATCTCAGCTCAGCAGAGCAGAATCATTGGAGAACTCCTGTCCGCTGGCTTTCTCAAACTGATCCAGCAGATTTCTTACCGTAAGCTTCTTCTTTTCTTCCCCCTGAATATCCAGGATAATCTTTCCTTCCATCATCATGATCAGGCGGTTTCCGTGTGTAATAGCGTCCTGCATGTTATGAGTGATCATCATTGTTGTCAGATGATCGCGGTTTACGATCATCTCAGTGATCTCAAGGACCTTGGCTGCTGTTTTCGGGTCAAGGGCTGCGGTATGCTCATCGAGGAGCAGAAGCTTTGGTTTCTGGAGGGTTGCCATCAGCAGAGTAAGTGCTTGGCGCTGTCCACCGGAGAGAAGTCCGACTTTGGAAGTAAGGCGATCTTCCAGTCCAAGGCCAAGAATCTTCAGAAGTTCTTTATATTCTTCGCGTTCTTTCTTTGTGATTCCTGGTTTCAGGAAACGTGTTTTGCCGCGACGTTTAGCAAGGGCAAGGTTTTCTTCAATTCCCATTGTGGCAGCTGTTCCTGTCATAGGATCCTGGAATACGCGTCCCAGGTAAGCTGCTCTTTTGTGCTCGGATAATTTGGTAACGTCGATTCCGTCAATGATGATCTGGCCTTCATCGACCATCCAGGTACCTGCAACAGCGTTCAGCATCGTGGATTTACCGGCACCATTACCACCGATAACAGTTACGAAATCTCCCTCGTTCAGTGTAAGGTTCAGACCATTCAGAGCCACTTTCTCATTAATGGTTCCAGGATTAAAGGTTTTATATATATTCTTAAGTTCTAGCATTATTTGTTACCTCCACGTTTTACTGGTTTAGAAAAATACTTTGCTTTCCAGTATGGAACAGCAAGGAAGACTGCAACTACAAGTGCGGACAGCATCTTCAGAAGGTCTGTATCAATACCCATCCAGATAACTGTCTGGAGTACCAGATAGTAGAGGATAGAACCAAAAGCAACGCTGAGAAGACGAAGCGCAAAGTTATGGAAGATCTTTCCAAAGATTGCTTCACCGATGATAACTGCAGCAAGACCGATAACGATAGCACCACGTCCCATGTTGACATCAGCAAATCCCTGATACTGTGCAAGGAGAGCACTGGAAAGCGCAACCAGTCCGTTGGAGATCATAAGACCAAGAACTTTACATACATCCGTATTGATTCCCTGTGCACGGGACATATTCGGATTACATCCGGTAGCGCGGAGGGAGCATCCAAGTTCTGTACCGAAGAACCAGTAAAGGATTGCAATCAGAACAACGATAAAGATTGCAACGATGAAAATTGTATTCTGATAAAATGGAACATTTTTTACATTACGGAGGGAAACAAGCAGATCAAATTTGTTTCCGTTTACTGCCTGGTTTGCTTTTCCCATGATCTTAAGGTTGGCAGAGTAAAGACCAAGCTGAGTCAGGATTCCAGCGAGGATCGCAGGGATTCCCATGAATGTGTGGAAGATACCTGTAGCGAGACCGGCAAGCATTCCGGCTCCGGTAGCAGCAAGCATAGAAACCCACACACTGTGACCGCTCATCAGCATCATAACGCAGACAGCACCGCCAGTACACATGGTGCCGTCAACAGTAAGGTCGGCTACATCGAGGATACGGAAGGTGAGATAAACACCAATTGCCATGATTCCCCAGATCAGACCCTGCGCAGCAGCGCCTGGAAGTGCATTGATTAAAGTAAGAATATTCATTTTTCAGTTCCTCCTGATAGCACAGAAAGCGAGAAAGGATAATTCCTTTCCCGCTGCCTGTATAAATTTGTAATGTTTGATTATCTTCGAAAATTATTCAGCCTCTTCGGTTGTTTCCTCTTCAGATGTCTCGTCTTTTGCTGCATCATCATCAGAAGCTTCTTCTTCGTCTGCACCGATTGCTACATAATCATCCGGAACTTCAATACCGAGTTCTTCACAGATTTCCGGGTTGTATTCTTTTGTGAACTGTGGAGCATATTCAATTGGCATTTTGGAAATATCTTCACCATCTACAAGAACTTTGAGAGCCATTTTACCGGTAGCAACACCGAGGTCATAGTAGTTGATGGAAAGTGTGGCAACACCGCATCCTTCACAGATACCTTCTTCACCTGCGATTACCGGAACTTTTTCCGGAAGACAGATGTTGTTGATGATCTCTGTATTAGATGCAACAGTATTATCAGTCGGAACATAGATCACATCACTCTCAGTAGCTGCTGTTGTAGCAACAGAAGAGAGGTCGTTGGAGTCTGAGAATGCATAGTAAGTACATGTGTAACCTGATTTCTCAAGAGCTGCTTTTACTGTATCAACCTGATACTGGGAATTGGCTTCTGCTGAACAGTAGATAAGACCAACATTTTTTGCATCTGGGAACAGTTCGTTGAGCATTGCAGCCTGATCTTCAAGCGGAGCAAGGTCTGATGTACCGGAGATGTTTCCGCCAACAGTTCCATCGAAATCATCCAGATCAAGTGCTACACCGTATTCTGTAACAGCTGTACCAAGAATCGGGATATCAGATGTTCCTGCTGATGCTGCCTGAAGTGCAGGTGTAGCGTTTGCAAGAATCAGATCAACGTTTTTAGAAACAAAGTCGGTGATGATTGTAGAACATGTATTGGAATCACCCTGAGCGTTCTGCTCATCGAAAGTTACTTTATCGCCAAGTTCTTCTGTGATCGCATCTTTGAATCCCTGTGTTGCAGCGTCCAGTGCTTCGTGCTGTACGAGCTGGCAGATACCGATGTTGTATGTTTTATCATCTGCTTTATCTGCTGCAAATACGCTGACACCACCCATGCCAACTACCATTGTTGCAGACAGAATGCCTGCTAAAATCTGCTTTTTCATATTTTTAAACCTCCTGATTTTACTGATTCATGTTCGAATCAAATTAACTTTCTAAAGTATAACGCTTTAACGTGAAAAAGTCAAGAAAATTATTATTTCCTAATTAATATACAAAAAAAAATAGGTTATCAAATAAATAGTACGTTTTTTGCAAATTTATTGACAATTTAAAAAGTGCCATGTATAGTAAAAGTACTTGCAAAGAGGCGTAACTGAGAAAGTTGTGCCTCTTTTGTTCCGCAACAGGAGTAAGAGCACAGAAAACGGAGGAAAGAAGAATGAAAAAAGCATTGGCAATTGGACTTGCAGCAGCTATGGCAGTTACTATGACTGCACCTGTATACGCAAGTGACGACAGCGAAAGTGGCAAAGGTATTGCAAAGGAAGACCTCAAGATTGGTGCAATTTACATCGGCGATGAGAACGAAGGTTACACAGCAGCTCATATGGCTGGTATCGATGAAATGCAGGAGGCACTTGGCCTTGACGATTCACAGGTTATTGAAAAAACTCTGATCGGTGAAGATGAGGGATGCTACGATGCAGCAGCAGACCTTGCAGATCAGGGCTGCCAGATCATTTTTGCAAACAGCTTCGGACATGAGACTTATATCCTTGAAGCAGCAGGGGAATATCCGGATGTGCAGTTCTGTCATGCAACTGGAACTCAGGCAGCATCAAGCGGACTTTCCAATATGCACAACTACTTCACAAACATTTATGAAGCTCGTTATGTGTCCGGTGTAGTAGCTGGCCTTAAACTGAATCAGATGATCGAAGATGGAACTATTACAGAAGATAGCTGCAAGATGGGTTATGTTGGTGCATTCCCGTACGCAGAGGTTATTTCCGGATATACTTCTTTCTACCTTGGCGCAAAGAGTGTATGCCCGTCCGTAACTATGGAAGTAAAATATACAAACAGCTGGGCAAGCTTCGACCTTGAAAAAGAATGTGCAGATGCGCTGATTTCTGATGGATGTGTTCTGATCAGCCAGCACGCAGATACAACAGGTGCTCCGACAGCATGTGAAGCAGCAGGCGTTCCTTGCGTTGGATACAATATTGATATGACATCTGTTGCACCGAATACAGCTCTTACTTCTGCATCTATGGACTGGGGTGTATATTACACATATGCAGTACAGTGCATGCTTGATGGAACAGCAATTGATACTGACTGGTGCAAAGGCTTCTCCGACGGCGCTGACAAGATCACACCTCTCAATGAGAAAGTTGTAGCAGAAGGAACAGACGAAAAAGTAAAAGAAGTGGAAGATGCACTTGCAGACGGATCCCTTCATGTATTCGATACTTCTACATTTACAGTAGATGGCAAAGAACTTACTACTTATAAGAAAGATGGCAGTGATACAGAATATGTTTCTGACGGATATTTCCATGAATCAGAATATGGTTCTGCACCGGCATTTGATGTAGCTATCGATGGAATCACATCTATCACAGAATAAGATCTGAAACAGGCGGAGCTGCTGGGTCAGCAGCTCTGCTTTTTTTCTTGTTATACGTGCAAAGGAAGTCTTCAGGGCGGAGGTTTCTTTTGCAGATATGACAATATATCAGATAAAAGGAGGGAACGATAGTGGAAGAAACTTATGCACTTGAGCTTAGAGATATTTCCAAGCGATTTGGATCAGTTCAGGCGAATGACCATGTAAATCTTACACTGAGGAAATCAGAGATTCTCGCAATTTTAGGTGAGAATGGAAGCGGTAAAACGACTCTGATGAATATGATCTATGGAATTTATTATCCAGATGAAGGTCATATTTTTGTAAATGGGAAGGAAGTAAAAATCCGTTCGCCAAAAGACTCCTATGAATTAGGAATAGGTATGGTACATCAGCATTTCAAACTGGTAGATGTACTTACGGCAGCAGAAAATATTGTATTGGGCCTGCCTGGTAAGGCCAGACTCAATATGAAAAAAATAACCGAAGATATTCAGAAACTGGTCAATAAATATGGTTTTGATCTGGACCTTTCCAAAAAAATCTACGAAATGTCCGTTTCTGAAAAACAGACAGTTGAAATTGTGAAGATGCTGTATCGTGGAGCAAGGATCCTGATCCTGGATGAGCCGACAGCAGTGTTGACGCCACAGGAAGCCGACAGGCTGTTCGATATTCTTCGAAACATGCGTGACGATGGATGTTCGATCATTATCATTACCCATAAATTGCAGGAGGTTCTTGCTTTGTCTGACCGCGTTGCAATTCTTCGAAAGGGTCAGTATATTGACACGGTAGAGACAGCACAGGCCAATGTGCAGAGTCTTTCAGAAATGATGGTTGGAGCCAAAGTAGATCTGAACATCGAACGTCCGAAACCTGAAAATGTAAAACCGCGTCTGATCATTGAGGGAATCAACTGTAAGGACAAAGAAAATGTCAAGACACTGGATGATGTGGATCTGACAGTCAATACAGGGGAGATTCTTGGAATTGCCGGCATTTCAGGAAGTGGACAGAAAGAACTTCTTGAGGCGATTGCAGGACTGCAGAATGTAGAAAGTGGTTCCATACGTCTGTTGGATGATAACGGAGGCGAAATGGAACTTTCCGGAATGGATTCAATTTCCATTAACGAAGCGGGAATCAGCCTTGCTTTTGTTCCAGAGGATCGTATTGGTATGGGGCTTGTCGGTGATATGGATATGACGGACAATATGATGATCCGAAGCTATCGTAATGGAAAGGGACCTTTCCTGGATCGTAAGGGACCTAGAGCACTTGCAGAGAAGATCAAAGATCAGCTGGAAGTTATGACACCAAGTATTTCTGCACCGGTTCGCCAGATGTCAGGTGGTAATGTGCAGAAAGTTCTGGTAGGAAGAGAAATCGCACAGAATCCAAAAGTTCTTCTTGTAGCATTTCCGACTCGAGGTGTGGATATCAATACCTCTCATGTTATTTATCAGCTTCTGAATGAGCAGAAGAAAAAAGGCGTAGCAGTTGTCTGCGTAATTGAAGATCTTGATGTAGTACTTGAACTCTGTGACCGCATCGCGGTACTGTGTGGAGGAAAAATCAGCGGAGTGGTTGATGGCAGAACTGCAACCAAAGAAGGAATCGGTCTTCTTATGACGAAACATGAAAAAGGAGGGGTTGTCAATGAATAAAGAACCTTTCTTACAGGTAAGTAAAAGAAGAAACAAAGCCGGATGGCAGGAAAGACTGCTGATTCGATTTATTGCGCTGATCCTTGCACTGATCGTGTGCGGTGCTGTAATCGTCGCACTTGTCAAGATGAATCCGGTAGATGTATATAAAGCAATCTGGGATGGAGCAATGGGATCGGAACGTCGTATCTGGCAGACAATACGTGATACGATGGTTCTTCTGTGTATTGCAATCGGACTTGCTCCGGCATTCAAAATGAAATTCTGGAATATCGGTGCAGAAGGCCAGATCCTGATTGGTGGAGCCTGCTCCGCAGCGGTGATGATCTATGCAGGTGATAAAATGTCACCGGTGATCTTACTTATTGTTATGTTTATTGCAAGTGCACTTGGCGGCATGATATGGGGTATGATCCCGGCGGTATTCAAAGCATACTGGAATACAAATGAAACACTTTTTACTCTGATGCTGAATTATGTTGCCATGCAGGTGGTTACATATTGTATCGTTTTCTGGGAAAATCCAAAAGGTTCCAATACTGTTGGTATCATTAATCAGGCAACACAGGCAGGCTGGCTGCCGGAACTGTTTGGACAGAAATACGGCTGGAATGTTCTGATCGTTCTGATCCTGACTGTTGGGATGTTCATTTATCTGAAATACTGCAAACAGGGTTATGAGATCGCTGTAGTTGGTGAGAGTGAAAATACTGCAAAATATGCCGGTATCCATGTAAAGAAAGTTATTATCCGTACCATGGCAATCTCTGGTGCAATCTGTGGTATCGCAGGATTTGTTATTGTAAGTGGTGCAAGCCATACAATCTCTACTGCAACAGCAGGAGGACGTGGATTTACAGCAATCATCGTTGCATGGCTTTCCAAATTCAATACTTTTATTATGGTGGCTGTATCTTTTGGTATTGTATTTATGAATCAGGGTGCTGTTCAGATTGCGACTCAGTATGGATTGAATGAAAATGCATCCGATGTTATTCTCGGCATTATTCTGTTTTTCCTGATCGGGGCAGAATTCTTTATCAACTACAGAGTAAAGCGTACAAAAAAATAGGAGGTAGATGCAATGAGTGTACTGACCATCTTTATTCAAAAAGCAATTGTCCAGGGCATCTGTATTCTTTATGGTGCGCTTGGTGAAATTATGACGGAGAAATCCGGAAACCTGAATCTTGGTATTCCGGGAATTATGTATATGGGCGGTATTGCCGGCCTGATGGGAGCTTTTCTTTATGAAAAAGATAACCCGAATCCGAATGCATTTATAGGTGTCCTGATATCGTTTGTATGTGCCTTTGCATGTGCAATGATCGGTGGCCTGATCTACAGTATCCTGACCATTACTCTTCGTGTAAATCAGAACGTAACCGGTCTTGCTCTTACAATCTTTGGTACAGGTTTTGGTAACTTCTTTGGTGGTTCTATTTCCAAACTTGCCGGTGGTGTCGGACAGATTTCTGTAAAAGTAACAGGAAGTGCTTACACAGCCAAAATCCCGGGATTATCTAAGATTCCGGTAATCGGACCGATTTTGTTCAATTATGGATTTATGACATATCTCTGTGTGATCGTAGCGGTGGTTTTGTCTTTCTTCTTATTTAAAACAAGAGCAGGCTTGAATCTTCGTGCAATTGGCGAGAATCCTGGAACAGCAGATGCAGCAGGTATCAATGTTATCAAATACAAATATCTGTCTACCTGTATCGGAGCAGGGCTTGCCGGACTTGGCGGACTCTATTTCGTAATGGAATATTCCGGCGGAACCTGGACAGACAATGGATTTGGTGACCGTGGATGGCTTGCAGTTGCACTGGTAATCTTCGCACTGTGGAAACCACTGAATGCAATCTGGGGAGCGTTCCTTTTCGGAGCACTTTATATCCTGTATCTGTATATCCCGGGACTGGGACGAAGTATGCAGGAGGTGTTTAAGGCACTGCCGTATGTGGTAACGATTATTGTACTGGTGTTTACAAGCTTCCGAAAGAAGAAGGAGCACCAGCCGCCGGCGGGACTTGGATTACCGTATTTCCGTGAGGAGAGATAATAAAGGATTCCCGGTGATTATGGGATAATTAAATGAACCAGATGGGATTTTCGATAAATGTTCCTCTGGATACGTCTCAATTCAGAACTTCTAAGGTACCAAGGTGTACAGAACTTTGCTAAGAACAATACAGAAAATGCTGAACTCGCATCAAAGATGCTCAAACAGCAGCATTTTCTGTATCAACGCAAAAACCTGTACAACCAGGAACCTTCACGAAGTTCTTCAGGCGAGA
>OLOI01002482.1_pt1 | contig 13112 bp, 12 predicted proteins | sample 1672131 | NCBI WGS metagenome assembly OLOI01 (sample SAMEA3136651, study PRJEB25190) | human gut metagenome | reverse complement strand
AGAGAGTGGCGATTGGAAGCGCCATGATCCGTGAGCCGAGAGTTTTTCTCATGGACGAGCCTCTTTCCAACCTGGATGCCAAACTCCGGGTGCAGATGCGGGTGGAGATCGCGAAACTCCATGAGCGACTGGGAACCACGATCATCTATGTGACCCATGACCAGGTCGAGGCGATGAGTATGGCAGATACGATCATTCTGATGGATCACGGAGAAATTCAGCAGATCGGATCCCCGGAAGAAATTTACCGGAATCCGGCGAATCTGTTTGTTGCACAGTTCATCGGATCTCCGGCAATGAACATTGTAAAAAAAGAGGACTGTACCATTGGCTTTCGGCCGGAGGCAGTCTGTCTGACGAAGGAGCATACAAATGCGGCGTTCTCAGTTCCGGGAACCATTTCGACCCGGGAGATGCTGGGGCGTGAGACCAATTATTCGATCCGGGATAGGCAGGGAAACACATATATGGTCACTTCACCAATGGATGACTGGCGTCCGCAGCAGAAGGTCTATCTGAATGTGGAGCGTGCTTCGCTCTACGTATTCGGAAAAAACGGAAATCGGTTGCCGCAAATGGAAGGAGCGGTGGTATGAAAAAAGTATATCCGTATCTTTTTATTTTTCCGGCTATGGCGGGGATTGTTGCCTTTGTACTTTATCCGATGGTGAAGCTGATTACACAGAGCTTTTACAAGGTCAATCCGATGAATGAGGCGAACAGCCGGTTTATCGGACTGGAAAATTATGTGAGGATGTTTCAGGATGAGACATTTCGTGAGGCTGTTGTAAATAATCTTAAATTTGTTGTATTGGGAAGTTTGTTCCAGTTATGTGCAGGACTGATCCTGGCAATTTTGCTTACACATATTTCCAAAGGTGGAAATATTCTGCGGGTTATTTATTTTATTCCATGTATCATTTCATCTATGGCGATCTGCCAGATTTTTTCCAAAATGCTTTCTGTCCAGCCCCAGGGCCTGGTTTGCTATGTGATGGAAAAACTGGGAATGGAACCTATCGCTTTGCTGGCAAATTCCCATACAGCGCTGATTACCATAACCCTGATCGATGGATATAAATACTGTGGTCTGTACATGATCATTTTTTATTCCGCATTTGTATCCATATCAAAGGATGTGATCGAGGCATCTACAATGGATGGCTGCAATGTTTTTCAACAGTATCGTTACATAAAGCTTCCACTGGTGAAAAATATATTCAGCATTGTCATTGTAATGCTTGTAAATGGTTGTCTGAAAACCTTTGATGTATTCTATATTCTTGACAATAAATCCAGATCAACAGAGATGGTGGCAACTTATATGTATAAAACCGCTTTTAATTCGGCTGACTTTGGCTATGGAAGTACATTGTCCGTTTTTCTGGTCATTGAATGTCTGGTAGCAGTAGGGATTATACAGAAATGCCTGGGATCGGCGAAAGGAGATGGGTCAGAATGATAAAATCAAGAAAAAATATACCTATTCGTGCTGTGTTCTATGTAGTGATCCTTATTTTTGTCATGATACAGGTCTACCCTATTTTCTGGGTTATCTGCTCCAGTCTGAAAACACCGGATGAAATGACATATACTGCACAGTATGCCCTGCCATCAGGATTTTATCTTGGAAACTATATCAGCGCACTGACGATCTCATCCATTCCAAGATATTTTCTTAACAGTACGGTTGTGGCAGTTCTCACACTTCTTGGCATCGTAGTCCTGGGATGCCCGGTTGCATTTGTGATCAGTAAGGTAAAGGTAAAATATGCCAATGCACTGATGGCATTTTTCCTGTTTGGAATGATGGTGCCTATTTTTTCCTGCCTTGTACCCATGTTCCAGATTTATAACAGGATCGGACTGAGAAATACATACTGGGCACTGGTGCTTCCGCAGATCGGGTTCGGACTTCCAATGTGTATCTATCTTTACACCGGATTTTTTAAATTTATGCCGGATTCTCTTCTGGAAGCGGCAGTTATTGACGGTGCCACAATGGGAACCACATTCCGCAAGATCGTGGTACCTATGGCTAAAAATACTACAATGACAGTTCTTACATACAATTTTGTTTTTGTATGGAATGAATTTACCTATGCCAATACGTTTATCTCATCTTCTGATATGAAAACTCTGCCAATTGGCCTGAATGACTTTGTGGGGCAGTTCGGAAGAGTGGACTGGGGAAGTACATTTGCGGCGATCGTAATATCGATCTTGCCTACACTGATCGTGTATTTTATTCTTAACAGGAACATAATCGAAGGTATGGCTGCAGGTGCGGTCAAGAGTTAGGAGGCTGAAATGGAAACAAGGATTGAATTGAAACAAGGATGGAAAATTTTGCAGGATGTTCATGATACAGGGGAAAAGATCGGGCTTTATGCTGCCAGGGAAGCAGATACTTCCGTAGGTTCCCAGGTGTCTGAATGGGAGGAACTGGAGGAACTGAAACATCTGCAGCTTATCTATGCCAGACAGCCATATTTCGGGCGTGAACTGAGATATTTCAATCAGGCACCCTGGTGGTACAAAACAGAGTTTGAAGTTCCGGATCAGAAAGTTACGGATGCTGTCCTTAAATTTACCAATGTTGATTATTATGGAAAAGTATGGATTAACGGAGAATTTCTTGGAGAGCATGAAGGATATTCCGCTCCATTTTCCTTTAATGTAAAAGATAAGCTTGTTTTTGGAAAGAAAAATTATCTCATTGTAAAGGTAAGTTCTCCATGGGATGATGAGGTGGAGCTGGATGCACAGGATTCCAGAACCACCCTGGTAAAAAGAAATATGGTAAAAGGTACCTACGAACATTCTGATACATTTATCCAGAGAGATGTAAATCCTGTAGGAATCTACGGAAAAGTGGAGCTGATCCTGACAGAAGAAGGTGTTCTGGAAGATCAGACAGATCTGAAGTATGAACTGGATCCAGATGGAAAGAAAGCAGACGTATATGTGGAAACTGAAGCGCGAGGTCTGAAATCCGGGGAGACATATGATTTTAATGTAAAGATCCGGGAAAAAGAGTCCGGTCTTATAAAGGCAGAAAAAACTGTTCAGATAATGGCAGAGAAAGCAGAGACAGGCTTTAAATGTGAGCTTAAAGTGGAAGATGTCAGACTGTGGTCCACATGGGATCATGGTTATCCCTGGATGTATCAGGCAGAACTTACGTTAAGCAGGGGAAAAGACATACTGAGCAGCAGAACAACGAATTTTGCTTTCCGGGACATTCAGATTGAGCGTAATGAAAAAATAACAAGATTCTGGCTTAATAACAGGAAACTGTATATAAGAGGAACCTCTTATTTTCCGGATTGTTATATTTCCGCAATGACAAGGGAACGGTACCTGAGAGATCTTCTTAATGTAAAGGCGGCAGGTTTTAACCTGGTACGAGTACATGTCCACACAGAGCAGGAAGTTTTTTATGATCTGTGTGACGAGCTGGGAATTGCAGTTCTTCAGGATTCGGAGTACAATTGGACGCATCCTTCAACAGATGAATGGGCGCAGAGATTTGCAGATGTTTACAGAGAAAATGTGAAACTTCTGAAGCATCATCCGTCTCTGATCTGCTGGATCATTATGAATGAACCGGGATGTGTTGATCCGGATGGAAATGTGAGAAGGAGATTTATGGAGGAAAATCCGGGACCTGCTCTGTATAGGGAGGTACAGAAGATGGATCCGGGCAGACCGATCATCAAGGGTTCTTTCTGCGAAGATGATCCGCTTAGCGGGGACAGCCACAATTATCTGGGTTCTTTAAGCGGTGGAGAATATGCAGATATTTATGAGCAGACAGAAAAGCTGAATACAGAGTACGGATTTGATGCACCGGGCAGCAGTGAAAATCTGAAAACTGTTCCGGCGGTATATCATCGTCTGGAAAAACTGGTGGATGATATCCCGAAGATCCAGGAATATCAGTATAAGCTTCTGAAATATTATACAGAGCATTACAGGATCCAGAAATATGAACCTTGCTCAGGATATGTACAGTTTATGTTTATCGACCTGTGTCCTCAGAGCTTCTACGGTTTATATGACTGGTGGGGAATTCCCAAAAAGGGTCTTCAGGCTATACTGGAAAGCAACGCACCAGTGGGTGTTTTTGCAAAGCACAAAGACCATCTGGACAGTCTGTATATTGTAAATGATACAGATGGAGCTCTGGGAGAGTGTGAACTTACATGGATCATTACAGAAACATTGAACGGAGAACTGGTGGAAAAGGGAAGTGTTAAAGCAGAAGTTCCGGCAGACAGCCGTGTCATGGTAAAAACCTTTGAGAAAGAATACGGAAAAGGCAAGAAGTGGAACCTTACACTAATTCTTTCTGATAATAGCGGTAAATGTATGGCAAAGAATACCTATCAGGATATCTGTACTTTGCTTTCAAGAGTTGATGGGCATCCGGACCGTATGAGCCATGAGTTTGGAATGAGACTCTACTGGGCCTGAGCTATCTGCAGCTCACAGGCACTTTCATCCTTGACTTGTACCAAAAATCACAACATGTTATACTTTGTGTATAAAGGAAGATTTTCGGCGTGGAAGGAGCGATATTATATGCGTTTACAGAAAGTACAGGATGCTCTGAACAAAAAAAATATCAAATTCGAATACACAGAGGAAGATGGTTGCGGAAGTCTGGATTTCATGTTCCGTGGACTGAAATTCCATGTATGGGAATACGAGGACAACGGTTGGGGTGCCGAGACCAATATTTATGCGGCTGGAAGAAGTGAGGACATTGACGGAGATTATGAAGAGAAGATTTCTGCAGAGATTCTTTCCTGGCCGGATATGATCAATAACTGAATATAATAATATTGAATAAAGTGGCTGTAACTGAACGGATACGCTCAGTTACAGCTACTTTTTATCGGAGAAAAGTTTTCTGAAGAACTATAGCTGTACGTTCAGGTATTCACTGGGAAACATCTGACAGTTCTTTTTAAAAACCTTGCTGAAGTAATTTCCATTGCTGAAACCAAGATGCCAGGCAATGTCGTCGAGAGTTATATCCGTAGACTGCAGAAGCCGTTTCACCTCGGTGAGCTTTAACTGCATAGCATAGGAAAAAAGATTCTGACGTTTTTTTAAAACAATCTGGACAGATGCTCCTTACTTAGAAAAAAGATTCTGCAATATCGGCCAGGGAGATATTTTCCAGATAATGTGCATTGATATAATCAAAAACATCACTGATTACCCTACTGGTGAATGCAGAGCAGGGTTCGGGTGATGAAGCAGAATCGGAAGTCCCAGTTTTGCCTGCTTCACTTTCCAACTGAGAAATTGTGGCTGAAAGCGCATTGTTCAAATTCTGGGGATCAACAGGCTTCAGTATGTAATCAATAACACCAGCCTGGATCGCAAGTCTTGTATATTTGAAATCGCTGAATCCGCTGATCACACTGATTTTGCTGTCGATGTGAAGTTCTTCCGGCTTTTTTTAGAGCTGTATTCCGTCCATGACGGGCATTTTCATATCTGTGATAATAATGTCAGGATGCTCTTTGAGAATGATCTTCAGGCCATCTTCGGCATTATCTGCTTCCAGAAGATCACTGTTTGCTCGGATTTATCCCATGGTGTTTTGAACTTCCGGATAAGGAATATGAAGAAGCTTGGGAGCAGATTATGAATGTCTGTGGAACGGTCCATCTTAGCCATTTTCAACGACACAGACACAGACAGCAATGGCAAATCTTCTGAAAGATTATCCGCAGACTTATGTGACAAATATGGTCTATCCGTAAGGTTTTTGGTTGTTACTGAAAAAGATTTCATGGTTCAGGATTCCACATCAGTGACATTGATCTCATCCTGGAATCCGTCCGTATAATGCAGTTTATAATCTTCTGTGATAAAAACGGCCTGCACTCCTTTTTTCTCCGCAAATTTCAGTCCGTCCTCCAGACCAAGGGCGAAACAGGTGGTGCTTAAGGCATCGCCGTCCACAGACTGGTCGGAGATGATCGTCACAGAAATCAGGCCGTTATCATAAGGATAGCCGGTTTGGGGATTCAGGATATGATGATATAATTTACCGCCCTGCTTAAAGCACCTCTCATAAATTCCGGAGGATACAACAGATTTTCCGGTGATATCCATAACGGCTTCGGTTTCGTTGCGATCTGCAAAGGGCTTCTGGATGCCTACTTTGAAGGGAGTGCCGTCAGGCTTCGAGCCGATGCAGAGGACATTGCCGCCAAGGTTGATGATAGCACTGTTTACGCCTTTTTTTACCAGAAAATCTTTCAGGCGGTCTGCAATATAGCCTTTGGCAATGGCGCCTACATCGAACTGGATGTCATCAGAGGGAAGTGTGATATCCTGCCCGTCAATGGTGACGCCGTCGGAGCTGCACAGGGGGAGAACTTTCTGAATATCTGCATCATCCGGAACCTTCGGATCTTCTGCTGTGAAATCCCAGAGAGAGGTCAAAGGCGCAATGGCGATGTCAAAGGCACCGTCGGATTCCCTGGTGATATCGAGTCCTTCGGAAAGCAGAGCAGCAAGGTATTCGGATATATGCCAGGTGTTTGTGGTGCCATTGACCTGGTAGGGAGTGGTCTGAGTTTCAATGGTTTGATTTGATACAACGGAATCTGATATCCGGTGATTTAATTTATAAAGCTCGCTGTTCTCATTTGTCCGGCTGAAGATCAGCTCATACCTATCGCACAGTGCCAGACAGTCATCCAGGAGGGACTTATCCTGGGAATCGTAAATGGTGATCTGTATGGCTGTGTTCAATTTGATGCTGCTGATGCTGATAGGCTCCTTCTCGGTGGCAGTGCTGGTGCCAGTGGTATTCTGGCAGCCTGTGAAAAGGAGCATTGGACAGACAAGAACTGTGCACAATATTAAATAGAAGAAACGGGAATGCGAGCGGCTTCTTTTGGAATGAAAAAAATAAGTTGACATAATATTCTCCTGTTTTCTGATTGACTGACTTAACTGAAGAGCATTTATTTGATGCAAATCTATGTAGTACATGTGGATGGGGTTATTCACTTAACCGGATCAAGCAGCGACGCGGATTGCGGATATACGCTTGACCGACATCGGACAGATTTATGAAATCTCATTATACCATGTATTTCTGAAATCAGAAAGGCATATGCCTGTCGCAAAAATCATTGTATTTTGCAATAATATAAGATATAATTTCTCCGAAAAAAGGACATATTTGCTATGGATCCGAATGATTGACCGGAATTTTTACAGATAAAAGGAGAAATTTTTCATGATAAAAGTAATTGCAAGTGATATGGATGGCACACTTCTTGGTGATGACCATAGAATCGCACCGGAAACCCTTGCGGCGGTCAGGCGTGCCTGCGATGCGGGAATCCGCTTTATGGTTGCCACCGGCCGGAATTTCCCCGGTGCCATGGAGGAACTGAAGGGAACAGAGCTGACCTGTGATTATGTGGTGAGCAGCGGTGCTGAAGTACGGAATCCGCAGCAGGAGGTTGTAAAGAGTACACCGATCTCTATTGAGCTGTGTGAGGAGGTCTACAATACGGCAAAAAAATACCCGGTATCTGTAGCATTTTTTACGGATCGCTATGATTACCGTATTGGAACAAAGAAGGAAATTGAAGACGGGATCATTCAGCAGATCCGTCTTTTCAATATGGACATAGATACCAGCGAGGAGATTGTACGGAAATCCCCGCAGTACCGCAGAATCGCCGGAAACACGAAAGGGATTTCCGATATCCGTTCCCTGGAGAGCAGCGGTGCGCCGATATATAAGATCTTCATTTTTGCGGCAGATGTGGAGCAGCTGGAGAAACTCAGCGATGAGCTGAAAGAAAATCTAGCCGTTGCAGTGGCTTCTTCCTTTATATATAATCAGGAGATTACAGCAGTAGAGGCGCAGAAAGGCCCGGTGCTGAAAGAATATATCGAGTCTCTGGGTTATACCATGGATGAGGTGATGGTCCTTGGTGACAGCCTTAATGATTATTCCATGATTTCCATGGATTTCGGCGCAACTGTTGCAATGGAAAACGCAGTTCCGGAGATTAAAAGAGCAGCAAAATACATCACAAAGAACAACAATGAATTTGGTGTGGCCTATGCTATTGATCAGGTTCTGGAACGCCAGGGAAAATAGTTTTTCCCCCTTTTGAAAAAGTGTCATATATATTATAATGTAGAAAGATGAATACAGAAAAGCGAAAGGCTTGCATTCCGGTGTATGAAGCAGAGTGGAATGAGAAGTTTCGCTTTACAAAAAACACAGACAAAGAGAGGAAATCACGATGGAAAAAATGAAAAATGTTTATATTATGGATCACCCGCTGATCAAACACAAAATCTCAATGCTCCGTGACAAAAATACCGGAACAAACGAGTTCCGTAAACTGGTAGAGGAAATCGGAATCCTGATGGGATACGAGGCACTTCGTGATCTTCCTACAGAGGAAGTGGAAATCGAGACACCGATAGAAACCTGTAAGACACCGATGATCTCAGGTAAGAAGCTGGCAGTGATCCCGGTCCTCCGTGCAGGACTTGGAATGGTAAACAGCATTCTCACACTGGTACCGTCTGCAAAGGTCGGACATGTGGGACTTTACCGTGATCCGGTAACACATGAGCCCCATGAGTATTACTGTAAGCTTCCTGAATCTATTGACGAGCGTATTTCAGTGATCGTTGATCCGATGCTTGCAACCGGCGGTTCTGCCGAAGCTGCCATTGATTTTGTTAAGAAACAGGGCGGAAAGAATATCAAGTTTATGTGCATCATCGCAGCTCCTGAGGGACTGAAACGTCTCCATGAGGCACATCCGGATGTACAGATCTACTGCGGTTCCCTTGATAGAGAGCTCAATGAGAACGCTTATATCTGCCCGGGACTTGGTGATGCCGGTGACCGTATTTTTGGTACTAAATAATTTTGAAAAAATCTTAAAAATACTTGACACACTCGGCACTGTTATGGTATTGTACCTAAGAACGCTGCCGAAGACAGTAGGTGCCGTAAGGCATAAGGATCAAAACGCCTACCGAGGTCCAAGTATTCTGAGTTAAGATTACACAAGGCCTTATTGCGAAGCAGTAAGGTCTTTTTTTAACGGATTGACTTATTGCGACGGCGGTATACAAAATCTATAAGGAGGTGTACCATTTCATGGCAAAAGTAGAACTGAAACAACCAATCGTAGAAGAGATCTCTAACAGCATTAAAGACGCACAGTCTGTTGTACTTGTAAACTACAGCGGTCTTACTGTTGAGCAGGATACAATTCTTCGTAAAGAGTTAAGAGAAGCTGGTGTTCAGTACAAGGTATACAAAAATACCATGATGCGTCGTGCATTCGAGGGTACAGCATTTGAGAGCCTCAGTGATCATTTACATGGCACAAATGCGATCGCTATCTCCGAGACAGACGCAACTGCTCCGGCAAGAATTCTTGCTAAATATGCAAAACAGTTCCCGGCACTGGAGCTGATCGCAGGTGTAGTTGAGGGTAACTACAATGATCAGGCCGGAATTCAGGCACTGTCCACAATTCCTTCAAGAGAGGAACTTCTTGGAAAACTGCTTGGAAGCATCCAGTCTCCGATCACCAACTTCGCTCGTGTGCTTAATCAGATCGCAGAGCAGAATGGCGGAGCTGACGCAGCAGCTGCTGAGTAATTACAGCAACGTGCAATTGGCGGCATAATGGCCGCATGATATTTAATTAAAATTTTTAAATGGAGGGAAATTAAAATGGCAAAATTAACAACAGAAGAATTTATTGCAGCAATCAAAGAATTATCTGTATTAGAGTTAAATGACCTTGTAAAAGCTTGTGAGGAAGAGTTCGGTGTTTCCGCAGCAGCAGGTGTTGTTGTAGCAGCAGCAGGTGCAGCAGGCGAGGCAGCTGAGGAGAAAGATGAGTTTGACGTAGAGCTTACAGAGGTTGGCGCTAACAAAGTTAAAGTTATCAAAGTTGTTCGTGAGGTTACAGGTCTTGGACTTAAAGAGGCTAAAGCTATCGTTGATGGTGCTCCGAAGGTTGTTAAAGAGGGCGCATCCAAAGCTGAGTCTGAGGACATCAAAACTAAACTTGAGGCTGAGGGAGCTAAGGTTACACTTAAATAATCCAATCAGAACTGAAGTTTCGGAGGCTGTTGTGTCTGCCGGTTTACCGGTGGCACAGCAGCCTTTTTTGTGTGAGAGGCAGATTCTGCGACATTTTTTGACAATGGGATGCATCGGCTGTATCTTGCTTTTTTTCGACAAAAGAATGATAATAAAAAGTACAGGAAAGGATGGTAACATGAAAAAAAAGATAGCAGCCTGTATTCTGGCAGTGACGGTTGGCATAGCAGGAATTCCGGTTCCTGCATCAGCACAGCAGATTTTTTCAGAGTCAGGTACAAAAAGTACAGATGCTGTACGAAGTCCGCTGGAAGAAATCCATGTCCAGGATTATGCCATGGAACAGCAGGAAGAGATTGAAGAAGAAGAGAATATGCCTGCTGAGGAACCGGATCCGCTGGTTCTGGATGATGATGGAAGTGTAGTTCCGGCATCCGCTGCCGCATGGGTAGAAGACGAGGTATCTACAGATGGCTCAGACTCGGAAGAAAGCGGGGAATATGCTGGAGAAGATATGCAGATCCATGACAAAATGGATGAGACAGTGAGTGGGCAGAAAACACAGGAAAAAGATCAGGCAGATTTTTCAGACGGAGATAGCGTGACAGCAGAGAGTGCTGCTGATGATACACAGGAAGATATGACTGACGGCTCCGATAACGATATTCAGGAAGAAAGTTCTGCTGTTTCGGAAATACCGGAAGAGCCGGATCAGAAAACAACGCAGAATGATTTGCCGGAAGATGATCTGACCGGAGAAGAAAATCAGCCTTCGGAGGATCTTTCGGATAATCCATCGGCCGGAGAATTATCCGAGAAACCGGAAGAACTTACAGAAGAACCGCAGGAACCGGATGAACTCGAAGAAGACCCGTCAGAGAAGCCTTCTGATTCATCAGAAGAAACCATCTCCGACGGATCAGAAGAAGAATTTTCAGATGGGGAAGCCCTGGCAGGGGGTACAGGCACATATCAGGTGGAAACGCTGCAGATTCGGGAAGGGCAGGATATTACAGCACCATTAAATACGCTGTTCCTGAAACTGAAAAATCGGGCAACGGGTCAGACACCGTATAAGATCATCATTCCACCGGGACATTATAAACTTACCGGGACGCTCTGTATGTACAGCAATATGTATCTGTACGCACAGGGAGCAACGATCACCAAAACTTCGACGACCAAGCATCTGATCCTGAGACTTGGAAATACGAAAGAATCAGCAGGCGGTTATTCAGGATATCAGAATATCGTTATTGATGGTGGAACCTGGAACTATAATTATCAGTGCGTAAAAGGCAAAGATGAGCCAGGCGGTTTTGTAGGATTCTGCATTGGCCATGCAAACAACGTAACCATTAAAAATGCGATTTTTCTCAATAATCTGAAATCACATTTTCTGGAATTTGGAGGCGTGAAAAACGCAACGATCAGAAACTGTAAATTCCGTGGCTATTATAAAAATTACGAAAAGGGCGGTCAGGAGTGCATTCAGATCGACTGCTGTACAGATGAAGGAAATGTTTTTCCGCAGTATATGCCCTACGATGGAAGTACCTGCGAAGATTTTCTCATTGAGGGAAATACATTTGAAGATGTTTTTGCCGGTGTGGGAACTCACAGCATGATGGCCGGAAAAACATACAAACGAATCACGGTGAAAAATAACACATTCCGGAATATAAGGAAACGCTGCATAGAATTTCTGAATTATACAGATTCTGTTGCGGAAAACAATACCATGATCAACGTTGGCGTTGGTGTGGATGTTTCATCTGTAAACAAGAAGAATACACATCTGACGAAAGGTTATACAGGTGATCCCGATGTAAATACAGACCGAAAGATCAGGATATACGGGAACAAGATCAGCCTTTCGGGAGTCAGCAGCATTGCCGGTGTTGGCTGGGTGTGTAGCGGAATTAAAGTTTTTGGCTTTAATATGGAAGAAAACGGTGGCGTGGTTCCGAGAAAAGTTTATCCGGTAAAGGGAGTTACCGTAAAAAACAACCAGATTTCCGGTTACGGAAACGGAATCATTATGAAGCTTACAAATACCGCAACGGTTTTTGATAATCAGATGAAAATGAAAAAGCCTTCTGTATATTCCAATATTGGAATTTATGCAGAAGATTCCAGGGGAACATCGATTAAGAAAAATACTGTTTCCGGAACCGCAAATACGGGAATTTATTTCTATGATGCGGCGTATAGTAAAAATTCACAGCAGAAAAATTATATCCAGACCAATGTGGTTTCTTTAACGGGAGGAGACGGGATTTATCTGCAGAGGATGTCAGCTGCTTCCAGGATAGAAAAAAATACAGTAAAATCTGTCGGTGGTTCGGGAATCCATGTAAAGGATGGAAAGATGGCAGGCATCTACAGTAATACGGTATCATCCAACAAAAATCACGGAATCCGGATTGAATATACAACAGGAGGGATCTGGATCAGAGGTAATCAGGTCGTATCCAACAAAAACTGTGGCATTATGCTTGGAAAGGGAAAAGTTTCTCAGGTTGCCGGGAACACGATCTATAAAAACAGCAAGAAGGGTATGTACATAAATGGAACAGATATCTGGGAAGTAAGGGATAATACAGTGACTGAAAACGGGGATGCCCAGGAAGTATATGCCAATAACTGCAAAAAACTGTGCAGCATCAGACGCCCGGTATGTAAAAAGATAACAACAAAAAGCACAGACGTAGCCGGAACCGCAGATGGAGGATATACGGTAACCGTTTATGCCTGGATATCCGGAAAGAGCCAAAAACTTGGAACTGCCAGAGTAAATACAAAAAAACAGTTTACTGTTAAAATTAAAAAACAGAAAAAGAACACCGTACTGAAGATCGTATCCAAAGACAGATATGGAAATGCGGTATCAGTGAATTATACCGTGAAATAAATAAGAGCTTCTGTTCCACACATCGTATGTATAAAAGGAACAGAAGCTTTTTTTGAAAAA
>OLOI01002479.1_pt1 | contig 13139 bp, 11 predicted proteins | sample 1672131 | NCBI WGS metagenome assembly OLOI01 (sample SAMEA3136651, study PRJEB25190) | human gut metagenome | reverse complement strand
ATAAATGACAAACAATTTATTGAATACACAAAAAATGGATATGCTACTACATTTACCGTTATCGTTGCAGAACCATATAAACGCTGGGAATTTGATATGGAGAATAGCAACATGAAAGGTCACTGGATTGGTATTTTTACAGACAAAGGGAATGAAACACAAATAGACTTTACAGAAAATGTGATACCTAAAAAGTGGTTTATGAAACCTTTTGTAAAAACCTATTAAAAAAAACAACAAAAACAATTTGTTATGGACTTAAAGAAAGCATTGGAATAATAAAATTTAAAGTTGGAGGTTTAGAAATGGCTTCAAGTAAAGATTATTTAGAATTTGTTTTAGAACAATTATCAGAATTACAAGAAATAACATATCGTGCAATGATGGGAGAATTTATTATCTATTATCGTGGAAAAATCGTTGGCGGTATATATGATGATAGGTTACTTGTAAAACCAACAAAGTCTGCAATTTCTTATATGCCGACAGTTACCTATGAAATACCATACGAAAATGCTAAAGAAATGTTATTAGTGGAAGAAGTTGATAATAAAGATTTTCTGACGGGGTTATTTGATGTGATGTATGATGAACTACCAACGCCAAAACCTAAAAAGAAAAAATAAACAGCTTTCAGTTTGTTTATAGAAAAAGAGTTAAGCAAATTTAGGAGTTGTCAATATTTTTCAAACAGTCTCATTGCATAGGAATGACAAACAGACTATCCTTAAAGTAGGAGGTGGCAGAAATGGCAAACGAAGATAAAAAAGATTTTAATGCTATGTTGCATGATAATAAAGATATGCCAAAATTTCAAATCATTACAGACCAGAAAAGCATTGAAAGATATGGTGGAAATAAAATGTATTTTGCACCGCCAATTGACTATGACGAGGTAATGAAAAAAATCCCTTATGGAAAAGTGATTACTGTAGGAAAGATACGAGAATACTTTGCGGAGTTGAGCGGAGCGGACTTTACAGAACCGATTACAGCAGGGATTTTTGTTTCTATCGTGGCATGGGCGAGTTATCAGCGTTCAGAAGATGAAACGCCATATTGGAGAACATTGAAAGCGAATGGAGAACTCAATGCTAAATATCCGAATGGTATCGAAGCACAGAAAGAAAAATTAGAAGCAGAGGGACACGCCATTATTCAAAAAGGGCGTAAAAATATACGATACTATGTAAAGGACTATGAAAATTTCCTTTTTGATTTGAAATAGGGAAATCCTAGTTTGTGTAGTAGATAAGTTCAAAATCTCTCAGACAGACAGAGTGATCCAGACGTGGTGACGGTCGAAGACATCAAGCCATGACAGCGAAGCTGTCAAACGTCTGGTTCACTTTGTCTGTGAGCGAGCCTGTGGCGAGCGATTATCAAGCCCCCGTTATCTAACAAGGGGGGCACAAAAAACAAGAGACAATAGACACTACTAAGCGGGAAACGCTGTATTTACAAGGCAAAACAGCTTCTAACAGGGTGTTAACTAAAAGACACTCATTTAACACATAAAATTGAATAGAACATAGGAGAAAGACAGTTGATTTCAAACGAGAAATTGATTGTCTTTTTCTTTTGAAGAAATTTAAGTATAGGCAATTATCAATCTAGAATAATCTCATATATACGCCCCCTGAAAAGCGGTGGCTGATGTATCCATTCAGGTTTTTGAAGGTGGAACCCTTGGAAGTGTAGGAGAATCCGGATGTGGCAAAACTACCTGCGGAAGAACTTGTGTCGTTGTATATGAGGTCGCAGATGGTGAGGTCTTATATAAAGGTAGAAATATCCATAAAATGTCAAATGCAGAGAAAAAAGAATTTACAAAGCATGTGCAGATGAGTTTCTAGGATTCATATTCTTCGCTGGATTCGAGACTTAAGGTTCATGATATTATTGTAGAAGGTATGCGCATCCATAAACTGGTTGGCTCCAAGGAAGAAGAGTATAGTGGTTCAGTTGTCAAGGTAAAAATGTAAGCTTTTTTATAATGAACAGATATATGTAATTGAGTAGAGGAGCCCCCATTAAGCTACGTGATCATCCAGTAAAAGGATTGGATAATAGCAGGATGCCAATAAATGCATAGGCGGAATTTCAAGCATGTAGGAAATGACGCGGCAGTTTAATGATGAAAAAGTTATGGGGAATCTATATTCTTTCATGGGAGAATCCAGGAAAGAATATCTTCCCCATGGTGTTACGGAAAATGAATTTTTGGAGAGGCTGGATCCATTGGAGCTGGAAAAAATGCAGAAAGATATTGCCTATTCCATGATCCGCAGAAAATCATTTAACGATGCCAGAGTGTTGAAAAAGTCGCAGGTTATCATTGATGCTACAGAACTGGATGAAGGATACCAGAAAAAGAATGATTATTATTTGAGTCAATGTTATAACCGAGGAAAAGTAGATGAATTAGTGAAATCAGAAGTATCTGTAATAAGTACTTCTGATTTCTTATCTGGTAATTGCAGTGTGAGATGGTGAGATAGTCTGAACTCACACATTGACAAAGCCGTAAAATTATGCAATAATATTTTTGATTTTGGACTGTGAACATATGTAAGTACAGAAGATGTAGTGAAGCAGAGATGAAGTGTCACCGGCTGAGAGCATTTCACGCGAACCTTTTGGAAATTTCAGTATGGGAGTCTTCCGATGAAAAGCATTTGCCTGGCAGATGCGCTAAGTTGGATGTTCGTGTAGCAGATCGAATACACATAAAAGAGTGCAGAGTCATAAGGACTCTGAAATAGGGTGGTACCGCGAGTAACATCGTCCCTTGTTAATCACAAGTGGCGGTGCTTTTTTATTTTTAAGCCAGTTTTTGAAATTATATTTAGCGAATATGCTACACTTCCAGAATGGTACATTTTGGAAGCTGACTCTGAAATATAAAAATAAAAAAAGACACTGAACTTAAAGAGTAGTAGAAAGGGGAATTAGAATGAAGGATAAAATCAACAGTATTTTATCAGAAGTGAAAACTAAGATTTCTGAAGCAGCAAATGAAAATGAACTGCAGAATGTGAAGAATGCATATGTTGGAAAACAGGGTGCGTTAAGTATGTTAATGAAGGAGATGCCGAAGCTTGACGCAGCGCTTCGCCCGGAGATGGGAAAGGTGCTCAACCAGGCTAAGAATCAGGTGACAGAGCTGATCAACTCTAAGAGAACAGAGCTGAAGCTGAAAGCTTCTGAGGTTTCACCGGACTTTGATTGTTCTGTACCGGGAATCCTGCCGCCGAACGGAGGACTTCACCCGATTACACAGATGTGCTATGACCTGAACGATGCATTCCGTTCTATGGGATTTGAGATTTTCCAGGAGGATGACATCACAAGTGAGTTATATGCATTTGATAAACTGAACTTCCCTCCGAATCATCCGGCAAGAGAGAGTATGGACACATACTGGCTGGAGGGTCATGACAGTGGAAGCACAAATGAGAAGCTTTGCCTGAGACCACATTTGACAGGAGGAAGTGTCCGTTACATGCAGACACATAAACCGCCGTATCGTTTTGTATATCCGGGACGTGTATATCGTAACGAGACAACAGATTCACATCATGAGAGAGCATTTTTCCAGTATGAGGCTCTGATCGTGGATAAGGATATCAAGTTCACAGACGGAAAAGTTATGATTCAGAGCATTTTAAGTAAAGTATTCGGAAGAGACGTTCCGGTAAGAATGCGTTCCGGTTTCTTCCCATTTGTAGAGCCAGGATTTGAGATCGACATGGAGTGTCAGGTGTGCGGCGGAAAAGGCTGCAGCGTATGTAAACATGTGGGCTGGATTGAGGTTATGCCGGGTGGATCACCACATCCAAATGTACTTCGTGCAGCAGGACTGGACCCGGATGAGTACACAGGTTTCTATGTAAACATTGGTCTGGACAGACTGGTCATGATGCGTTACGGCGTGGATGACGTAAGATTGTTCCACAGTGGCGATTTAAGATTCCTGAGACAGTTCAGATAAGCGGAGGAGAATAAAGATGAAATTATCATTATCATGGATTAAAGATTTTGTAAATATCCCTGAAGATATGGATATGAAACAGCTTGCATATGATCTGACTATGGATACTGTTGAGGTTGAGGACGTAGAGTACCTGGCAGACCGTTTTGACCATATGGTAGTAGGTGTGATCGAGGATATCGAGCCACATCCAAATGCAGACAAGCTTCGTGTCTGCAAAGTAGACATCGGTGACGGTGAAATCAAAGACATCGTCTGCGGTGGTATCAATCTGGAAAAAGGTATGCGCGTTGCCGTATCCTGCCCGGGAGCAATTGTCCGCTGGCATGGAGAGGGAGAGCCTGTTGAGATCAAGAAGTCTAAACTTCGCGGCGTGGCTTCCTACGGAATGATCTGTGCATCTGACGAGATCGGACTGGGAGATCTCTTCCCGGCATCTCAGGAAGCAGAGATTCTTGACCTGTCCGCATTTGACGTACCGGCAGGAACAACTCTGGCAGATGCCCTTGATCTGAACGATGTTCTTCTTGAGATTGATAACAAATCAATGACAAACAGACCGGATCTGTGGGGACACTATGGTATCGCCCGCGAGATTGCAGCATTATACAATCTGCCATTAGCTGAGATCAAGCCATTTGAGACAGATGTACAGTCTGATTTTAATGTAGAGATTGCTGATCCAGACAGATGTCCAAGATATATCGGAGTAGAAATGTCTGGTGTAAATGTAAAAGAGGCACCATATCAGATGCAGAGTAGAATCTGGAAGGTTGGTATGCGTCCAATCAATGCATTGGTTGACATTACAAACTACGTCATGCTTGCAACTGGTAACCCGACACATGCATTTGACGCAGATAACATTTCTGATCACATCGTTGTAAGACATGCAGCAGAAAATGAGAAGTTACTTCTTCTGAATGACAAAGAGCTTTCTCTTTGTACAGATGACCTTGTAATTACAGATTCCGAGGGACCTGTTGCACTGGCTGGTGTTATGGGTGGAGCAAAGGATTCTATCCTGCCTAAGACAGAGCGTGTCATTCTTGAGGTCGCAAACTTTGAAGCAGCAGGAATCAGAAGAACTGCACTTCGTTATGATAACCGTACAGAAGCCTCTTCAAGATATGAAAAAGCTATCGATCCTGAGAGATGCGACCAGGCACTTGCACTTTCCATGCAGTATTTCAAAGAGCTGTATCCGGAAATGAAAGTGACAGGTTACTGTGATAAATATGTAAAGAAACTCAAGAGAGCTGAGATTGATGTAAATCTTGTATGGCTTGAGAAGAGACTTGGAAAGCATCTGACAAATGATGAGATCCAGGGCAAGCTTGAGAAACTTGGATTTGATGTACAGATCAATGGGGAGGACATGCACGTTATCGCTCCGACATGGCGTTCTACAGGTGACATTTCCATTAAAGATGATGTAATGGAAGAAGTTGCCAGAATGTATGGATACGACAATTTCGAGCCAACATCATTTACAACAACATTTGACAGTGCAATCAATCAGAAAGATCAGGATCTTGTAAGAAATATGAAAGAGTTCCTTGCAATTCGTTGTGGAATGCAGGAAATCTACACATATCCTTGGGTAAATGATGTATATCTGAATGCAATTATGCAGACGACAGAAGGAATGCTTCGTCTTTCAACACCACCGGCACCGGATCTCAGTTACCTGCGTGCTTCTCTGCTTCCGAACATTTGCGAGGCAGTTGCAAAGAATGAGCGTTACTTCAATGATTTCTCAATCTTTGAGGAAGCTCAGGTATTCCATGATGCGAACTATACTTCACCATACGACAAGTCTGAGTTACTGCCAGAGCAGCGCCGCCACATTGCCGGAGCATTTGCAAGCAGTGTGAAAGATGTGAAAGAACTCTTCCAGGAAGCAAAAGGTGTTCTGGAGTATATGCCACGTTATACACATCAGGCAGCATTTGAGTTCAGAAAAGAAGAGAAACCAGTATGGGCTGACAATGTAGTATGGCTCAACATTTACCGTGGAGACGAGAAGATTGGTGATATGGGACTTCTGGCTAAGAAGGCATCTATGGACTGCGGAATCAAGAACTTGTCCGTAATGCTCTTTGAATTAGATGTTCTGAAACTGAAACCACTCATTTCCAGAACCAATAAATTCACTCACCTTGCAGCATATCCGGAGAACGAGTATGACATTTCCATGCTCTTTGACTCCAATGCAGTATGGAGTGATATGCATGAGGCAATTCTTGGCAAGAAGAAAGCCAGCGAGTTCCTTAAGAAAGCAGATTTCGTAGATGAGTACCGTGGAAAACAAATCCCACAGGGCAAGAAATCTGTGACAATCAGACTGACCATCGGATCTAATGAGAAGACACTGACTTCCCAGGAGATTGAAAATGTAGCAAATCAGGTTATGAAGAAGCTGCAGAAGAAGATGGGAGCAGAGCTGAGAACTCAGTAAAAATGTGTTAAATAATTCGATATAATATAATAATCCAGCCAGCTGTCATCAGATATGATGAATTTTTACAAATTTTGCTGCGCTATCTATTAAATCTGTGCGTGCAAACTCGCCAAAGGGCGGCTCAGACAGTGCACTTACAGATTAATGATGCTCGCAAAATGTTGCAAATTCCTCAATTATCTGAGTAACAGTTGGCTGGATTTTGTTATGTGCGACGTTATTGGAGGAGGAAGGGTATGAAGAACTGGACAGATTCAGTGCGGACGAGAAGAAGCGTCTGGAGTATGAGACGAGATTGAAGTATAAGCGGGATAAGTATGCACAGCTCCATTATGCGACCAGGATTGGAAGAGAAGAAGGCGAACGGATTGGAAGAGCAGAAGGTGAGTATCTTGCAGTTATACAACATGAATCGAACCGCTTAGTATACACAAAAATAGTCTTGTGATTTTTATTAATGAAATATCCATACACTTTGATGGAAATGTATAAAAATTACACAAAAATCTGCATAACTTACTTGACAATTGTGCAATTTAGAGACTATAGTTAAATATATACGTTCTGATTTAGAGCTATTTTCTAAAATATTTCATATTATAGAAAACTGTTAGAATTTCAGTATATTTTTTGAGAAATCATTAAAAAATTTCGAGTTTTTTAGAGAGTTCTGTGATGATATGTGGCTTTGGTCAGACAGATAACAAGAAGGGGGCGGCTTATGAAATCTGTGATTGAAAGACTGGATGATATTGAGAACACTGCGCGCAGTATTGTGGCGAAGGCAGAAGAGGATAAGAGTCAGGTTGAGCAGGAGATTCAGGCGCAGAGAGATCAGTTTGATAAAGAACTGGATGAGAAGACGCAGGCAGAACTTACCAGAATCCGGGAAGATGGAAAGCGGCAGGTCGATGAACTCCTGAAGAGTCAGCGTGAGAAGAATCACGAGGCAGTTCAGACATTGGAAAAGGAATATGAGACGGCTCATGCAGTTTATGCAGAAGGTATTTTGCGTCATATAATAGAAGTGTAATATAAGATGCCAGTGGGGGCGTGAAGCGAGGAGTAAACCACAGGTATCAGAATTTCAGACATTTCAAAAAGAAATATAGCGAGGAAGAGAACAATGGGCAATGTGATGGCATACAGCGGACTTACGACGAAAATCCGCGCAATGCAGGCAAAGCTTCTTACACAGGCTGACTATGAGACGATTTCCGGTTTTACGGATGTTGTGCAGGTGGTGGAATTTCTGAAGACGAAACCGGCCTACGCAGTCTATATGGATCAGTTGGAACTGGCGCATCTTCATCGAGGTGATATTGAGAAGATGTTGTATCAGTCTCTGTATAATGATTACACAAGAATCTTCCGGTTTGCGGGAATCGACCAGAAGAAATTTCTGAAGATTTACTGGAAGAAGTATGAAGTCAGTGTGATCAACTATTGTCTGAGAATCGTATTTAACCATTATGACAAGCCTTATGACCTGGATTATAAGAAGGAATTTTTTGACAAATACTCAAAACTTTCTATTGATAAGTTAATAACTTCCACAAATATCGACGAACTTGTGGATAACTTACGGGGCAGTGAGTATTATGAAGCATTAAAACCAATTCGGGATTCCGGGGCAGCGACATTATTTGACTACGATCAGGCACTGGAGCTTTACTATTTTACTAATTACTGGAGGCGGGGAAGAAAAGTATTCTCCGGAAAATCCAGAGAGCGTTTTTCAAGAGATGTGGGAATCAAGATGGATCTCATGAACATTCAATGGGCGTACCGTGCGAAGCAGTATTATCGTATGCTTCCGGCAGAAATCTATGCACTGACGCTTCCATATCATTTTCATTTAAGTACGGAAGAATTTAAGGCAATCGTGGAAGCACCGAATGTGGAAGAGATGAAAAAGCAGATTGAGAATACTTACTATGGAACACATGTCCACATGAAAGAGGGGCAGTCCATAGAAAAGGGTATCAAAGATATTTTACGGGATCTCTATATATCTGACAGGCAGAAGGATCCTTACTCCGATGCAACGATGCACGCATTTTTATTCTTGAAGGAGCAGGAAATCGACAAGCTGACGACAGCGTTAGAGTGTATCCGTTATGGACTGACCAGACAGGAGATATTGACATACTTGGGAGGTGAGAGCAAGTGATTGTAAAAATGAGATTCTTAAATATCAGCGGTCCGAGAGATGACATCGACCGGGTATGCGAGAAATATCTGTCAAAATATGAGATGCAGATTGAAAATGCGGTGACAGAACTTAAGACAACGGAAAATATCATGCCGTTCGTGGAAGTGAACCCGTACAGAGATCCGCTTGCAAAGGCAGAGCAGTTCGCACAGCTTCTGCCGGAGGACAGGGAAATTCGGGCAGATCTGTCAGGATCAAAGGATGATATGCTGGCGCTGATCCGGGATCTGAATCATGATTATCTGGGACTTATGGAAGAAAGAGAAAGGCTGAAGCTCAAGAAGGAAGAATTGCTCGGAAAGGAAAATGTCCTGAAACCATTTTCTGCGTTGAAAGTGGATGTTCATAAAGCATTGCAGTATCAGTACATGCAGGTACGGTTCGGACGCATTTCGCTTGACTATTACAGACGTCTTGAAAAATATCTGGCCGACAGTCTGAATGCCATATTTCTGGAGGCTGGAAAAGACAAAGGTTTTGTCTATGGCTGTTACATAGCGGCAAATGCGGATATTGCGAAAGCGGATAACACATTCCGGGCACTGCACTTTGAGAGAATTGACGTGACAGATGCTTACATCGGAACTCCTAAAGAAGCGTGTGAGAAGCTGGATCAGGATATGGAAGCAGTGCAAAAAGATATTGACGCAGATGAGGATAAGATTACAGCACTTATGAAACGTAATGCAGCCAAGCTTCTGGGAGCGAGAAAGAGACTGCAGGAGCTTGCGGACAACTTTGATATCCGTAAACTTGCAGCGAGAGTGACCAGTGAGGATGAGAGGGATGAGTTCTATATCTTATGTGGCTGGATGAGTGAAAAGGATGTAGATGCGCTTCTTGCTGAGACCCAGGATGACGATAAGATCAGTATCATGGTCGAAGATGAGCGTGACCAGTATTTTGGTGATCCTCCGACAAAGCTTGAGAACCCGAAGGTATTTAAACCATTTGAAATGTTTATCAAGATGTACGGACTTCCGGCTCACGATGAGATGGACCCGACCATGTTCGTGGCACTGACCTATACATTTATATTCGGAGCCATGTTCGGAGATCTTGGCCAGGGCTTCTGCCTCTTTGCAATTGGCGGAATCCTGTATCTGACAAAGAAGATCAATCTGGCAGGAATTATTTCCATTGCAGGTATTTTTTCCATGTTCTTCGGATTTATGTTCGGAAGCGTATTTGGATTTGAAGATATTATTGAAGCCCGCTGGTTAAGGCCTGTATCGGCAATGACGAATCTGCCGTTTATCGGGCAGCTTAACACCGTATTCGTCGTTGCCATTGCATTTGGTATGGCACTGAATATTCTGGTGATGATCTTCAATATTATCAATTCGGCGAAAGCCCACGATAAGGAAAATATGTTATTCTCCACCAATGGTGTGGCAGGACTTGTATTTTATGGATTCCTGGTACTGACAGTAGTACTTTATATGACCGGACACAAGACTCCGGGAAATGTAATGCTTGTGATTTTCCTTGGAATTCCGGTGCTCCTCTTTGTATTTAAAGAGCCACTTGGAAATCTGGTAGAGAAACGTCATAAGAAAATGGAAGGCGGCAAGGTCATGTTCTTTGTACAGGCATTTTTTGAATTGTTCGAGACCATGTTAAGCTACTTCTCCAATACCATTTCTTATGTGCGTATCGGAGCATTTGCAGTGAGCCATGCGGCAATGATGGAAGTTGTACTGATGCTCTCCGGAGCGAGTGCGGGAAGCACGAACTGGATCATATTTGTCATCGGTAATATCATAGTCTGTGGACTGGAAGGACTGGTAGTTGGTATCCAGGTTCTGCGTCTGGAATATTACGAGATGTTCAGCCGTTTTTATAAAGGAACAGGAAGAGAATTCAAACCATTTCATAAACAGAGCGAGTAGGAGGAAGAAGTCATGACATTAACTGTAAAATTATTACTGGTGGCAGCACTGGTACTTGGAATTATCATACCATTTGGATATTTCCTTAAGGGAGAGAGAAGTAAGAAACGTTACAAACGTGCACTTGGAGCAAATGTTGTCTTTTATTTTGGAGCATTTGCCATCGCAGCGATCATGTTATTTTCCGGAGATCCGGTATACGCTGCAGAGACAACAGCAGCCGCTTCAAATGCAACTGGATTTGGTTATATCGCAGCCGCACTGTCAACCGGTCTTTCCTGTGTCGGTGGCGGTATTGCCGTAGCAAGTGCAGCAAGTGCCGCTCTTGGAGCAATCAGCGAGGACTCCAGCGCACTTGGTAAGTCACTGATCTTCGTAGGACTGGCAGAAGGTGTGTGTCTGTATGGACTGATCATCTCCTTCATGATCCTCGGTAAATTATAAGATGAAAATGTATCTGATCAGTGATAATGTCGATACTCTGACGGGACTGAGACTGGCGGGCGTAGATGGAGTCGTTGTACATGAAAGAAACGAACTGCGTGAAGAATTAGAAAATGCCATGAATGACAAAGAAGTTGGTGTCATTCTGCTGACTGAGCGGTTCGGACGGGAGTTCCCGGATCTTATCAACGAGATTAAGTTACAGCGGACCATGCCGCTTTTGATCGAGATTCCGGACAGACACGGAACCGGACGTAAAAAAGACTTTATCACATCCTATGTAAATGAGGCGATTGGACTGAAATTATAGAGAAGAAGGTGAGAAGCTTGACGATAGACGAGAGAGTAGCGCATTTGCAGGAAGCTGCTATGGAAGAAGCAAGAGCAAAGGCGAACGCGATTGTAAAACAGCATGAACAGACTCTGACGAATGTATTGAATCAGCACAAAGGCGAGGCCAACCGTCAGTCAGATGTGCGGATCAAGGCAGAAACAGTCAGTGCCAGACAGCAGCAGAATATGGCTGTATCTAAGGCACAGTTGGAATTGAAGCGTGAGTACGGCAAACGTCAGAAAGAACTGAAACAGGAACTGTTTCAGGAAGTGCTGAAAGAATTACAGGAGTTCATGAAGACTGATGAGTATAAAGAACTTCTGGTAGCATATATCGAGAAAGCGGCACGATTCACAAATGGGGAAGATCTCAAGATCGGGGTTGCGCCGCCGCGCAAACGCGCAGACAAAAAGGAATGGCTGGAGGAACGTACAGGAATGACGCTTACAGTCAGCAAGGAGAATTTTGTCGGTGGTGTGAGAGCGGTGGTAAAAGGCCGGAATGTGCTGATTGACCATGCGTACAAAGGAGCATTGGAAGAAGAATTCCAGGATTTTATGTTTAGAGGAGGTACGGGCATTGGATAAGAAAAGAACAGGAGTTATCTACGGCGTCAATGGCCCTGTAATCTACCTGCAAGGAAAAAGTGATTTTAAGATGTCTGAAATGGTATATGTAGGTGAACAGCGCCTGGTAGGTGAGGTTATTGCACTGGACAAAGAACGTACGACCATTCAGGTATATGAGGAAACTTCAGGACTTCGTCCGGGAGAAATCGTAGAAGCATCCGGAGCACCGGTGTCAGTAACGCTGGCACCTGGTATCCTGGATAATATCTTTGACGGAATTGAGAGACCGCTGGAACGTATCGCTGATAAGGGTGGTGCATTTATTACCAGAGGTGTATCAGTTGATTCCCTGGATAGAGAAAAGAAATGGAAGACCCATCTGACGGTAAAAAAGGGTGATGTAGTACACGGCGGATCTGTAATTGCAGAAGTGCCGGAGACCCGCGCAATTGTGCACAAATGTATGGTGCCGCCGGAGGTTGAAGTAGCAAAAGTAGTAGATGTCGTTTCGGATGGAGATTACACCATCGATGAAGTGCTGGTAAAGATCCAGCGTTCTAATGGGGATATTCAGGAACTGACTATGACACAGAAATGGCCGATTCGAGTAGCAAGACCGGTGCATCAGAGATATCCGGCAAGCGTACCGCTGGTAACCGGACAGCGTATTCTGGATACGATGTTCCCAATCGCAAAGGGCGGAACGGCAGCAATCCCAGGGGGATTCGGAACCGGTAAAACCATGACCCAGCATCAGATCGCAAAATGGTCCGATGCAGATATCATCATTTATATCGGATGCGGTGAACGTGGTAATGAGATGACACAGGTATTGGAAGAGTTTGGTGAACTTGTCGATCCGAAATCCGGTAATCCGCTGATGGATCGTACGACACTGATCGCGAATACATCTAACATGCCGGTAGCTGCCAGAGAGGCATCAATTTATACAGGTCTTACACTGGCTGAGTATTACCGTGATATGGGTTATGACGTAGCGATCATGGCAGATTCTACATCGCGTTGGGCAGAAGCATTAAGAGAGTTATCCGGACGTCTGGAAGAGATGCCGGCTGAGGAAGGTTTCCCGGCATATCTGGCATCTCGTCTGTCAGCATTCTACGAGAGAGCCGGAATGATGCAGACACTGGGCGGTGCTACAGGCTCTGTATCTATTATTGGTGCGGTATCCCCACAGGGTGGTGATTTCTCTGAGCCTGTTACACA
>OLOI01002474.1_pt1 | contig 13185 bp, 13 predicted proteins | sample 1672131 | NCBI WGS metagenome assembly OLOI01 (sample SAMEA3136651, study PRJEB25190) | human gut metagenome | reverse complement strand
CCCTGGGGGAAATATGTTGACCGGTATGATGAATACGGTCAACATATTTCCCCCAGCTGTTCTCAAAACCACCCTGGTTTTCCTCTATGATTCCACGGATAAAGTCCTTCATTCCCTTCACCATAATTAGAAAACTGTAGCCATTCTGATCCATATATGCCAGGTTTTTCTTACTAAAATAGCCTCTGTCAAGGATAAATCCAATGTTCCTGTAACCGTGTCCCTGAGCCTTATCGACCATGCAGATCAGCTGGGAAACATCATTCAGACTGCCTGGATACAGTTCGTAAAAAAGAGGGATCCTGTTCGCAGAATCACAGGCAACTGAGTAATTAAAAATGGGCAGCCCCGCATCTACTTTGGCATTCCCGTATTCCACAAGGTCTATATCACCGGCCTGGCAGTTTTTATTTGTGGAATCATAAGAGAGATAAATCTTCTGCCGTTTATTCTTTGATTTATTCCAGCTATTCAGGAATCCAACCGACTGTTCTGGCTTTAATCCATGCAGAAAATCGGATACTTTTGAGTCTGTATATATCTTCATATCAGCTGTAAAAAGGGCGTGTTCATACGCATAATCCGGATAGTACTGCCCTGCATTATTCTCTTCGATAATGCTGTAGCAGGCCAGGTCCAGCAAAAAGCCGGTGTCTTTTTCATCCATATATTCGTCTAAAATCTCTTTTAATTTACAGTCCTGGATGAGTTTATGAAGTACCACATACGTACCGATATTTAAATACGGACTCCGGTCTGAACGGTCTATTTCTTCCGGGACTTCTGCGTCAGGAAAGTACTTTAAAAAGTTTTCATTCGGCGTCATCCTGGTCGGATCTTCCGGATCCACGCGTCCAATGGATGCCCGTTTTGGATATGTGTACTGCTTCACCGGATCATAAATCCGATCATATTCATACTCTATATAAGTGTGTCCGCCACGGTTTTTTCTCACCAGTTTCCCCGGCACAACAGGAATGTCAACTTTATATTTCAGGAACATAGGAATCCCTCCATTTGAATAATAATCCGTTTATAATTATAGGGCATAAATACCCTATAATTATTTTGTCATAAAATCCGGTCGATTGCAAGCAAAATTGCGTGCAAAACGCCGGATTTTCAATATTTTTTTATTCTCCTTCAGCCCCCAAATTTGTTTAGGGGAGTTTTTTTCGGAATTTCACATTGTTATTGCAATTTACAATGATTTTCTTGATGACACTCTTTATCCTATTTACAATCCTTTTTTTTGAATAGTAACATTTATCAAACGCAATATATCCTTTATCTATAAGAGCATCTATCTCTTCTCTTATTACATATTCATTAGGTGTATCTATATACTTATTATTCTTATACTCTGGAAAATTTGTATTCATATAGGAAATCAACTGTTCGGCTGCTGTAGCGTTACATTCAATGAATGAGATCCGACAGCAAGAATAATACAGGACATGCTGAATTGCCAGCCATTCGATTTCACTATGATACTTATCAAGCAGATTGTTATCCTTATAATAACTCATAATAAAATCGAAAGCCGGCAAGATATCCAAGATTCGGTTAACATCCTTACTATGCATTGTACTGTTTTTGTGCTGAACATAAAAATACAGTTTTTCCTGAATGACCCCGATACTTTTCACTTCCGAAACAAGACATGGTGCTAACGATAGATCTTCATAAAAAATCCTCGAAGGAAATCTAAGCTGTTTATTCCTAAAGATGGATGCCTTATAAACTTTTCGACAAGGCGATGGCTGCTGATATACATACTCCACAAGAGACATGGTACTGTAATCTCCAAAATAAGCTGCATCAGCGCATTCGACAAGCTTTTTTTCCTCTATTGTTTCCCACTGAAAAAAAAGCAGATCATTATTGTATTTACCGGTATACGTATCTACTATCTCCAACATATTCGGTACAACAAAATCATCTCCATCTACAAAAAGGATATACTCGCCTTGTGCCAGCTCAATACCATGATTTCTTGCACCTCCCTGACCAGTATTTTTCTGATGTATGACCTTAACTATTCCCGGATATTTGCTCTGATACGAATCGGCAATATTTCCACTTGCATCCGGTGAACCGTCATCTACTATTATAATTTCAAACAGTCTATATGTTTGCGCCAACAAGGAATCAATACACTTTGAGATATACTTTTCAACATTATAGACCGGAACAATAAAACTGTATTTTACTTCCATATCCTTATTTCCTCTGTAGTTTTTTTAACCCATACATTACCATTTCATTTCTAAAAATAATCATGCAGGCACAGTATCCTATAATACCTACGCACACTTCAAGAAACAGAAGCAGCACCGTGTTACAGCTGAGCCTATCCAACAAGTATATCGTCAGTGCCATAAACGTGCAAGATGCAACCGATTGAATACAAGTTTTAAATACTCTGCGATGATCCAGCTTTGGCTTCACATACATCCATTCTATCGCAAATACGACCAGCTCTGAAATAAGCGTCGTAAATGCTGCCCCATTGTGTTTCCATACCGGAATCATAAACAGATTTAAAACCACATTAATAAACGCGGATACCGTGCTGCCAATTAGCAGTATCTTATCAAACGCTCCCGGCACAATATAGATATAAGTCATGTAAGAAGCAAGTGCTGCTGCAAGCACAGAAAGTGCCAGAATCTTTAATGCAGAAACACCCTCAATGTATTCGGCTCCGGCAACAATGAGTACAACTTTTTCAGAAGTCAGATAGATTCCCACTGCCATTGGTATAACTATAATCAATATCATTTTCAAGATCGTCTCTGAAAGTTCATGTTGAGATTCATCCTCATCCTGACCGCTTAGTATACAGACCCTTGGCATGACAACAAATAAAATCGATGTAAAAATATTCTTAAGTATATTGTAAATCTTAACAGCGACTGCATATATCCCCACATAGTAGTCCCCACTGAGCAGCCCTAACATGGTTTGATCAGAGTTTACAAAAATAGTTGTCGTCAAATTTGAAAAAAAGAAAAAGAGCAACGGCCTCAGATGTTTCTTCAATTCAACATTCTTTATCAGTCGAACACGAACATACTTCTTACTGTGCAAATAATTACATACATATCCGCCTACACCAGCCAGCACACAGATGAAAGCATAAATATACAAGCCGTTCTCCGACTTGACAAAGGCAAACATCAGGATGATGGACAGAATCTGAAATGCAAGGGATCTGATTGTTATATAAGCAAAATCTTCATAAACCGAGTTTAACCATTCAATTCCGACTGCATTTCCTATCAGGGACAACGACTGAATATAAATAAGGTATTTATACGGTTCGATACTTCTCATGCCGCATAAAACAATCATGATTACATACGATAATAATGTAGTAATCATCCCAATCGTGAACATCTGATTTACAAATACATTTTCCTTCTCCCTGGAATTACGCAGCCTTGCCCCTTCCCTTATAGCATATGAACTGATTCCAAAGGCTGATATCAGTGTTAAATATCCGATAATGGAAGAAGCAAAATTGTATTTGCCAAGATTTTCGACTCCGAGGACACGGGTTACATATGGATATGTTATCAGTGGGAATGCCATGTTCATAAATGTGCGAAACATATTCAAAATTACATTTATCGACAATGACTTACCCTTTTGATGCCTATTTACCTGCATTCTTCTTACCACTTCCCATAATCTTATGCATAGCAAATGCAAAAGTTCCTCTTATGCCCTTTGTCCTCAGATGCATTTTGATCCTGTAAGGCTTACAAATCACCCCACCTATTCTTTCACCTTTTTCTTTGCCAAACTTCCTCACCAGATTCTGCGTAATTAATCTGGCTTTCTTTTCCTCCGGTGTCAGCCATGAGGCGTGGAAATGATGAATAGAATGCGTGTTTTCCGTTGGATTAAACACAGCACTGTTTGTATCAATAGGGCAAAACCAGTCCGACGGATAAATCGCCATGTCTTCTATCACTTGAAACTGATTGTTAAGTTTCAAACCGTGTTTAAGAAGACATTCCACATTTAATGTCGGGCTTGGTGTCGTATCGTAATTACCTTCACCCAACTTAAATTTTCGGTCTCCGTATATCTCTTCCATCATTTTCTTAATCAACGGAAAATTCTTTTCTGCTCCATAACCTAATCCCTGATTGACAACTTCTCCACCAACTTCAAATCCCATATAGGCTTTGTTCTCAAGAAGTTCATCAATATTCTTTACCAGCTCCACATCTGTGTCCAGGTAGATACCACCATGCTCATATACAATGTCCAGCCTTGCATAATCCGGAACAAATCCCCACTTTTTAGCCTCGTATGCTTCTCGCATATACGAATTTTTCTTGTAATCGTAATTAGATTCATCCCACCGGATAATCTTATAGTCTGGACAATACTTTTTCCAGCTTTCGATGCATTTTTTATCATGCTCCGGTATCTCATTTCCACCAAACCAACAATAATGAATAATCTTTGGAATCATACGTTTTTACTCCTTATACTCTCTCTGTTTTCAATGATGTTCTTACTCCTTGCAGCAATCGCAAATATAATATAGAAATACGAATGATAACTGTATATCTCCGTAATGCACATGATCATCATTGCAAAACATACGGCTGCAATCAGGTTCCTTGCCAAAATATTCTTACACTTATTTAATCCTCTCAGCTGAAAATGGAAAGTAAGATACATCAATACCGTTCCTATGATACCTGTATCATGAACCATCTGAAGCAGCTGATCGTGTGCCTCAGTAATAATCGTATACCACTGCCATTTAACCCAGAGGGATACATTATAAAATCCATATCCCCACAGTTGATGGTTTACATTATCATTCTGTATCATCGAAATGCCGTATTCCCATAATTCAGATCGCCCGCTAAATGTAATATCTTTTGAAAAAGCAAGACCAATCAACGATGAAAACCGCGTCTGAATATCAAAAAACAGTATTCCGATAGTCAAAGCCACCGATACTCCGATAATTACAGAAGGCTGCAGTAATTTTAAGAGCCGTTTTAAATGATGTTTCTTCGCGGCCCATGTAAACATGGCAATCATTGCTATTCCAATAACAGCAGTGGATATTTTAAGTAGGATGATTATTATGACCGATAATGCAATTCCTATATAATATCTTTCTTTTTTTATTTCTTTTCTTAACATTAAGGTTAGCAGTAAGAACGCAATGATTGGCTCTGTTGCTCGTGTTTTTATTCCCAGCCAATAGATGCTGATCAGTCCTGCCTTGCATAACGGAATTGAGATCAGCTCTAAGGCGATCATACAAAACAGATAGGTCCAAAAAAATATCAGCTCTCGTCTTTCCGCCTCAACGAAAAACATGTCCAAAAAATGAACTAAAAACAAGAACGAAATTACGGTTTCAACAGCCAGTACCGGATTTGCCCTTTCTGCGCCAGAATTAATCAGAATAACTGCAATCTCAATGAAGCAAAAGAATGTCCATAGCCATAAATACAGATTCCACTTGCGCCACCTGACAACCGATGACAAAGCCACTATAACCCAGACCACAAACTGCATTATTCTGAATATATAATTAAACGGCTCTCTGTCCCATAACATGAGCGGCTGAAAAAATGTTACAAAAAAGCAGAGCAGCATATATTTGTCATGATATACCGATTTAGTTGTAAGACTCTTCATTTCTTTCCCTCCTAAGTATATCATTATAAAGATTTACTGGACTATAGCGTCCATCATACTGATAATCCGGCATCGTATTATCCTCTATAAAATCTATCAGTTCATCATCAATCTTAGAATATATCTTTATATATCGCGGATTGTAGAATTCACACTCTTTTATATCTATATTATTTGTAATTAGTTTTTTGTTATAACATATTGTTTCATAGGTTCTGAATGTAAATCCACGCTGCCCTTTCTGAAGAACCTCAACTATACAGTCTGACATGTCAACGACACGCAGAACCTCAGCATAATCCATCGCATGATTATAAATCACATTACTGAGCGGGCAACGTTCTTCTCTCTTTACTCCGTTTATGTAGAAAATGCTCTTCATCTGTTCAAATATCGCAGCTATTGCATGAAGTTCCGGGAGTCTGTTCTTCGCTGCACCCACATAGGATACCTTCCAGTTGCTGCAATGATGATTATTTGTTATATTCCTTTTCGAATATACAGCGTTAGTGAAATTAAACCCATATTCACTGGCATCATCCTTGTCAACTGTGTAGACTAGGTCAAAATAATCCTCTTTAACTAACTGCAGAGCATATTCCGTTTCACGCGAGGAAATCATAGGATTTAAAAACAAAAGATGAAGCTTAATATGTTTCTCTCGTAGTTTCTTTAACGCTGACCTGTCGTATCCTCGTACTGAGGTGTCCGTGAACAGCCATCGCTTAACACCAACTTCAACATTACAGACAAAATCATATTTATCCCATAAGCCTTTAAATGGCAGGTCAATAATTGAATTTACTCTCCAGCTGTGGTGAAACCTGCACAGTTTCTCAGCGAATCCTGATTTTATGCCCGACCATCTTTTTTGAGTAGTCGTCAATTCAACATTATCCATATCTAATATATCCGAGAAACATATTTCCCAGAAATCCGAATCTTCCAGACACACAATTGTATCAGGATGATTGCTCTTGCATATATCACTACTTATCAACTCGATTTCCTTTCTCTTAACAATTCGGGCATTTTTACATTTTCTCCAGACCGCTAACGCCTTGCCTGAAAGACCAACAGCAGCTCACATAGTGCCACATATTTTTTCTTCGCCGCCCAAATAAATATTCTTCCTATGAAATTCTGTTTGTATTTTTTGCAAATCAACTCATACTTCTCTGTCTGTTTTCCAGAGAATCTTGAATATCATTAAATTGTTGCAAGTTGTTATAACAGCATATCAACGAAATCATCTTGTTACCCTTCTTTTTAATATTTGCACGGGAAGATTTTTCTGTTAATACTTTCCTAATCTATTCTTAGAAATTTACTTCCAACACACATCTAAGCTTTCAATTTTTACAGCTTTTTTATCACCCTTGCCGGACTTCCTACCGCAACGCAATAATCCGGAACATCCTTAGTGACAACCGAGTTAGCTCCAATCACACAATGCTTTCCGATTTTCACATTGCCCACAATCACTGCATTGATGCCAATATAAGAACCATCGCCAATGGACACAGTCTGTCCTCTTTGAACAACCCCCTGATCAATGATCGGAACTTCAAGATTGCGATACTCATGGTCGCAATCCGTTATATAAACATTAGGTGACAGTAATACTTTTTCACCCATATTTAAGGAATTTGCAATAGAAATCCTGCAACGCTCTCCAATTTCAGAGCCTCTCCCAATTCTTACTGTCCCCCCCCGACCAAATTTTGGCATAGGGCGTACTGTCACAGAATCTTCCAGAGTAATATTATTTTTCCCTTTCAAGGCACAATGCTTTCCAATATAGACGCCTTGTCCTGCTCTACACTAAATCTTCTTCCTTGTAGCCATCCAAATATTTCTTTTATTTCATCTTTAACACTCATCTCGATTTCGCCCTTCCAAAAAACTTATTCGGATACAAGAAAAACTCCAACCACTTTGTTTTCTTCATAATCCATGCAGCTATAATCGGACCTGCAAAGCTGATTCCAAGTCCCAGTATTACATGAATCACAGCGTTTTCGATGCCAGCTTTCAACAAAACAGATCTCATCGGTGCTGCAAAGAGCGTATGCATCAGAAAAATCGGCATTGTGTATTTTGCAAGAAAATCCATACCTCTACCGAACTTTTCCTCAAAATCTGCCACCATCAGGATAACAGCCACACAAGCCAATAATCCCATTGCGAAAGAGATCGCACTATCACTGATTTCCGCTGTATATAACACAATGCTCAGAATTACAAACAGCAACCCGAATATCGTTCCTTGTATTTTTCTTTCCTTTAGTTGCACATTAAACGAGCAAATACTCATACCGAACACAAACCAGATTTCGTTTGAGAGAACTGTCGATACTGCATAAACGCTGTACCCCCCCTCCCGTCAAAATCAGGACTTTTGCTGCCAATGCAAGTATCATCCCTACCGCAGCTACTTTCACACCACTAAAAGTCGGCGTAACCAAAAAGATAAAGAACAATGCGTATAGATACCAATATGGAGCAGTTGGATGGAGAAACATTGTATCTCCAAGGCCACCAATCTGATCATTAACACTGTTTGAGAACACCTTTTTCAGAATCCATGTAGCAGTCGTAAAAGTGGCATAGGGTACGCCGAGTGCCAATGCCTTCTTTAACACATTCTTGACCCAATTGCCCACACTGTTTACCCTGCTGTACTTCTGATACAGATATCCGCTACAAATAAAGAACAGCGACACATGGAAGTAGTAAATTGTTGTGTTGAACCACCCATACAAATCATTTTCAGGCAAAATATTCGCCTTCGTCATGCTTTGGAAAAAATGTCCCAGTACAACCAATATACAGGCAATGACTTTTATATCATCGACCCATTTTTCTCTTGTTCTTACCGCTGTCTTTCCACTCATTACTTCGTCTCCATCTGCTGTGCGATATCAGCATCCACAATTTCCTCACCAGTCTTGTGTTTCAGCTGTTCCTTGGATGCCTCGCTCAGACCATTGTTGATTACGCAGTTCATATCGCAGGTGCTGCACTTGTCCAGTTCCTCTTTGGTGACTTTTCCGTCACGGTAGTCACGACAGATCTTCAGCTCGTACATGCTGTACGGATGCTTGGTGAACAGAGCCTTGAATTTGTGAACCAGAACCCAAGTAGCAGGTTTCCAGATGTACTTGTGCATTGCCGGAGAAACGCTGCCGATCATCCAACAGTCACGGTCGCAGCAGCGAACCTTTGCACGAACCTTCTCCGCGTCCTGGCTGTTCCATAGCTCATTCCAAGTTTGATTGTTCAGATTGCCCATGACCTCTTTATCCTTGGTACCATTGCATGGCATAACATCACCATACGGGTCGATGAAGAAGGTATCGAAGCTCATATCGCAAGGCAGCAGACGCTTCTGGCCATAGATGTAGTTAATCAGGCCATGGTTGAAGTAAGCACGGAACCATTTCTTCGGGCTGTTACTACAGAGCAGTTCGTTGACCAGATTCTCGAAGTTTTTTGCGACCATAGGACGGTCGTGGATGATGTTCTTGGCCTCAACAAAGTAAAAGCTGTTGTGCAGAGAGGCAGTTGCAAACTCCATGCCCATCTCGTCAGAGATCTTGTACAGCGGAACCAAGTCAGGAGCATTTTTATCCTGAACGGTCATACCGAAGCCAACATCCTTCATTCCCATCTCACGCAGTTTCTTCAGCGTGCCATAACCACGCTGGTAGCCATTCTGCAGGCCACGGATCTCGTTATTGGTCTGCTCCAGACCCTCGATAGAGATGCGGATACCAATCTGCGGGAACTCTTTGCACAGGTCAACGATACGGTCAGTGAAGAAACCGTTGGTCGAAATAACGATGCGGTCAGACTTCTTATACAGTTCACGCACAATATCTTTCAGGTCGGTACGGATGAACGGCTCGCCACCGGTGATGTTCGTGAAGTACATCTTCGGCAGCTTCTTGATGGTCTCGATGCTGATTTCCTCTTCCGGCTTGGAAGGTGCTTTATAGCGGTTGCACATGGAGCAACGAGCATTGCAGCGATAAGTGACGATAACCGTACCATTTAACTTCTTTTCTTCAGACATGATTAACTCTCCTATTGTTTACTCTCTCTTTTAAGAATGTTTCAATTTTATTTAAGAACCACTTGGCACACACCGAAAACACAACCGAACCGCAGATGACTGCAACCGCTATGAAGATATATGCAAGCAGACCGTTTCCAAACAAATGGACAAGGTGTAACTTTTCAAGCACACGATAAATTACCATGTGACACAGGTAAATCTCGAAGCAGATACCACCGAGGAACTTGGCAACTGGATTGACCAGTACCCCCCGATTGCATCCGAGGGTGTAAACCAACGCGGCCGCACAGAAGAACAGCATTGTTACTGTCGAACTGCCTAACGCAAAATAAACAACTGTGGCTACCAGTAGAATCGCGTCGGCAATCACCTTGTATTTCTGTGCAAATCCAGCAAGTTCCTTCCTGTAAAGGAAAATCAGACCACCAGCGATGAAATAGACTGCGCAATACAAAATATTTGTTCTTGCACTGAAATTCACCACTGCTTTCTCTGCGATATGAGCCTCATCAAAGAAATAACTGACGCACACAAAGTTGTAAACCAGCGCACAGCCAAATGAGATCCATGCTCGTTTTTTGTTTTCCAAAAGGAAGCAGACAAACGGAAATAGCAGATAAAACACAAAAATCACCGCTAATGTCCAACTCACACCGATAACTGAAATATTCATATTTGGCAAAAGTCCCTGGCACAATGTCAGGTTTGCAAAGACTTCATACAGTGAGTTCTTACTCGGCGACATCACAAAATCCAGCACACACAGCAAAGCAAAATAAGGCCAAATTTTGTTGTATCGTTTTGCGTAGAAATCTCCCACGCCAATTTGTTTATCTTTAAATTTCTGGTAGTAACCGCAGCACATACCAAAACCGCTGACCATCATAAAAAGAAAAACCAGATTTGTGAATGATGGGATTAGTTTTCCAAACACAAATCCTCCCAAATCATAGTTTCCATTCGAAAGAACGTGCATCAGAGCAATACCGATAATGGCATATGCTTTTAATCCATCAATTCCCTTGTATCGTTCTTTCATTCCGCAAGTATCCCCCACAATGTTTTTGCATACTTTTCTTCGGAACATTCGCTTTCCAGGAATTCCTTAAATTTTGATGCACAATCATCTGAGGCAGCTTTATTATGTAAATAGCACTGAATCTTATCTGTCCAATCTTCTATAGTATTCCTACATAAAGCCCCTCGCCCATCTGATAAGTACCCCTCTGTTGTCACTGTATCAGATGTTATAATCATCTTATTGTTTGCGGCCGCTTGAAAATAAACCGTTAATCCAGCCGGGGCTTCTGTATCCAGTGGCATAGCAACAAGCTGTGACTTGCACAAAAGTTCCATGAATTCGCACTCAGGAATATCGGTTCTAACATATACATTATGACCAATAACTTCCGAAAATTGTTCTTTTAAAGCGCTTGGCATAACGCAGTTGAATGTAACATTTGGAAGGTTCATTGCTATATCGAATAACAATTTCCAATCTCGTCCATTTCTTCCACCACAAAAAACGGAATCAGATTTGGTCTCCAACGATTCATTCAGCGTATAGTTTTTATGGTAAACATCGTGCAGAAGCGTAAATTGTACTTTCGTATTTAGAATACCATTAATATATCGTCCGTATTCCTCCGTTGTAACGGTAGCATTGAACGATTGTGAATTCAGTGCCTTCTTATAGAGCCATTTTGCTAACTTATTTTTTAACGTATTCTTGTCTTTCAGGAGAATATTAATTGCAATAACTCTGATTTTCTTATTAGCTAGCTTGCTAAGCCACCAGCAAAGCACCCCCATAAAATCATACCAGCATACGATAGTGTCATTTTTTTTTGCACGGCTCACTGCGGCACTACAAACTGAAAGTATTCGTTTTATAGAGGTGCAGCGCCATTCTGGGTAAATTTCTTCATATTCCCTTTCAAATGCCGCTGTCAAAAACGACATGTCTTCCAATTCCTTAGGTTTATCATATAAAACATAGATCATAATTCACTTTTATACACTTTCATAATTTTATCGTAATACTCATCAATAGTATCGAAGCTGATGCTCTTGCAGTTCTCACTGTATTCCTCACACAGCTCCTTATCATCCCAAAGCTTCTGAATCTTACTCTTCAGCTTCTCCGCATTACCGCTTCCAAACAGTTCGCCAGTCTTGTCAACTTGGATCGGTTCCAGGATACCACCAATGTTCGCACCCAGCACCGGTGTGCCGTACATCTGGGATTCCATCACGGAGAACGGGCAATTCTCGTACCACTCGGACGGATAAATGGAAAACAGTGCCTCGCGGATGAGATTTTCCAGTGCCTTGCCCTTCTGGAATCCAACATTCTTAATGTTGCTTACACCCTTGATGCTCTCTTCCAGCGGACCGGTGCCGGCGAAGATGAACTGCACATCCGGCAGCTCCTTACAGACCTTGATGAGTGTGCCGATGCCCTTTTCCTCGGAGAAACGGCCGAAGTACAGGACGTAGTCCTTCCTCCAGTATTTACTGAGTGTTACCCCCCAGATAAATTGGGATGAGTTTATCACAGTAAGAATCAAGGTCATCTCTCTCAAGATTCAGGCAGGCTTTAGCATATTCCTCAACCTTCTCTGGATCATTCCACAATTCTCTGATGACAGCTGCTAGCTGCTTGGAATCTTTGCTGGTGAACAGTCTGCCATCCACACCATCTGTGATCAACTCAGGAATGCCGCCAATATTTGCGCCGATGACAGGAGTTCCTCTCTGCTGGCTCTCCATTACAGAGAACGGGCAGTTCTCGTACACCTCAGACGGGCAGATAGAGAACTTTGCTTCTCGGATCAATGTGTCTAATGCCTCGCCAGTCTGGAAACCAACATTGTTTACATTTTTCAGCTGATTAACTTTATCTTCCAGTGGACCAGAACCGGCAAACACAAACTGGATGTCCGGTAGCAAATTGCAGGTTTCTACAAGCGTGTTGATACCTTTTTCTTCGGAGAAACGACCAAAGTACAGGACATAGTTCTTTTTCTCAACCACCTTAGGTTCTACCTTTTCCACAAAGTTGTGCATTGCCACGGTCTTCGTTGCAAACAGCGGATTTGTGTCCATCTTCGTTTTCAGGAACTCCGAGCAGCAAATAATTTTGTCAATATACTTGTATGCTCCGTTCCACTTCCAGAACTCTGCTTCCATCATGCCGATGGCTGACTTCGCCGTGGAACCGTGGATGCACTTGCCTTTCATGCAGTTCATGAAATGGCCGCCGAGGCACTTCTCACAGTTCTCATGTGTGATAGGGTTCTTTAATTGATGGTTCGGGCAGACCAGCTGGTAGTCATGTGCCGTGAAGATAATCTTACAATCCCTTCCGGTCTCCTTGCGCCACTTCACGATTTCCAGAATGATGGAAGGTGTCAGCT
>OLOI01002469.1_pt1 | contig 13207 bp, 13 predicted proteins | sample 1672131 | NCBI WGS metagenome assembly OLOI01 (sample SAMEA3136651, study PRJEB25190) | human gut metagenome | reverse complement strand
CAAAAGATTCAGGAGGATTAATTTATGATTACAGCTGGTGAATTTAGAAATGGCAGAACCTTTGAACACGAAGGTAATGTATTTCAAATCGTAGAATTTCAGCACGTTAAGCCTGGTAAGGGTGCTGCTTTCGTAAGAACAAAGCTTAAGAACATAATCAGCGGCGGTGTCGTTGAAAAGACATTCAGACCTACAGAAAAGTTTGAAGAAGCTCATATCGACAGAAAGGATATGGCTTATTCATACGGTGATGATGATTTCTATCATTTTATGGACAACGAAACATTCGATATGCTTGACATTGCTAAGTCAGAAATCGAAGAACAAATGAAGTTCGTTAAGGAAAATGACGTATGTAAGGTTATGTCTTACAAAGGTAACGTATTCGGTGTTGAACCACCTACATTCGTTGAACTTGAAGTCGTTGATACAGAACCTGGTTTCGCAGGTAACACATCTACAAACGCTACAAAGCCTGCTACTCTTGAAACAGGTGCTACAATTCAAGTACCTCTATTCGTTGATATGAACGAAGTTATCAGAGTAGACACAAGAACAGGCGAATACATGGAAAGAGTAAAATAAGTCTGAATAAAATCGCACACGGCACTTATTTTGTGTTGTGAACAATTTTCTTTCAGCCTTTTGAATGAAAGGAGATTAATTATGGAAGATTTAATTAAAAAAGTTTCATATCTAAAGGGTTATGCAGACGGTCTTGACCTTAGCCCAAAGAGTGACGAAGGTAAGCTTATTATCAAATTGCTTGACGTTATGTCTGAAATGGCTGATACTATTGAAGAATTAAACTCAAGAGTTGATGATGTTGAAGATGTTGTTGACGAGCTTGATGATTGCGTACTTGAAATTGCCGACGATTTGTACGGTGACGATGAGTATGACGATTATGATGACGATGACGACGATGATTATATCGACGATTATGATGACGATGATTACGACAGTGACGGAAATGATTATTTTGAAATTCAATGTCCTAACTGCGGTGAAGACGTTATGATTGATTTTGATATGATTGACGATGATAACGCTATCGTATGTCCGAACTGTCACGAAGAAATCGAACTTGAGTTTGATTGCGATTGTGACGATGATGACTGCGACTGCGGACACGAACATTAATATTGAATTGAATAAAAAAGGACTGTTAAGTCCTTTTTTTATTGAGGTGACTTATGAAAGGACTTTATATTCACATACCGTTTTGCAAACAAAAATGCAAGTATTGTGATTTTGTATCATTTCCGTGTATGGAGGATACGGCGGACAAATACGTTGACGCACTAAAGCGTGAGGCGGAACAATACAGGGGAGAAAAAATTGATACAATATTTATCGGCGGCGGTACACCGTCAATTTTAACACCGAAACAAATCGAAGAAGTTACAAAAATGTGCTTTGATGTATTTGACGTTGCGAGTGACTGCGAATTTACGACAGAGGCAAATCCGGGAACAATGGATGATGACAAAATTAAAGCAATGTTAAACGGTGGTATAAATCGTATAAGCGTAGGTGTACAGTCGTTCAATGATGATGAACTGAAAAAAATCGGAAGAATACACGACGCAAAGACGGCATATAATACAATTTGTCATTTAGATAAAATGGGTTTTCAAAATATAAATCTTGACCTTATGACCGCACTGCCGTCACAGACGTTTGAGAGTCTAAAAAATACTTTAAACACAGCCGTCAGCTTGCCTGTAAAGCATATATCGGCATACAGTCTTATAATTGAGGACGGAACACCTATTGAAAAGGAATATTCAAAAGGACTGCTTGGTATTCCGAATGAAGATACTGACAGAGATATGTATATGCATACAGTCGATTTTCTCGGTAAGAACGGCTTTAAACAATATGAAATATCGAATTTCGCAAAGGACGGATACGAGTGCAGGCATAACGTGAAGTATTGGACAGGTGAGGAGTATATCGGCTTAGGTACGGCGGCACATTCATATATCGGAAACTGTCGTTTTTACAACACGTCCGACATAAACGAATATATCGGCGGTGCGGAAAAGGAAGTAATCGAATTGACCGAAAATGATAAGATAGCAGAATTTATGATTACCGGACTTCGTATGAACAGGGGAGTAAGCAAAACTGATTTTAAGTCGCGTTTCGGCAAGGATATAAATGATGTATTCGGCAGTGAATTTGATAAATTTATAAAGCTGGGACTTATGCAATATATTGATGGAAGATACAGTCTTACATTGGACGGGATTAACGTGTCAAACTCGATTTTGTGCGAGTTTGTATAAGAAATTTGGCAATATGGGATAATTTATGAACATTTTATGAAAAGTTATATTAATCACTTGACAATCGGGTATAATAGTGGTATCTTATAATTGTTAGCACTCAAGGTGTATGAGTGCTAACAAGAAAATGCTTATATGACATCTTGTTTAAAGATAGAAAGGAATGTTTGTATATGGATTTGAACGACAGAAAAAGAAAAATCCTGCAAGCAATCATTGATGAATATATAGGCACTGCTGAACCTGTCGGTTCAAGGTCGATTTCCAAAAAGGAAAACTTGGGTTTGTCCAGCGCGACAATCCGTAATGAAATGGCAGATCTTGAAGAAATGGGTTATCTGATACAACCGCATACTTCGGCGGGACGTATTCCGTCAGATGAGGGATACAGATTTTACGTTAATTCGCTAATGCGGAAGTATAAGATAGGTATGGAGGCAGTTGCACAGCTGCAAAGCGTACTTGAAACGCGTGTCAGTCAGCTTGAAAAGCTGATTAGATATGCCGGTGCAATAGCGTCAAATCTTACCGAATATACAACGGTTGTTACAGCGCCTAAGGAGCAGGAATTTGAAATTAACAAGATTGACCTTGTGCCGATTGCCACGCAAACGGTAATGCTTATTGTTGTAACAAGAACTGTAAGAAACAAGGTAATGAATATCGACATTGACAGTGCAACGTGTATGTCACTTGCAAATATATTAAACGAACATCTTGCCGGACTTAAAGCCGGAGAGATAACGTTTGATAAGATACAGGATATTCAAAAAGATATTGAAAACAGACTTTCACTTCATCCGAAAGTTTTGATTGATATAATGCATTTTGTGTATGAAACGATAACGGACAGCGGTGAAACAGAAATATATGTCAACAATGCAAAGTCAATATTGAAATATCCCGAATACAACGATGTTGAAAAAGCGGAAAAGATATTTACTTTCCTTGATGACAAAGAAAATTTGAAAAAGCTTGTTGCCTCAAGCGACGCTGACGGAATTGAGGCTAAAATCGGTAAAGAAAACGATTTTGAAATATTGCAGGATTGCTCATTGGTAACTATCAATTATTCACTCGGCAATAAAAAAGCCGGAAAAATCGGAGTTATCGGACCTAAACGAATGAATTATTCAAAGGTTTTTGCAAGCCTTGACCTTATTTCAAATGAAATAGATAAAATACTCAACGAATATATAAGTGATGAGTAGAGAAAGGGGTAATCAGATGGCTAAGAAGAATGAGGAAGTCAATGAGGAGACATTAGATAAAGAAACAGAAAAAACGGCTGAACCTAAAGAGGCAGAAAAGTCAAACGAGGAAGTCCTTGAAGAAAAGCTGAAAGAACAGACTGATAAATATATGCGTCTGTATGCCGAATATGACAACTACCAAAAGCGTTCGCAGCGTGAAAAAGATATGCGTTACGGTGACGCGGTAATTGATACAGTCGGTGCAATTCTTTCGATAGGCGACAACCTTGAAAGAGCGCTTGCGACTGAAGTTCAGTCGGAGGACGGTCAAAAAATGAAAGACGGTATTGAAATGGTTTTAAAACAGTTCAATGAAACGCTTTCAAAGTTGGGTGTTACGCCGATTAAGGCAGAGGGTGAACAGTTTGACCCTAATCTTCATAATGCGGTTATGCACATTGAAGATGAAACGATAGACGACAACACAGTTGTTGAGGATTTGATGAAAGGCTACATATATAAGGACGGCCGAGTAGTCAGACACAGTATGGTAAAAGTGGCAAATTAATTATAAATTAGGAGGAATTAAAAATGGGAAAGATTATAGGTATAGACTTAGGTACAACAAACAGTTGTGTGGCTGTTATGGAAGGCGGTAACCCTAATGTTATCACTAATAGCGAAGGTGCAAGAACAACTCCTTCAGTTGTTGCATTCCAAAAAGACGGTGAAAGAATTGTAGGTCAGGTTGCAAAGCGTCAAGCCGTAACAAATGCTGACAGAACAATTATGTCAATTAAGAGAAAAATGGGTACAAGCGAAAAAGTTACAATCGACGGTAAAGCTTATACACCACAAGAAATCTCGGCAATGATTCTTACAAAGTTAAAGCAAGATGCAGAAAGCTATCTTGGTGAAACTGTAACACAGGCTGTTATCACAGTTCCTGCTTACTTTACAGACGCACAGCGTCAGGCTACAAAGGATGCAGGTAAGATTGCAGGCCTTGATGTTAAGAGAATTATCAACGAGCCTACAGCGGCAGCTCTTTCATACGGTGTAGATAAAGAAAATGACCAGAAGGTTATGGTATATGACCTCGGCGGCGGTACATTCGATGTATCTATCATTGAAATGGGCGACGGCGTTCAGGAAGTTCTTGCAACAGCAGGTAACAACCGTCTTGGCGGCGACGACTTTGATAAGAGAATCATTGACTGGATGGTTGCTTCATTCAAAACAGAAACAGGCATTGACCTTTCAAGCGATAAAATGGCTATGCAGAGATTAAAGGAAGCTGCTGAAAAGGCTAAGATTGAGCTTTCAGGTGTTACAACCTCAACAATCAACCTTCCGTTTATCACAGCTGACCAGACAGGTCCTAAGCACCTTGACCTCACACTCACAAGAGCAAAGTTTGACGAGCTTACAGCTGATTTGGTTGAAGCTACAATGGGTCCTGTTCGTTCTGCACTTTCAGACTCAGGCTTGCAGATCGGACAGATTGACAAGGTATTGATGGTAGGCGGTTCTTCAAGAATCCCTGCTGTTCAGGAAGCTGTTAAAAAGCTCATCGGCAAAGAGCCGTTCAAGGGCATCAACCCTGATGAATGCGTTGCTATCGGCGCATCAATTCAGGCAGGTGTACTCGGCGGCGAAGTTGACGGACTCCTCCTCCTCGATGTTACTCCGCTTTCACTCGGCGTTGAAACAATGGGCGGCGTAATGACAAAGATTATCGAGAGAAACACAACAATTCCTACAAAGAAAAGTCAGATTTTCTCAACTGCTGCCGATAATCAGACACAGGTTGAAATCAATGTTCTTCAGGGTGAGCGTGAATTTGCTCGTGACAACAAGCAGCTCGGCTTATTCGCTCTTACAGGAATCGCTCCTGCAATGAGAGGTGTTCCTCAGATTGAGGTTACATTTGATATTGATGCAAACGGTATCGTTAATGTTTCTGCAAAGGACCTTGGCACAGGTAAGGAGCAGAAGATTCAGATTCAGAACACAACATCAATGAGCAAGGATGATATTGACAAGGCTGTAAAAGAGGCAGAGCAGTTTGCCGCTGAAGATAAAAAACGCCGTGAAGAGGTTGACGCAAAGAACGAGGCTGAAAACCTTGTTTATCAGGCAGAAAAGCTCGTAAACGAGAACGGCGACAAACTTCCGCAGGAAGACAAGGACGCAATCAACACAAAGATTGCCGCAGCAAAAGAAGCAAATTCAAAGGGCGACCTTGAGCTTATCAAGACAGCAAAGGACGAATTGCAGAAGGCACTTTATGATGTATCTGCAAAGCTTTATCAGCAGGCAGCTCCGCAGGGCGACCCTCAGCAGGGTGCTCCCGATATGGGCGGTGCACAGCCAAACAACGGTGACCCGAATGTTTATGACGCTGACTTCAAGGATGTTGACGATAACAACTAATATGTGGTAAAATTATGGGGAGCTGTAAAAGCGGCTCCCCTTTATCATATTTTGATTTTCTGTTGACGAGTTATATTATGGATAATAAAAATATCAAATCAAATAATCGAAAGATTATTCGGCTGGATAAATACAATTATTCTGAAAACGGCGCATATTTTATTACAATATGTACGCATCATAAGAAAAATATTTTCGGTTATGTTAATGATAGCCTTATGGTGTATAATGAATATGGTCGTATCGCTTTAAGTGAAATAGAATTAACCAATATAAAACGGAAAGATAAGGGAATACAAATTACAAAGTTTGTCGTAATGCCCAATCATATTCATATGATACTGGAAATTGTAGGGACACGGCGTGCCGTGTCCGAGAAAAATTACAACGCATTTTCAAAAACGATACCAAATTCGGTATCGGAAATAGTAGGGGCATATAAATCTGCGGTAACAAAACAAATTCATAGATTTCAGGGAGGACACGGCACGCCGTGTCCCTACGGAATTGATAAAACCGAAAAAGTATGGCAATCAAGATTTTATGACCATATAATAAGAAACCAGACAGATTATGAGCATATATGGAATTACATAGACACAAATCCATTAAAATGGGAACTTGATGAATATTACATATAACAAAACAGAGGTGTGCAGAACTAATGGCAGATAAACGAGATTATTACGAGGTGCTTGGTGTTTCCAAGGGTGCAAGCGAGGATGAAATCAAAAAGGCATATCGTCAGAGTGCCAAAAAATATCATCCCGACCTACACCCCGGCGACAAAGATTGCGAAGAAAAATTCAAAGAGGTAAACGAGGCATACGAGGTGCTCTCGGATGCGGATAAAAAGGCTCGTTATGACCAGTTCGGACACGCAGGCGTAGACCCTAACTTTGGCGCAGGTGCAGGCGGCGGAAGTCCTTTTGGTCAGGGCATTGATATAGACGATATTTTCTCGAGCTTCTTTGGCGGATTCGGTGGCAGACGTTCGTCAAATGCGAATGCTCCGCAAAGGGGTAGCGACATTGAGGCTGAAATTTACATCAGCTTTGATGAATCTGCAAAGGGCTGCAAAAAGGAAGTTAAATACAACTGCGTTTCAACCTGCGGCGACTGTCATGGTACAGGTGCACAGCCGGGAACACAGGCAAGAACCTGCTCATCCTGCGGCGGTTCGGGCAAGGTGACAATCAACCAGCGCACACCGTTTGGCGTTGTGCAGACTCAGCGCAGCTGCGACGCCTGCCACGGCAAGGGAAAAATCATCGACACACCTTGCAGAAAATGCGGCGGTTCGGGCAGACAGCGCAAGTCAAAAACAGTTGACATCACAATCCCGGCAGGTATTAAGGATGGACAGATTCTTAATGTCAGCGGCAGAGGAAACTCAGGCTACAATAACGGTCCGTCAGGCGACCTGCACGTTTATGTTCATGTTCGCCCTCATCCCGTATTTGACCGCCGTGGTGATGATGTGTGGTGCGATATGCCGCTCACATTTGCTCAGGCGGCACTCGGCGCAGAGGTAACTGTACCTACCCTTGACGGCAAGGTCAGCTATACAGTCCACGAGGGCACACAGCCGAATGACGTCTTCAAGCTGAAAGGCAAGGGATTCCCTCACCTTGGAGGCAGAGGCAGAGGCGACCAGTTTGTGCGTGTTACAATAGAAGTGCCGAAGAATCTAAGCTCAAAGCAAAAAGAAATCATCAAACAGTTTGACGGGGCGACAACCGAAAAAAATTATGCACAGCGTAAGAACTTTTTTGAAAAATTAAAAGGTATGTTTAACGATTAAGAGGTTAAAATGGAACTCTGGACAGAAATAAAAATCGCCGTGAACGCAGACGATATTGACAAAGCAAGCGATATTGCCAATGTGGTTGTGCCTTACGGAATTTACATTGAGGACTACCGCAGCCTTGAGCAAGAGGTCGAGGAAATTGCACACATTGATTTAATTGATGAGGATTTGCTCAAAAAGGACAGGAACAAGGCATATGTGCACATTTATCTTGAACCTGATATTCAGCCGTCGGAGGCAGTTGCCTTTCTTTCGGAGCGTTACAATGCCGAGGGTATTGAGCACAGCATTGAGTTGCTCGACTGTGCCGAGGAGGACTGGCGGAATAACTGGAAAAAGTATTTTAATCCTATTCCTGTCGGTGAAAAGCTTCTCATTCGTCCGAGCTGGCGGGATGACTATGATGCAGGAAGCCGCAAGGTGCTGAGCATTGACCCGGGTCTTGCCTTTGGTACGGGCGGTCACGAAACCACAAGGCTTTGCCTTGAAATGTGCGAAAAGTATCTTAAAGAAAACGACAGCGTACTTGATGTAGGCTGCGGAAGCGGTATACTTGGTATTGCAACTCTGCTCTTGGGAGCAAAGGATGCCGTTGGCGTTGACATTGACGAAGTTGCAGTCAGAACAGCAAAAGAAAATGCCGAAATCAACGGTGTAGGCGACAGATTTACAGCTATCTGCGGCAGTTTTACCGATAAAGTTGAGGGCAAATACGATATAGTTCTTGCAAACATTGTGGCTGATGCCATTATGTTTTTGTCCGAGGGTATAAAGGACTTTATGAAAAGTGATGCCGTATATGTGATGAGCGGTATTATTGATACACGTGCAGAAGAGGTTAAAATGTCGGTAAGCAGACATTTTGATATAATCGAAGAACATCTTGAAAATGGCTGGGCTTGCTTTGCCGCAAAGGCTAAAGCGTGACCCCGAGTGAGGTAACATTATGAAAAAATTCAGGGCATTAACAGCGATTATACTTGCAGTAATATGTCTGTTTGCATTTGCAGGCTGTGATAAGAACGAAAGCTCGGGCAAACCGACCGAAACTACGGAGCATATTGAGGTTACGGGCGAAGCGGATAACAAGGAGTTTGACCTCAGAGATTTACATTCTTATGACCTCGAAAACGGAAATGAATTTGCAGGTGCCTGGACAATTACATCGGGCGCAGGCTCAAAACTCGGCGATTTTATTTATATATTTGACGGAAAAAGCAACGCAGATTTGATTGTAGGAACAACAGGCTACTGCGGAAAATATTCGCTTAATGAAAGCGAAAAAACTTTTACCTGCCAGCTTATGTTTGGTATTAACGGACAGTATACCTACGAAAAAAACGGTGATGACGAGATTGTGCTGACAAACAGCAAGAGCAAAGAAACTACAACGCTTACAAGAGCTGCCAGCGTTGATATCCTGCCTCTTCCTATGCAGAATGCGGATATTGACAGCGCACTTCTGGGGGCGTGGGAATCCGAAAGCGGCGAGTATTATTACTTTGACAAAAGTGGCATTATGTATCAGAACCAGTACGGCACAATGTTTACCTACTATAAATATTCAGCAAAAGACGGCAAGCTTACCGCCGTCAGCAATATGGGAGAAGAAGAGGATCAGACCGATACCTTTGAGTATTCCGTGACCGAAGATGAGCTTATCATTGACGGTTATGAGTACACCAAAACCACACCCGATAAGCTGACTTAAAGCTTTGTTTTTATCATAGCGGAAGTAAATTAAAATAAATAATAACACCCCGTTTGTCGGACATTTTAGTAAATTGTCCTGCAAACGGGGTGTAGTTTTATTTTATGTGTTTTTTACTATATATATAGGCGGCAGAAAAAAACAATAAAATACTGCATATTAATATCAAGCCATAGGGTAAAATAATGCTTGTAAAGCTTTCAACTTTTGCTTTGTACATTAAGCTTGCAAAATCAGTATTAGTATACATAAAGAAGATTTCATAAACCGTACAAATCAAAAATGGAATTGAAATTGTGTTAAACAACGTCATCATAAAGAAAGCTGCAGATGAAAAGAAAACGCATTGAGATAATAATACAAGAAAGTCAGGAAAGTAATTGTTTTTTAAAAAAATACTGATTATCAGTATGAAAAGAACTGTGTGCATTATATACCAGATAAATGTTAATATAACGTCAAAAATCAGGCTTTTCTTATACACCTTTAAAAGTTCTTTTCCACTGCCTTCAATATATTCACGAACACCGAACAAAATCCACCAAATCGAAAAGTAGGGTATGATATGTTGCATTTCCATTATTGTCATTGATTGAACATAAACTATCGAGTATTTATTTGTCACATAATAGAGATAGAGCATAGAAGGGATATAAGCAAATATTGCTGCTATAGGTACAAAATAAGGCAATCTGATGCTTTTTAGATTCAGATAAAACAGATGTAATCTGTTCAGAAATTTTTCAAGGCACATATATATCCGTCCTCTAACGTAGGAGTTATAATTTTACCGGGCTGCTGTTGATTTGACAAAATACGCAAATAAGATCTGTTGTCAGTTTCAACTCTGTCTTTGATGTAATATTCATTTTGCAAATCATTCTGTTTATCAGCTTCGACCAGATAAACCTTGTTTTTTCCTATATTTGAAATATCTGTTCCCGTGCCTGAAAAAATCAGCTTTCCCTTGTCCATAAGTATTATATGGTCGCATACCGCCTCAACATCCGAAACAATATGTGTTGAAATTATAATGATATTATCGCCGCTGATTTGTCTGATTATATTTTTAAACCGCATACGTTCCTCGGGGTCAAGCCCTGCGGTCGGTTCATCAAATATGATTATATCAGGATTACCGAGTATTGCCTGTGCAATTCCAATACGGCGTACCATACCGCCTGACAGGCTCTTTACTCTGTCAAAAAGCCTGTCGCTCAGATTTACGGCTTCAACACAACTCCTGATTTCCGCATCACGTTTTGTTTTATCTATATTTTTCAGAATTGAAAAATACTCCATCATATCATAAACCTTGAGCTGTTTAAACATACCGAATTTTTGAGGTAAATATCCTATACGTTCAGGTTTATCTATACTGCCTTCATCTAAATTATACAAATCGCAAATACAGCGCATTAATGTTGTTTTTCCTGCACCGTTTGGTCCCAACAGCCCGTAAACGCCCGGCTCAAATTCTAATGAAAAACAGTCCAAAGCACGCTTTTTTTTGAATGCTTTGGTGCAATTATTTAACTTCAACATATCCGTTATACTCCTCTACAAGTATTTCTGCAATTTTTTCTGCGTCTGTTTCATCACAGTCAGCAATGAATATCTGGTCATCCAAAGCTGTAGCATAACCATATGACGCCCATTCAAAAATGGCAGAAACATTGAAAATTGTTACTTTTGTAAGGTCAAGATGAGTTTGCTTTCCTGTTTTATTTTCGTATTTATCTATTTCAGATTGAAGATTATTGAGCTTTTCCTCGGTAAGAAGATTGTTTTCATAGGTTGCAATCAGCGGATAATATTGATATGTTCTTCCGCTCCCTTTTTCAATCAGACCTGACATAAGTGTAGGATATGTCGCTTTGCCCGAAAATTCGTTTTTTCTGCCATGTACTTCTTCAATATTTGAGTAAACCGGCATTAAGGTGTTGATTTTTATATTGTACTGAGATGTAAAACCGTTTGAAATCGGCAAATATCCCGGATTTGACAACACTTGCTTTGTTCCGTCTTCAAGTTCATTTACCTCGGTATCGTTCAGGATATGAAAGCCTGCTATGGGATAATAAGGAAAACTGCCCGGTAGAGCTGTTGCCTGTATGTTGCTGAAGAAAATATTACTTGCTCCTTTGTATGTTATAGTTATTTCTGAAACAGCTTCATGACTGATAATATTAAGATAGTCACCGTTATGTTTCCATTCAAGTTTATTTTTATTTTCGTCGATAACTGAAGCTATTTTAAAATCTCTGTAAAGCATAAATTTATATTCCTTTAGCTTTTCAGGATTATTTATTTTCATTGTTACGGTTGCAGATAAATCTCTCCATATGTTAAGGTTCATATCATAGGTATCGACAGTAAATCCTACCTTTTCTTCAAGTTTAGGCGAGGTTTTATAGTACATTGCATCATAAGTGGCTATACTTTTAAGCGAATTATCATACAAGACTTCGCTGCCTCCTAAGATATATCCTGCAAGGTTTACTATTGTCAATAAAACACATAAACATACAGAAATTATACTATTTCGTTTTGTTTTGGATTTAACGGTAAGTATCAATATTGTACATAAAGCGAAAATCCAAAAGCACGTGAGATTCCATCGCATAATTTCGGCTGATATACCATACTGATACTCAGGCAATACAGATGTGTTTTGCGGTAATATTTTGCTGAAAAAATATTTAAAAGTGAAAAAATTTATTTCTGTTTTATAAGACAACATTTGAAAAAACATATCAAGCACAGAACTCATTAAAAATAGAGATAGTATCATTATTGTATATGCAACAATTCGGTTGAATTTAGTAGCCAATATTATTCCGAAAAGTATGGATATAATGAAGAATAACAGGCAGTTAAGTACACAAACAATTAAAATGTGAAGATAATAAAATGGATTTGTAATATTGCCTATAATGCCTGTAATAAAATTAATTATGACAGAAAAAACAAAAACAAATAATACAGGTGTAAAAAGTGTCAAAAATATATAAAGATAGCTTTTGACTTTTCCTTTATGATTAGAGAACACAGTTTCTTCAATGTGTGTTGTTTTAAAACCATAAACGTATTCATAAGAGGCATATAAAAAAACAATAAACAAAATAAAATAATGTCGTTGTGTTGCGGCTAAACCATAAAAAATATCATTAGTCGAAAAAAGAGTGCTGAATGTATGTAAGACTTTATAGCAAAAATATAAAAGTCCTGCAAGCACAACTATAGATATATGATAGTTTTTTATAAATCTTAAGAAATTTATTTTATATAATTTCATCCCAAACCCTTAACCTCCAATCATATTGATTTTATTACAAAAAAGACGGATGGTGTAAAAATAGACCATATAATATATTTAAAGTCTAAACTTATCCATCCGTCATAAACTTATGTTACAGAAAATATATCATGATTTTATTCATACTATATTTTGAATTTAGAATTTCAGATAGCTTTGATATATTTATATATCTATACAAATCTTCTGAAAAACCTAAAACTGAGATGGTATGCTTTTAACTATAAGCATGAAATTTTGCACGTGCACGAATGTTTTTTCCGTTTATCCAAAAAGAATTCATAACACCACGCCAGTTGGTTTTTGAGTCTGAGCTTACGGAATAGTTTATTCCCCAATATGTATCTGTTTCGCTACCATAGGTATAACCCGGTTCTGTAAATATATGTTTTTTATTTAGCCACGAGCCATCACTGGTACCAATCCCTTCTTGTGTTGACGATA
>OLOI01002455.1_pt1 | contig 13252 bp, 10 predicted proteins | sample 1672131 | NCBI WGS metagenome assembly OLOI01 (sample SAMEA3136651, study PRJEB25190) | human gut metagenome | reverse complement strand
CATTCTTAAAGCTAAGTTTAGACTGAGGGTAACGCTCCATAATATCTTCGAGCTGCTCATTGATTGATAAGTGACTCTCATACGCCTCGTGGGGCGCCTCGGCACTATCTTGCGAAAGGGTTGTCTCTACAGAGAGGACCTGGACCTCACCTCTTTGGTAATAAGACATACGAACTAAACTATTTTCTTGACCATGAGCTCTCAACAAGGCATTGTCCAAGAAGGTCGTTAGAACAGCTGATAAATCCACCACATCGATATGAACTGGGGATATAGGGTCTGGAACCTCCATGATAAAATCAACGCCAACTGCATGAAACTCCATATACTTACTCTCAATGACGGAACGTAACAATTGAGAAAGCAGGTTAGAAATATCTGGCATAACCTTGCTGAAGGGAACCTCTTCATCAGATAGGTTCTGAGTGTCTCCCTCTTGACTAGTAGCCAGAACGGTCTTAACCTTCTTAGGTACGACTACCTTAGGCACTCCATCACGGTATAGCTCCTGATAAAGATGGAGGATATGTCTACTAGATTCCTGTAAGCTCTGGAAATGACGTTCCTGCTCCTCTTTCAACTCTAGAAAAAGTTCATCCTTAATCCACTGGTTGGCATAGGAAACAACGATGAAGAAGGCTCCTGTTGCTAATAGAACGATCAACTTGGCATAATTGTTAACCACTTCCACAGGCCAGATGCTAGCAAAGTAAGGCATGAAATCATTTAGAAGCCCGTATGAAAGAAAGGCAAAGCTAACCCCAATAACAATAGGGGTGAAGTGTATACGTAAGCGCTCCTTTTCCTCGACCTGCAAATATTCATAACCAATAAAACGGTGAACCAAGAGGTAAATAGGATAGGTAACTACCACACAGATAAACTCCGTTAAAGATTCTGGAATACGGCTAGTCAAGTCGGCTCCCAAAAGTAAAGGAAAGACGATTAATGACAAGCCTCGTATAATGATATTGGTTGTCCCCCAGGCATAAAAACTATTAAATACCGGCTCTATCCATGGCAAGTCTGGACGTTTGTAATAACTAAAACAAAATAAAATGAGAGGATTAAGTAAAAATTTGAATCCCATAGGAAGAAGGGGAGTCAAAACAACCGACAAAAGACCACCTAATAAAAGTAGCCACCAAGAAATCTTGACCCTACCAGCTGCATGAAACATCAGATAATTGACAAAGAAAATCAAGAGCGTATCTATAGATACTAGCCAATGAAAATCTTTAAAAGCAGCAAGTAGTGATTCAATAATAGAAGTCATTCTTTTCCCCCTCTCCCTCTAATCTGATTTAAGAAACTTCCTCAAAAATCCCCTAGGAAGCCCTTTTTACAACACTACTCATTATATAGCTTTTTGTAAGTTTTCACAATAATTAATTTTATAAGAAAGCCTTCGCCTCCCTAATAATCCGCTTATTTATACAAGGAAGGTTGACTATTAAATTAAAGTTACAAATGTAATATAAAAAGTTGAGATAATTTTATCTCAACTTTCAGATTTATCAGATCTAGTCAGCCTTGTAGTAGAATTGTTTGGCGTCAGATTGTGCACTTCCTGATTGGGTCACTAGGATACGGTCTTTGGTATTATCTGAAGCATCAGGATTATTTCCTGACACATTTGGTAATGTCGTACCTTTCGGGATGAAAAAGATTATTGCGCCATACATCCCTGTTCTTAGACTCGCTCTTAGGTAGCCATTTTCAAGACTTGAATTAGCATTTTGAACTTCATAATCTGTTGGTGCAGTTACTTGATCCTTAGAAAATGTCAAACTACTACCATTCCCATTCTTCCAAGTACCTTCGAGGCTTTGGAAGTTATTATCCTTGATAGCATTAACATCCATGCCTGTTTGATCGGTCTTGGTTTCCGTTTTTGATTCTGTTTTGGCCTCTGATGAGCTTGACGATGACTCTGATGATTGTGAAGAACTTGAAGATTCTGTGCTATCAGACGTGCTAGCACTAGAGTAATGCTTGAGCAGCTCTTGGTAAGCCTCTTGCATGTCATCTGGTGCTACCTTATAGGTCTGAACAGCCTTCTTATCGTAATTGCCCTTCCAGTAGTTAGTTACATAATAAACAGTACCATTAGATCCGAGAACAATTTGGTAAGAATCCTTATCTTGGTCAACCAAATCCTTATAGAGCTTGTTGTAGCCATTATAATTGCCACCAGTTTTATCATCAGCTGAAAAGTCCTTAAAGAGGGCTTTTTGTTCAGCGGCATCGTCTTCATACATAGCATGTTTCTTATCCTTCAAGGTATAAAGACGGAAGGATGATGTTGGGCTATAGTCTGCGGTCTTACCACTATTGTCATTAATCCCTAAAGCAAAGGAATCAACCGTGTTTTTATAGTCCTTGAAATCATAGTTTGAGACTTCCTTGCCATTGATGATACCACTCGGAACACCAGTAATATGTTCATAGCCATCCGCATTGATGAGATTAGCAAGGACGGTAATCGTTTGGCTGCTACCTTTTTCCTTAGGTGCCTTGAATGACAGGAAGGTTGGACTACCATCATTGACCTTGGTGATGCTGTCAAAGCTGCTTTGAACTAAAACAGCATCCTTGGCATAATCAGACTGATAGAGCCATTTCCCAAAAGCTTCCGTGATAGACTTAATGTCCTCAGTCGAATAGTCTGCAATATAAGTGGTTTCCTTATCACCATTGACATCGGTCTTAGTCTTGATATCTGCATTTGGCTTATTTGGATCGTTAGAAGACGACTCTGAGCTTGCGTCGCTACCAGAGGATGAACTACTTGATTCCAAAATATCCTTAATAATGCTTTTAACTTGGCTACTTGAAGAACTAGACGAGGTCTCGCTAGACTCAACGACTTCAGAACCTCCCTCAACCTGAGTATAGGTGTTTGAGTCAGTCATTTCAACCTTTGCATCTCCTCCAGGCACCATACTTGGTGTGATACGGATAGTACCGTCTGAGTTGCCGTTAGTTCCAGCCAACTTAAAGCTCAAAGAACGGTCTTCGCCGGCTTGGGCATTAGCCTGATAAGTATCCCCGGTCTCCGTATTTTTGACTTCGTATTTGTCTCCCTTGATCTTACGAACTTCAAAACGCACCTTGTTCCCGGTATTCTTATCGACAACGGTTGTGGCATAAACTCTTGAAGACGATGTGAAAGCCGTGCTCTGAGTGTATTTTCCAAGTACCATGAAGACCAAAAAGACAATCAAGGCCAAACCGATAAACTTTTTATGTTTAAACTGTTTCATGAGGTCCTCCTAGATAAATAGATAGCCAACAACATAGCCAAAGAGGGCGATACAAATCAAGAGCAAAATTTCCAAAACTAAGAACCAGCTAAACTTGAGATCACCCAAACCAACCTTAGACAAAACTTGTCTGAATTTAGAATTTTTCTGTCTGCTTAAGCCACTAGAAAGAGCAAAACCAGTCTTAGCAGCTTCGGCAACTTCCTTATCACTTGGCTTGCGACCATACTGCACTTGGAAGTCAATCAGCCATTCATCATATTGTTGCATTTATTTCTCCTTCTTCTGAAGTGTGACGAAAAAGAGTAGGGCATAAACTAGGCAATGAAGTACCAAAGCCCACCATTGGCCCCAGAATTCACCTGTAGACCCTTGAAAGGCCTCCAACTGGCTCTTAGGAACAGGGACCCTGTACTTAGCTAAGCTAGATGGCAAGTCTGACAAATCACTAGAAATCCCAAAAAGCTTGTGCCCATAACCTAGATAGATAAATTTTTGTACCCAATCAATCGCTTTTGGCAAAGATAGGATAGTTCCTGACAATGAAAATTGCATGATCCCCACAACAACTGCTAGGATAACAGAGGTAATCTCAGATTTGCCAACCAAGGCTGAGATAAAGAGGGCAATAAAATGCGACGCCAAGAAAACCAGAAGCACTGTAATCCCAACTTCCCAACGGTAGGAACCAAAAATATGACCAGCGTCTGGAAACTCCTTGTCAAAGAACTTACTAAAGACCGAGTAAGATAGGATAAAGACAATGGTTTCCAAAACGGCAAAGAAGGCGTGAATCCCCATACTAGCCAAGGCAAAGGCCGAACGACTCAAACCTGAGAAAAAGTCACGGTTGAGGACCGAGCGTTCCTTAGAAATATAAATACTGTTTTGAACCACAATCAAGAGACTGGTTGAAAAAAGTAAGAGAAAGAGGGTCATTCGAGTTGTTTCGAAATCTTTCAAAAATCCCTTGTCTTGGATATAGAGGATTAAGCCTTCGAAAGCGACAATGCCCAGAAGAACCTTCACAAAATCCATGTAGTGGTGTTTAAATTTATACCAACTTAATCGTAATGCTGCGTTCATAAGTCTCCCTAAATCTTGTAAATACGTGTTGAAGCATTGAGCTCTTGGTAGACATCTGCGATATTCATATCCATATATTTACGAATCATATAAGGATCGCTAGTCTTGTATTCCAAAAGCAACTCTTCATAGGTTCCTGCAAATGTCGGACGTCCCTTAGACAAGAAGATGATCTTGTCAAAAATAGCCAAATTTTCTGTATTGTGAGTAATAACCACAATAGACTTGTTAGCTGATTTAGCCAAGATTTTCAAGGTACGTAAGAGATTACGGTCACTAAGAGCATCCAAGCCTGAAGACGGCTCATCAAGGATAAAGTAGGGACTAGGGCTAAGAAGCTCGATACCAATGGAGACACGGCGTTTTTGCCCACCAGAAAGCTCTGAAATCTTCTTGTTTGCAAATTCCGTCAACCCTAAATCATCCATAATCCCTGCAATGCGATGCTTTTTAGTCAGCTTACCACTTCCTTTCAGATGATGGTCCGCATAAAAATCAAAGGTCTCAGATACCTTGAGGTACTCACGAAGAAGATTTTGTTGGGGCACATAGGACCAAGAGCGTGAACCAGCAGTCACAGGTTTGCCATTTTCTAAAATACGAAATTGTTGGCAGGTTGGTTTAAGCTGGCCAAGGAGAATCTCAGTTAAGGTTGTTTTCCCTGAACCAGAGGCACCCAAGATACCGACAACTTGGCCAGTCTCCATAGTAACATCCAAATCTGTAAAGAGCTGGTTATCATTTCCCTTATATTTGAAACAGATATGTTCAAATGTTAATTGATTGGTTTCCATTAATATCTCCTAAGACATAAGTAACATCAAAGCCACAATTAGAATGGCTCCGATAATAAGAACGATGACATTGATATTGAAGAAGAGAATCAAGCTTAGTAAAATCACAAAGGCGAAGGCCGCAAAGAGGTAATTTTTAAGAGGTGACTCTTTGGTCTGAGTCACCGCAACAGGTTCAAAAGGGATTTCCTTTTTAGCTGATAGATTGCTAGCATCAGTGGCCGCCCCCTTCTCAACTTCCGAAGCCTTTCTCTGAGCCTGTCTAAGTTTTCGGTCGTATTGTAACTTCTCATGGTCTGAGAAAAAGATTGAGCGAATCGTGTAGAGCTCACTGCGCAAACGCTCGCCTTCTTTATCCAAGGTACCGTTAGTCCAGAGTTCCTCCAGTTCCTCACGTAAAAAGGAAAGCGCCACGAAACAATCTTGAGCCGACATTTCTGGAGAGATACGGTTACTGACCTCTCTTAAATAGGTCACTTCCTGTCCTGTCTCTGTATCAATTGCTTTGTAGTAGTCTATCATGAGATGAATTTAGCAAAAATAGCTTGAAGTTCTGACAAGTCTTCCTTAACCACTTCTTGGGTTTGGTTGACTTGTGCATTGACTGAAAAACGTGCCACAACAGTATTGCTTCGAGGATCAGACACTGTTACGGTAACAATTTGTTCAGAATCAAAGGCATAGGTGACTTGCGCCAAGAGCTCGCCTTTCTGACGAGGTTGTGGCACTTGTCCTTCTACTTGTCCCAAAATCTTCACAGCAAATGGATTTTCATAATTTCCTTCTGTAATACGAAGCTTGAACTTGCTCTGTCCATCCACGACCGCAAAGAGATCCTTGGTAACAGCCAAAGGCAAGACCGAGTTACGTGGAACCACGACACTATTATAGTAGTCACCCACAAAGCTGTAGTTCTTATTTGGATTTTTCTTGAAGAGCAGACCAATTCCCTGTGAGGTCACATCCTTGACAACTACTCTATCTGTCTCAGTTGTCTTACCATCCTGGTGTTCAGAGAAGCTAACCTCATTATTGACGATAAGGTCGGCCAAAATAGATGCCCCCTGTGCCACGATAGTGTCTGGATTAAGGTCAAACTTAGGTTCCAAACCACTCATCAAACGAATCATCTGACGAATCATTGGCATACGTGTTGACCCACCTACAAGGAGAATATGGTCAATGTCTTCCCATTTCAAACCAGATGCTTGAAGGGTAGATTGCACCTTGATTTCAGTATCTTTGAGGAGGTCCAAGGTGATTTCATTGAAAATCGCTTGAGTAATCAAGACACCGTAACCTTGACCATTGACATAGTGCTCATAGAGAGCTTGGTCATTCACAGACAGACTAGTCTTAATCTGCTCAGCCTTATATTGAAGTTGAATTTTTTCCTTCTCGGAAAGGTTAGTCATATTAACCCCTTGTTTTTCCAACTCCTGCATGATGTAGCCCACAAGACGCTTATCAAAGTCAATCCCACCAAGACGTGAATTCCCATCAGTTGCCAAAATATCATAGGCATGATCAGCCACGCGCATGATGGTAACGTCAAAAGTTCCTCCACCTAGGTCGAAGACCAAGACATTTCCTTGAGCATTTTTAGTGTGGGCATAGGCAATGGCCGCAGCTGTAGGCTCATTAATAATACGCAAGACGTTAAATCCTGCGATACGACCAGCATTCTTAGTTGCCGCACGTTGATCTGATGTAAAGTAGGCAGGTACTGTGATAACAGCATCCTTGATACCGTCTGCTTGGCCCATCTCCTGACCAACGACATAGGCACGTTTACGGAATTCGTTCAAAACCAAGGCAGAAAGAATAATAGAATTGACACGTGTGTGGTCTGGTGTATCACTGGCAATTGGACGCCCAATATCACGTTTAAAGTCAAATTTAAAATTTTCTGTACTTCCGATTTCTGTCCCACGCTCAATGGCTTCCTTACCAAAAGACACATGGTTTTGTCCACCAATATTTGAGAAATAAACCGCTGAACGTAAGACCTGATCGTCATTCGTCCCCATCGGAATAATCTCTGGCATATCTTCACGAACAACAGCCATAACGGAATTCGTTGTTCCTAAATCAATACCAATCGCTTTTTTTCTCATAACAATTTCCCTTCTAGCCTCATTTTGAGTTTACTTGACTATCGCTCCAAGCAGGCATCTGCTTAGATTGTCTCCATTCATCGCTGTCACATAAAACTCCAAAAGAGTAAAGTTATTCCAGTCTAGTTTTTTCACTATACTATAGTATCACAAATAAAGAGACTATAAAACAGGAAAAAAGGGGGTAGGACCGAACAACTTTTTACAAATTGTTCCTTGTCCCACTCCCTTGAGTGTCAATCAATCTGATAGATTGGATGAACTTATAAATACAGAGGATATGATCTTCCTCATTGTCATGTTTAGAGCAACTTCTCTCCTAACTTAATCAATCGAACTCTCACCAACATAAATGATTTCTAAATTCCCCAAGGAAACATCCCCTTTGATGTAGAAGTCCTTGCTAGTCAAGTTGCTAGGATTTTCCTCATGCTGTACAGCTGAGAGAGAATTATCCACATTCACATGTACTCGCCAATCACTAGGCACATAGAGACTAAGACTTCCAAGAGAAACGTCCACATCAAACTGAGCAGATGGCCCCTCAATACGGCAATTATCAAAATAGACGGAAGCCTGTCCTAAACTAACATCTGCACTCCCATGCGTAAATTGCTGGTCATTGAGATATTTGGTCACTACTGAAAAAGTGACATCAATATCATTTCCACCATTATTAGCGTCTGAGCCAGTAGAACCCAGTCCAAAGCGATTCTTTGTTTTACTAGAAGGATTGAAGAGAATGTTCAAGCCAATAACTGCAAGAATCGAAGAAAAGATAAGGACCGAATTAGATACTGGAAGAAAATGGAACTGTCCATTGAGTGAAAAAAGAGCCACAATACCATAGGCGAAACCAAGACCAAAATGTCGCTTCAAAAGACTAGAAAGGGACAAAATTGCCAATAAGACTACCCAGGCCAACATCCAAATACTAATTTCCCATTTTATAAAATAGTCTTGTACAATTACCAAAGCTGCCAAAAGGATCAAGAGGATCCCAATTAATTTCTTTCTCATTATCTTACCTCATTTCGTTTAGTCGTTCTTTTAAAACTTGATAGTAGCGTCTTGATACATGGACCTGCTTGTGGGTCTGATAGAAATTCACCGTGCTGGTCCCTGAAAAAGACTTCTCCAAAGAATAAATCTGCTTAGCATTAACAATCGTCGATTTGGAAATCCGACAAAAGGCAATCGGAAGCAAGCCTTCCAATTCGTAGAGCTTTTGCTTCACCTCATAGGCCTCATCCTTGGTATGTCCAAAAATCTTTTCCCCGTCTGTTTCAAAAAAGAGAATATTTGCCAAATCCAGAAAATATTCGCTTCGATCCTTGTAAAAGGCTAAAGGAACTAACTTTTGCCTTAGAATAGATTCTTGGAGCTGGGCCAATTCCTGTGTTAACCGAGGAGCTCGAATCAAGATTTCAGGCTCATCCATGGATGGGTCTAATTCGATTCTAACTTTCATAAGACTCCTTTCCTGTCCTTTTGATGGTTCCATTATAACAACTGATTTACACAAAACAAGGTCTTTTAGGTAAGTGGCACGGTTTAGCCCCTAAGAGGTAAAAACAGACAAACAAAAGAACCTGGCAATTACCAGGCTCTCATTTTTAGTGTGGAGGTCTAGCCTCCTATTTGTAATCTGTTCAATGCCAACTAACTGAGAAAGTAACTGTTATTTCACAGTATCTTCACGACTCACTTTTTGTGATTCACCAGCCTTACCATTGATACGGTAGTCGCTGTAGTTAGAACCACTACTGCTAGAGTCACTATCGTCACCAACATATTCCACATTACATGACCAAGAGATTTTATCCTTGATATCTCCTGATGACTTGAATTTCGAATCATAACCATAATAGAAATCATAAACTGCTGTGAAGGTCACCTTGAAGGTCTTCTCACCAGTCTGAACGACTTCTGTGACGTCAACGTCCGAGAAGGTAATACTATCAGCGGCACGGTTTTTAGCACCCGTAGTGTTTCTATCAATATCAGCCGTTACATCCTTATACATGGTATCATCAGTACCATTAAGGAAAATGTCGGATACACCATCTGGTGTCGTGTTGTGATTAGAAGCGTAGCTGCCAAATTTACCGTAAGCAGCGGTCATTAGACGATCTGCCGTATCACGGTCAAGAACACCATCAGCATCTAGAGTAACCGTTTGACCTTCAGAGATTTTCTTAATAGACAATGTCTCTGTTTTAATAGAGCTACCATCTTCGAAATTCTTCTTAACATAAACAGCTGATGAACCTGCTACTGCTACCTTGTTAACATCTAGTTTCCCTGAGTTAAGGGTTCCAACTTTCGTACCACCAACGTAGAGGTCTCCATCCTTAAGATTAGACTTAACAGTAAAGCTAAGATACTCTACAGAAAGGTTGACTTCTGTTTTAGAGGTCACATTTTCCTCAGATGAGACCGTGATATCTTGGTCATTGACCTTACCAGAAGCCACAAAATTGTAAGTTCCTGGATAGAGATGGTTCAATTTAGCCGTGTAGTTATTGCCATCTGTAGTCGCATAAGAAACCCCGTTAATAGTCACATTCAAATCAGCTGTATTAACGGTTAAATCAACCGTTCCAGGATCTACCACGACTCGCCACTTAGGAAAAATAAGGAACTGACGTCCAACCTTTTGCATACGTTCGCCAGACAGGAGTTGGCTCTTGCTATAGGCTTGTGTACTTTTAGTGTCTGTGTACTTGACTTCGGATGTTTTAATTTCCTTTTTAGTATCAGACCATACTTGGTATTCCAAGCTATCTTTAAAGCTCTTCTTAGCTGCTGCTTCATAACGTTCTGCTACTTGACCACGTGAGTAGTAATAAGAACCAAAGCCGTAACCAGCAAGTGCTAAGACTGCTGCAACAACACCAGCAATAATCAGGATTTTCTTCCCTTTAGCCATGGCAGGCTTGGCTGGTTTCGCAGCCTTACCATCTGAGATAAATTGATGGATGGTTGACACATCATAACCTGAAGACTTACCAAGTAGGAATTCCTCAGGAAGAGGCTGACGTCCAACATAGGTTTTAAAAGCCTTCATCCAGATGGCTTGTGCTTCTTTAGAAGCGGCCTCTGAATTTTCTTCAGCTTGAGATACTGGTGTAAGCTCCTCAGTTTCTAAAGGAGTCGTTTCCTCTTCATCACCAAGCGGTACATCTTCAAACACTTCCTCGGCAACGTCATACTCATCAACTTCTTCTGTTGGTTCAGAAGGAGTGGCCTCTTGGTCCAAGCCCATTGCCGCAATGCCTTTAATAGCCTTTAAGTCAAAGTCTGCTTTCTGGCCTTCTTCAATCTCCAAAGCATGGGGCGGACGACCAACTGCCTTTTCAAATAAATCAATCCACTTTTCTTTTGTTGCCATAAAGACTCCTATAAACTTGCTTTTTCAAAAATCGTCAGAGGTTTACTTAGAATAGAAGACCTACTGTAAATGATGACATGATAGCAAATACGATTGCAAACAAGATTGACAAAATGACACCATTCAAAAGTGCTGCCAAGATCATTTGATAGAACTTATCAGCCTTCCACGCTGTTGTTACAGGAACAATTGTAAAGAGGTTTGCAAGTGCAAATAAGAAGTAAACAACATAGAACAAGAAAAGTGGGAAGCCAACAAGTCCAATAGCTCCGAACAAGATTGTTACGAGCAAGATCGGCAAGGCCAATGATGTCAAGCGACCAAAACGGTCAAAGCTATTCAAGAAAGTAGTCTCAGGATCACGGAAGATGGCCTTACGTGTCACAAACCCTGCCAAGATGAAGGCAAAGATGAAGAGGAAGGCAGCTAGAATACTTGCGAAGAAAGCTCCAAAACCAATGCTAGATGTATGACTTGAAATTGAAGATGAGTAACTATCTGTTCCATAAGAACCAAACATACTAGACAATGCATTTGTTGTTGATACAACTGGGCTAATAAATTTACGTGCCACAGCGCTCAAGATTGCAAAGAAGGCAAGTCCAGTCAAGAGTGACAAGAAGATATAGTTAAGCCAACCATTGTGTTTACCATAATCTGTCATGTCAGCTGGACGACGCCATGCATTAAGCAACCATGTCCAGTAGTTTTTGAAAGTTGTCGCAAATGCTGATGGTTGTGCAGGGACAACTACAGCTTGACCATTGATAAATTGAACGTTTTGACCTGGTTGAAGAGGTTGACCGTTAGCAAAAGCTGTTTGTTGACCAGCTTGAGCATTCGCAAAACCAGCTTGTGGTTGCACTGCTTGATTTGGCACTCCTTGTACTGGAGCAGTTTGAGCCCCTGCAAAGGTTGGTTGTGCTTGAGCAGCCTGAGCACTTGCAAAAGTCGGTTGTTGTTGCGCTTCTTGTGCACCAGCGAAAGTTGGCTGTGGTTGCGCCTCTTGTGCACCAGCGAAAGTTGGCTGTGGCTGCGCCTCTTGTGCTGGTGTTTCTTGGGTACTAGCGAAAGCTGGTTGCGCTGGCGCTTCTTGTGCTGGAGCAGTTTCTACAGCTGGGGCGTCATCTTGGAACTCACCAGCTGCTAGTGCTGCTGCAATTTCTTCTTCAGTCGCTGAACGACCATTGATGGCTTCAAAAAAATCTAACCAATCTGCTTTAGTCATAACAATCTCCTTAAAAATACATAGAATGACTTCATTTTATCACAAATAAAGCCATTAATAAATGTCATTTTTATTAGAAAAAGGTTCGGAGCAAGCTGTCCAAACCTTTATATCTTCTTATCTGTTTCTTTGTAGAGATTTTTGAATCTGACGATCCAGCTCACGTTTAATGTGTGGTTCTGGTGCAAATCGCTCTTCCCAGTCACTTGGTTTAAGAATTTTGTGGGTCACAGGATCAAAATGGGCTTTTCCATCTGGGAAAATTTTCCCCATATTAGCCTCATGAACGGTATCAAAGAAAGGCTTAGGATCCACCCCCATAAGAACAAATGAACCATAGGTCAAGTAAAGCAAGTCAGTCAAAGCATCCACCTGACCAACCATCGTTGACTCTGAGTGCTCTTTAGAACTAACTTTGAGGGCTGCCTTATCAAGAGCAGCATGCAAATCCAGAACAGCCTGACCAAAGACACGCTTGTCCCCACCTGATGAAGCATAAAGGAATTCGACAATTTCTTCCAACTTGAAGTCCGCACGGTGACCAGCTTCCTCGATACCGTAAACACGAGGCATGTCGTTAGTTGAGCCATCCATCAAATGGTGGAAATCCTTAACCTTGTTGAAGTTGTCATCATCACTGGTAAATGAATTTTCTGTCTCAAAATGAATCAAACCGTAGTGTGACAAGGCTTTGGCAATCCCATTCTGGTTATTAGTATCAGTGACATGGGTAGCCTGGTCTTTCAGCTCGTCTTCACCATTACCCATGGCAACACCAATGCCGACGCCAGACAGCATTTCTAGGTCATTTTCCGAATCCCCAAAGGCCATAACCTCACTGAGTTCGAAACCAAAAACCTCACCTAGATGAGCGATACCTTTCAACTTAGATTGGTCCGCTGAAATAATATCGGCTGAATAAGGGCTTGAACGGGTAATCTTCACATGAGGAAACTTTTCTTCAATATCTTGTGTTTCCCCCACCGTCGCTACCATAACCACCTGATAAATAGGCTCACGCATGATAGTCTTAAGAGTCTCAATACTTTGTGGCTTGAAACGACGAATCAAAGACTTGAAACTACGTTCCACCATCTTAGCCCAGGACTTAGGGACAATACGGCTAACGATTTGCCCAAACTTACTCGTTCCCATACTAATAATATTGGAACCAACAAGACCTGTGCTAGTCCCTAGAGAAATCTCTCTACGGTGCTTGGTGGCATAGCGAATCAAGTTGTAGACTGTTGATTTAGGGAGCTGATTTTGATACAGTACCTTGTCATGAGTCAAAATATATTGACCATTATAAGTGACTGCAAAATCCAGACCCAGATTGTCCATGAAAGGCTGAACAAATCCTGGCC
>OLOI01002447.1_pt1 | contig 13328 bp, 12 predicted proteins | sample 1672131 | NCBI WGS metagenome assembly OLOI01 (sample SAMEA3136651, study PRJEB25190) | human gut metagenome | reverse complement strand
TTCTATTTTGATTCAAGTTTGCGAACGAGCATCGCGAGTTTCGCAATTACCTATTAATAAAATTCCTCGATTGTTGGACAAGTTTCCGGCAAATGACTTTCAATGATATCTGGAAAGGCCATTTTCCATCGGATGCTGACCAGATACAAAAAAGATTCTATCCGTCTCATCGTCTTCTGCAATATTGTTATATGCAATATCTATTTCCCATCCAAAATCTGGAAAGATAAACCAGACGTGCGCTTTCTCGTTCCCACTCGCTTCGTCTTTACACATAAATCTCTTTAACAGAACTAGATTTTCGAGGATATTGTACCACAGATTGTTTGTTTCGGAAATTGCTTTCCTGAAAAATGGGCAGACGCAAATACCTAAACTTATCCTGTTTAGATACTTGCGTCTATCATCTTTTATTATGCTTCTTCACTTTTATCAACGTCTTCCAATTTTAACATTTTGCATATGATAATCTTCTTCCTTCTACTTCTATATGTAAACAAAACCTTCAATTTACTACCTCTTGCAATTTCCCTTTAACCTTCCACCAAGCTGATACCTCGGTAGCCAATATGAATAATTTTTTTTGCCCCACTCTCTTGCTTCATCAATGCCAGTAAATTTTCTATATATCTTCTGCATATTTTTCTCCAAAAGTATCTCCGCATTCCTTAATCCACATATCTCCGTTTTAGTACAGTTCACCATTTTACAATTCTATGTTAATAAAGAGTCTGGATTTCCAGACTCTTCTAAATTTCTATCCATGATCACTAATACTGTGATCTCTTTCAATTCTCAACACATAAAACAACTCTTCTTCCCAGTATCCGAAGCATCTCACTTGTGAATGCTGACCGCATCGGAATTTGTCAATATTTTTATCAGCAAATTTTCCACCTGCAAACACATTGTGCCTATCAGAAACCGGCTGATAATCCTTATAATCAAAGAAACGATCCGTAAGGATATCTTTCCATGTCTTAGCCGCATCAAACCGTTCTAACCCATACAGCAGTTCCTCAAGCTCACCCACTTCTAGTTCGCTAACACTATCAGAATCAGTGTCAATATAGCAAGTGCGAATTCGCCCATCCTGATGGCGTTGCCGGATGAACTCTGTCTTATCAATATATTTCTTTTTGAACAGACCCTCAACAAGATACCCTGTACTGAAAGCCGAACGCACTTCCCTCATTTCATCATGATAAGCAACCTCTAACACTTTATCTCTATATTGATCATGCGAAAAAGATAATAAATCCGTCTGTCGCTTTGCCGCTTCATGTACAGAATCCACACAATCCGATGTCTCGCCATCCCAGAATGGTGGTGTATTCATAAGCGAAGACAGTTGGCGTTTCCACATATTTAATTTATCTCTCTGACTCGGCTCGATTTTTCCACGCCTATTCTGTAGGTCGAACAATGATAATTCTTTTGTAATCATGCTCTGGTACAGAGAACTGTGTTTTTGTAAAATCACATTATTTTCATGCAGGATTCTCAGATTACGGCTCATCACAGGAAGTGTCTTGTAAAACGCTTCCATATTTTCAAACTGTCCATCCAGTGATTTCTCATTTAGTAAAATTTCCTTCATTAATTCCCCTTACATTCCGATAAGTTCATCCAGATCATCATCAAATTGATCAAACATTCCATATGGATGATTCTCTTCTGCCCCCTGGTCATTAAATGAAATGTGATGTATTTTCGTCTGCATCGTTTCATCTAATTCAAAATAATATGCAGCAATATTCTCTCTGTCTAATGTGTTACGTTTAATGCATTTACGCATTCCATTATAAATATGATCACTGTGAGTTTCCATAATGATCTGCAATCCACGCTCACATAAGAATGCTGCAAACTCCATCAATCTGGACTGTGCTCTTGGATGAAGGTGGATCTCAGGATTCTCAATAATGAGCGTATCTCCCTTTTTACAGGAAAGAGCCGCAATAATTAACATCGCAATATACGTTACTCCGGTTCCCACATTTGCAGCTCTGTAATATCGATTATTTTTTGAATTGGAATACATTGCAATCACCTGATCCACTTCCGGAATCGGTTTCACACGAATTTGAAAGCCTAACAGATAATCCATCCAATAGTTTACCTGATTATTCAGACTCATCCCCACTTCTTCAGGGTTGTACAGGAACGCAGACTCCTTTAATGCTTCTTGTCCGAAATATGACAGATATGAAAACGCATACCTACCTTTATCACCAATATTCAAAGGATTATGAACATTTAAGTCATAAGTATTCTGCACTCCCACACGCTCTACAGAAAGATAAATTTTCTTAAATTCATCAATGTACTTCTTATACTGTTCATTTACCGGAGCATCCATCCGCGTTACGTCACTGGTTTCACATCCACCATAAAATACCTGCAAGTCAAATTCTTCTCCTTGCAAATCATATTCCTTCATTGTAAAAATAATCTCTTTGTTTCCCTTGATATTATTTCGCACATCCAAAAATCTGCCAATTTCAGCTTTGCCCCCATCGTCTTGTATTGTCGATCTCTTGCGTTGCATATCAAGCACATAATTGATAGCTTGAATCACCGAAGATTTTCCTGCAGAATTCACCCCCGAAAACAAAGTGAATGGTTTTAACTCCACACTTTCCCTATTAATACTCTTATATCCATCCACTAATATTTCTTTAAGCATCCATAATCTCCTTGTATTTTTGTTCAACTGTATCAAACCGGTTTTGTACATGAACTGCACTATCCACATTATACGTCAATGCAGCTAAGAAAACACTATCTTCGAGCATCTCATCTAATGCTTTTCTTTCTGCTCCTGCCGGTAATTTTCTTTGATTTTCTTCCATCAACGTCACAAAATAGAACAAGCTCTCAAATAACGTCATACTAACCGGTCTGCGTCTTCCACTATCCGTCGGAATTCGAAAAGCGTTCTCTCCCAATTTGCTATAACAACGTTTCATTACCTTAATGAACAAATTCTTCAATTCTTCCCTTGAAATATCATCCACCCAATTCAAATATTCCATAGAATAGCCTAAGAACTCTTCAATGTCACTTCGATAGGCGACCGTTTCTCCATTCTTTTTTTTGAGAAGCTTCTTTTTCCACAAATAGAAGCTCAACGCTCTTAAAATAATATATTTGTCCTTCATATGAATCGGACTAACGGAATGCCCTGTCGCATCTTTAAACGCATCGCCTTCTGATAATTCATTCAACAGTCGGGTTGCCGCCCCCTGATAGAGCGCATTACGCATCTCCTGATTATTCAACGGTGTACCACCACGATTGACACGATCAAAAATGTCAAACCGGACACGATCCGGTGTCGGATATTTAATTATCTGAATTACCAATTGAAAATCTTCAATTTCAGCCGCATACTTACTCTTATTCACATCATTCTCAAGATCGCAGAATTTGCAAGAATTTAACTCTGTCATAATTTTCAATCCACTTAATGCAAATTCATTATCCAGATATCTAAAAAAAGTGGTTAATCTTTGTCGTCCATCGACAATTACTAATTTACCTTCCATTGTTTCAGCAAGGTAAATCAAAGGTAACGGAATCCCCATAACAACCGACTCAATCAGTTCCGATTTCTGTCTGCCACTCCACACCTCATTTCTCTGAAAATCCGGATCCAAACAAATAAATCCTTTATCATATCTACGTTTTAATTCAAAGATAGAGAACTGCACTCTGTCAATTTTGATATTCCTAGCGGGATAAATTGTTTCCGAACTAACCTCGTTGTCTGTATTAATACTAATTGTGCCAGCATCATCAACACCGTCTTCTGCCAACCATTCTTTCTCAGCTTCCATGATTCTCGCCACCTCTAGTCCATCAAAAACTATATCGTTCTTTTGTAACATATTATTTGATACTCTTGCTTTCTTATTTCTTTGGTTATATGGGATGCTCTCCACACATTGGTATCATACTGCATTTCTTAGAATATTGCAATATTTCAGAGGGTTACACTTTACCATATCCACTGCCGGATCTCGTTGACTTCCGCTATATCCTCTGCAATCTGTTTCCACATTCGAACACCTGCACCGTCCCATGCATCTTTCCTCTGATACATTTGGAAAGCTAGACCAACACACGCTTTCCGCACATGCAGCATTTTTCTATACTCTATGTTTCCTGTCTCTTGTTCCTGCAACGGTCCGATATCTTCTTTCCTAAAATAGCATGCAAAAATGTCGATTCCATCTTCATGTCCACCGATTCCCCTATACTCTATGATTTTCGTCTGCATCATAATATCCAGCGTCTGTGCCTTTTTCTTTTCAGACAGATTTTGTAATATTGCAACACATAAAGGTTTCATCGCGAAGAAATTAGATAGTTTTTCATCTTCCATCAGCAATTTTAATAGCAAAAGTGCATTCTCCTGTTGATTTTCGGGCATCGACTCATAAATCGAATCAGCAATTCCGGCACATTTTCTCGTATCCGTGAGAGAATTCCGCCCGCATATGGTCGCTCCTGCGCGTCCATCTCCTCGACATTTTTGCCAATGTATGAATCAACAAGCCGACCATATTGCAATCAGCTTGCTAATCTCCTCCCCCCGTTTCCCCTTTGGAGCAAACAGTCCCTCTACATGTACATGCGCAAGCGTCCATTTCTTATCCTTAGATCTGTGTTGACTTTCGGAGTTCTCCTGACGTTTGTGTTGTCGCTTTTCTTTCTCCGCATTATGGTAACTCCGCAGGAGCTCATTGTTCTCCATAACCAGTTGTAACACCTGAGAATTTTTTGCATTCATCATACGAACCCCATTCACGGTTTCCTGCTGCATACTACGCTCTACCGTAACCGGATCCCGCTCTCTCATACATTTCCCTATTATTTCAAGAAAATGTTTCTCACAGTTTTACTGAATTAATAACCCATCTTCCGGCTTCGATAAACATTTGCTCAATTTGCTTTTTGTCCCATATGTTCTCAATTACTTTCTTGGGGATCGCCTTAATCGGTTCCAAAACGATGTCTGTTACAGACTCTTGAAACTCTCCATTCTTCATACGCCACCTGCTTTCTTTGAAACAAATTGTCAGATAGCTGATATTCACATTATAGCATAGGTGGGATGGGTGATGGATAATAAGAAATTATCTGTTAAATCTTTTTTAACAGACTAATCGTAGATAAGGAGTTGATTGTATGCCAAAATTAGATCAAGAAAAAGTAAAGATATTTTATAATAATGTAGATGATGTTTGGGGAAATCACGATCCATGGCACGACTATTCAAAAGAATTTCTTTCTAATTATATTAATAAGCAAAATTGTTTTAAAGACTCTATTGTTTTAAATGCTGGTTCTGCTGGAAATACATATGGAATCAAGTGTAAACTAATGTATCATGTTGATATAGCAGATGAAAAAATCAAAAATATAGAAAATGCTGTTGTTGCTAGTATCGAAAATTTGCCATTTGCTGAAAATTCGATTGACAATATATTGTGCGTTGGTAGCGTTCTAAATTATTGCGATGCAATTGCGGCTATTTCTGAATTTAACAGAGTTTTAAAGTATAATGGGCACTTAATTCTAGAATACGAGAGTAGTTGGGGATTTGAATATATTGGAAAAAAATGTTATAAAAGTGATGCCTGCATTATAACTACCGAATACATTGAAAAAGAACATACCCAATGGTTGTATTCACCAAAATACATAAACACAATCTTAAAAACATACAAATTTAATGTTTTGGAATTTTATCCGTTCCATATCACAGACGGTCTTTTTTCTAAAATTATGAGTGATAGTTCTGCAATTCGTCTGACCAAAATGGATAACCTTTTACACAAGTGCCCTTTTTTTAAGCAACATGGAAATAATATTATTCTTCATTGCATAAAAAAATAATTATAATTTCTTTCTAGCTATATACAACGTGGTTAAAGAAGTTATAATTGCACTAATAATAGAACCAGCTATGGTACTGATCGAAGATAATGGCATGCCAAATAAAACTAGTATTTTACAATACCCCAATATAATAACTAGTGGTAACAAAATAACAATTGGAAAAAGAAACAAAAAATGTGGATAATTCAATTGTTTTTTTGTCGGTATAGGCAGCCTCGAAATATCTGCACTTTCGTTTGAATAACTGCAGCTACTGTGCAAAACTGGCATTGATGATGAAAAACTCATCAATTCTTTTTTTATTAACTCAAAGTTTTTGTCAATCAAACCTTTATATACACCCAATTCCGCAGGAGATAAAAATGGCTCATACCAAGTGTACCAATACTCGTAATACATTGTTTCAATAATATCTTGGTACGTTTTAGGCGAAATGCTTTGAATTGGCTCTACTCCTTTTATGTATATATGGGCAGCAAAATTACTTTCATGGTTTTCAAGACCAAGTGGCAGAGCATAATATAAGGCATCAATTTTACCATATTCTTCTACACATAACATCTTTAATGAAATTTTGCTTTCACGATCCATTTCTTTGCCGGATTCTTTATTACTGATTTCAGTCAAATAATATGAAATTTCCATACCTGCATCTGTAAAAAAATTCTGTATTAAACTTTCAAATACCAAAAAAATAGTTTGAATTCTATATTGCTCATAAACTGCTAGATATTCATCAATGATTACTTTAGTTTTCTTTATATAGGAAGTCATTGATAAACCAATTACTTCGTCATTAAGATATAAAACAAACACATATATTTCAAATGGAGTACTAATTTTTTGTTTGCTAAGCCAATACGTAATCTCATTTGTCGGAGTTTTTATTTCATAGGGTGTTGTGTCGTTATAAATTCGTAAAGCTCTTACGTAATCTTCATCTGATGTTCTTGTAACATGCTTTATTGAAAAACGATGTTCCAAACGATTAGTCATATTTGTTATTACCTTTCTTTCGTATTGCATGGACTCCGATATTTTATATAGAAATATTTAACAGATAATTTCTTATTATCGTCATCATATTTATTATACTATTTTTTCATTATTTAGCAATATTGATATAACCATTTTTTAATATTAATTTTCAAAATCCATTCTGTTTCTTGGATGCTTTGTTCTCAAAATTTCTTTTTCTTTCTCTGTGGTCACATAAGTATAAATCTGTGTTGTGGTAATGGATGCATGTCCCAGCATTTTCTGTATGTATCTGATATTCACATCTGCCTCCATCAGATAAGTAGCAAATGAATGACGAAACATATGTGGTGTAATATTTATATCTGCATGTATTTCATCTGCATATTTATGTATCATATTTCGAGCCGATTGTTCAGACAAAACTTTTCCATACCGATTCACAAAAAAATATCCACTATTCTTTATATCTTCTTCAAAATATTTTTTATAAATTTTCAATATTTCTAATACATCGTCACTTCCTATTTGAATATATCTTTCTTTTCCTCCTTTTCCCTGAATACATAGAACACCATTGTTTAGATCTACATATTTACTTTGTAAATGACACAATTCAGATATACGAAGACCTGTTGAAAAAAGAGTTTCTACTACCGCAATGTCTCTCAAAATAATTTTTTTGTGCCATTCTGTATACTCCTTTACTTTTCGCTCTTTATAAATATGATTCAACAATTGTTCAATGGTCTGTCTCGGAATAATTTTCGGCAAAATAATTTCTTCTTTAAACTTAGTTTTCACTTTATGAAATGGATTTACCTCTATTATTTCTTCTTCCTCCAGATAGTGAAACAATGCTTTTACGCTGGCAATTTTTCTTTTTACTGTTTTCTGTCTATATGTACGGTGAAGATATAAAAGATATTCATTTAATACTTCTTTATTAGGCTCATTTTCTCCTATCAATTCCATGAATTGTTGAAGATCCGCTTTATATGCCTTTATGGTCTTATCATCAAGTTCCTTCTGATATTTGCAGTAACTTAAATATTTATCCATTTCTTCTATTAAAAGCATCACAAAATTCTCCTTTTATACACACTTAAATTTTTTTCAAAATACTAAAAGAGAGCAGCCGCTCCGACTGCTCCCCATTCTACTTCTAATTATTTGCTTTTTTCCACCTGATACGAAGGCACTAACCGTTTCACCACCAGCTTCATCTGTGGATCATCTTCATATGCCGTCTTCTTCAGATCTTTCAAATGTTCAAAAAACTCTTCCCTGTCAAATTCAATCGGTTTTCCGATAAAAATCAGATCATTCTCCGTTTTCTGAAGTCCTTCCTCTTCTTTCAGACACTCTTCAAACATCTTTTCCCCCGGTCGAAGCCCTGTGTACACAATCGGGATATCCACATCCGGTTCAAATCCGGATAACTTGATCAGATTTCTTGCCATATCATCGATCTTTACCGGCTCTCCCATATCCAGCACAAAGATTTCTCCGCCCTTTGCGTAAGCCCCTGCCTGTAAGACAAGTGATACTGCTTCCGGAATCGTCATAAAATAACGAATAATATTTTTATCGGTAACGGTAACCGGTCCGCCCTCTGCAATCTGCTTTTTGAAAAGAGGAATCACACTTCCGTTACTTCCCAGTACATTTCCGAAGCGAACCGCTACATAATTGGTTTTCGGAAAACGATGCTGCATTCCCTGAATAATCATCTCACAGATACGTTTGGACGCTCCCATGATATTGGTCGGATTTACGGCTTTATCCGTAGAAATCAATACCATGCGCTCCGTTCCGTTTCTTCCTGCTGCCATAGCCACATTATAAGTACCGAATACATTGTTTTTAATTGCCTCATTCGGACTGTCCTCCATGAGTGGCACATGCTTATGTGCCGCTGCATGAAAAACAATCGCCGGTTTATAATCCGAAAATACGGTATCCACACGATGAGTATTTCTCACAGATCCAATCAGCACAACCAGATTCAGATTCGGGAATTTCTTTTTCAGTTCCTGCTGAAGATCATACGTGGTATTTTCATAAATATCAAATATCACCAGCTGCGAAGGATGATGCGCCGCGATCTGGCGGCAGAGTTCACTTCCGATGGAACCACCACCACCGGTTACAAGTACAGCCTTTCCCGCAATGTATCCCATAACCTCATCCAGATTTGTTTTCACTGGTTCCCGTCCCAATAAATCTTCGATTTCCACCTCACGGAAATTTGAAACGCTTACTTCGTCATTCACAATCTGTGCCATACTAGGCAGAATCTTAATCCTGCACCCTGTGTTTTTACACAATTCCAGAATCTTTTTCTTTCGATCTCCCGGCAGATTTGGGATGGCAATAAAGATTTCCTGCACTTCGTATTTTTCTGCTGCCCATGGAATTTTGCTGTCATTTCCCACGATCGGAGCTCCCAGAATGGTGCTTCCAATCTTATTCTTATCTGCATCAATCACGCAGACCACACGATTGCGGATCAGCGGACTGTTCTCCATATTTTTTATCAGGAAATTCGCACTGTCTCCTGCTCCAATCACCATGGTAGCGATGGCATGTCTTGATGCGTCTCCCAGATAACTGTGTCGTATGATACGCAGTCCCCGGTATACAAAGCGGCTTCCGGACACCAGTGCCAGCAAAAAGAAAAAATACAAAATATAATAAGAACGCGGCATGTTCCATTGGAACATATGCATCCCCAGACTCTGTATTGCAGCACTGAGCAGACACGCAATCACTACATTTAATAGTTCCTGTACGCTCGCATATTCCCACAGACTATTATACAGATGCATAATAAAAAATATCACAATGGTTACAATCATATTTACCCAGAAATATTGCAATGCTGTCTCTAAAAAAGGAATTCCCTGCTCACTCTTTAAACTGAAATCAAAACGTGTCCAGATAGAAAGAATTTCCGCCAGAAAGATTGCCAATATATCGTAAATTACCAACAATACGATTCGTATATATTTTGCCGTTTCTCCCCCAAACCGGTTTTTCATTTGTTGCATGTCAAAATTACTCCCTATAATCTTCTCATTTTCATGACTTGACTGATTTTCTCTGTTTTCTTGACTGTTTCTTTCCGGACTGCTTCTTTGCAGAAGTTTCTGTTGTCACTGCTTTTTCCGTTTTAAGGTCGTTCTGTTCCACGACAACATCATTTTTCTCAGAAACCGGTTCCTTTGCGAAAAGATTTTCTTTCTTAACCAGCATCCGGTTCACTGCAAGTCCCAGGCCAAGCATACCCCAGAATACCGGAGCGGTACAAACATTAGAATCGTTTACAATCCCCGTAAACATATACACCAGCACTGCCGCAAATAATCCAAATCCAACCCAACTGATACTCTCGTGTAGATCCACTCTGCGGTAAATTCGTATCGACTGTACCAGATACCAGAACAGAAATACCAGAAGTGCCAGGGTACCGATCAGTCCGGTTTCCACCCATTGCTGCAGATACCAACTATGTGCTTTCACATCATAGCTGTTTGCACCATACATATAGTTTTGACTGATATAATCTGCCTGAGGTACTTCAAACATATAAGAATTAGCACCAGATCCCATCAATACATGTTTTCCCAAAATTGGGATTGTCTTATTCCAGATATGTCCTCTTCCACTCATTGCATCATCTAAGAATACGGTTGCACATTTTGGTTTTTCAAATTTTACCAGCTTTCCCGCTGGATTCAGATACTCATATCCATTCTCATCGGTATTTATGAAGTTCCACTGCACACCATCAATCGTTACACAAATTCCGGGCAGGTTATCTCCAAAAGATACCGGTTGCAGCTGTACCCCAGAAAAACGGCTGTCATCCATCGTTGCCACCTGGTTATCTGCATCCACTATCGTCTGGCTTAACTCATTTCCATCCGAATCTTTGCAACTGATCTGTGTTGTTCCATCCTCTCCCACGGTATAAGAAACACTCAGTTTATTCCCGTGAATGTCAAGCACAACATCATCCGTATTGGTTTCTACTCCATTCAGAGCCCATCTGTCACTCATCCGGTATGTACCAACAATTGTATTTTTTATACTTTCACCTGCTGAGGTGGTATTTCCAAGTACAATTGCAGCTATAATCCCAATTACCACTACAACGGCACCCACAACAAACAGTTTTTTCTTCCGGCTCAAAAGCACAAGTATAAGTACCACTGCTGCCAATGCAAGAGCCATCCATCCACTCGCACTGCCACTTCCTTTCAAGCAGATGGCACAGCATACTACCGCTACTGCCAGCACTATCCGATGCCATATCTTTTTTGACGCAATAAACAGGCATACCGCCAGCACAATGAGCATACCAAAATAAAACGATAAAAAGTTCGGATTGTATAATGTCGTATAAGAAGTTTTCGGTGCAAAATTAAATGTCAGCTCTTTTAAATTCTTCCACCATCCAGGATTTGTGATCAAATGTTTTCCAAAATTTGACTGAAAGAAGTCCAGTCCAAAATACTGAAATACGCCGATCACTGTAACAATAGCCATGCCAATGCCCGAACTTTTCAAAATGAATTCCACATGTTTTTCTTCATTCACAAAATTATATACATAATAACACAGCAGCATATACGCAAAAACTACCCACACAGACTCAAAAAGTTCATAAGTTCCACCGGATACCCAATGCTTATGCTTTGAAAAAAGTGCTGACATCAGAACAAAAAGTCCATATACCAGCAGAAAGTAAAAAGAATTTTCAAACTGCAGGGCCTCTTTCTTCACATAATGTCGATATAACAGAATTGCAGCCATCGCCACTCCAATGATTACGATCGCAATCATCTTCCATGCAAAAAAGAAATCTGTCTGTGTATCTGAATTGGCCGGAAACCAGTCAAACTGCGACAGATTTGCATTATAAGAATACATATGTACAAGCAATGGCACAAACCCCATCATCAAAATGACGGGAATCATCAGCTTATTCGTCTTTTTTAAATTTCGATATCCATTCTCACTCAAAGTTTTCTCTCCTTAGTAAACAATTTTTCTAGAATATAATACCTCTAAACCTTCGTTTTTTCAACACGTAAAATATATATAATAGGTAAAAACACTTTTTTGTTACTTGTGTGTTACTTAAAAATTTTACAAATAAATGTGTATGATTGACACGATAATATAAATTTTTACACACGAAAGGAAGAAAAATGAGATTACCAAACGGATACGGCGGAGTCGTAAAACTCTCCGGCAACAGAAGAAGACCCTACGCAGCACGGATCACTACGGGCTGGCACATCAATGACATCACGGGAAAACGCATCCAGCACTATCAGATTCTTGGCTACGCACCTACCCGGTCGGAAGCTCTGCAGATTCTGGCACGTTACAATAATTATCCCATCGATGGAGAAACGCTGAAATTAACCTTCCGGGAAATTTATCTCCGATGGTCCGAAGAAAAGTTTCCTACCATCTCCCACTCCAACATCAAAGGCTATCGGGCGGCCTTTGCAACTTGTGAAAACATTGCTGATATGCCATTTCACAATTTGAGACTCAATGATTTACAGCAGGTGATTGATCACTGCGGCAAGAACTATCCTACCCTGAAAAAAATCCGTGTTCTCTTTAACCAACTCTATTCTTATGCCATGAAACACGAAATTGTCTCAAAAGATTACTCAGCCTATGTAAATATCTCGAAATACAAAGACCGGAACCCTAATAAAAACATACGAAGCTGTTTTTCCACTTCCGAGATTGCTCTCCTGTGGAAACACAAAAACGATCCCTATTTCCAGACAGTCCTCATGCTGATATACAATGGGGTCCGCGTCTCAGAGCTTTTGGATCTGAAAAAAGAAAATGTTCATCTGTCCGAACAATATTTTGATGTCATTGACAGCAAAACCGAAAACGGCATTCGAAAAGTTCCGATTGCTGACAAAGTACTCCCCTTTTACCAGCGCTGGCTTCATGACTGTTCCGATTGTGAATATCTCATCCATACCCTAGACAGCCAGCATTTTACCTATTATATGTATTACCACAATGTTTTCCAACCCCTGATGTTTCGTCTGCACATCGATCATACACCTCACTGCTGCCGGCACACCACGATTTCCCTGCTCGCCGAAGCACATGTCGATCAGACTACCATCAAAAAAATTGTCGGTCATTCCGGCGCTATGTCCCTGACAGAACGGATTTACACACATCTGGATGTACCTGCGCTGGTCGAAGCCATAAATCAGATTTAATCGCTTCTTGTATGTTGCTTGCGTGTTACTTGTAGAAGTGATTTTGCCCCAAACTCTGTTTATAAATCCGGTATTTCCAATACTTCCGCAGAAAATACCATGCATATTTCCGGTTAAGGTAACTTACAAGACTTCTACAAAGAAGAATGCTAAGGCAAAGACAAA
>OLOI01002443.1_pt1 | contig 13342 bp, 13 predicted proteins | sample 1672131 | NCBI WGS metagenome assembly OLOI01 (sample SAMEA3136651, study PRJEB25190) | human gut metagenome | reverse complement strand
GGCCGAAAGTGCGAACTTTTATTTTCCTCCAGATAAACGGTTTCGATAGGGACTTCAGAGATTTGGTGGCCTGATTTTTTGGCTTCAAGCAACATATTAAACTCATACTCGAAACGATTGCCGTCCAGGTTAAGAAGCCATGGAATCAGGTCGGTTGACATGCCTCGAAGTCCTGTCTGAGTATCTGTTACCTTCTGACCAGTTACCAGATGGAAGAGCCCTGCAGTCACCTTGTTGCCGATGCGACTACGTGCTGGTACCTTACCAACAAAGGCACGCGCACCTAAGATAAGATGGCTTGGATTTTCCTCGGTTGCCTTGGCCACACGGACAATATCTTTAATCAGGTGCTGACCATCACTGTCAACTGTGACTATAGGTTGAGCCGAAAGGTGCTGACCGACTACTTCTTCTTGAATATAAGCGAAAGCAGTCTTAAGAGCAGCTCCCTTTCCTTTATTGACAGGATGGGTAAGGACAGTCGCTCCAATAAAAGCCGTTTCGTCGTAATAGTCGTTATAGCCTGGGCCACTCCCATCATTAACAACAATAATACGGGCTTTAGGGAGTTTTATGGTAATATCTTGAACCACCTGAATCAGGCGTTTGTCTGGTTCATAAGCTGGAATAATAATATACATAGGCACTTCCTTTCTGTTTCATCCTATGACTCTTTAGTGACCTCCTCCAAAGCCACCTGGTTGCCCACCACCTTGGGGACCACCATCACCTTGAGGGCCACCCCCACCAGGCATTGAGTTTTCAATCTTAGTTTGTTTTTCACCATTGATAGTAATGTCACCACCAGTATAGGTCGCTGAACCATCGAAGTCAAAGCCAGACTGACCAGTCAGATTGATTGTTCCACCCGATACAATAATATCGCCGTTAGAATCAATTGGATCTGTATCACCCTCACCAACCTCAACATTTAGGGTTCCACCGGTCATCTTGAAGAAAATCTCACTTTGACTGGCATTAGCATTGGCCGCATTGACACCATCATCCGTCGCATAGACATCTATATTTCCACCATTGATGGTCACAGATTTACCTTCGATACCTTCAGTTGATTTTTCAACCTTGTAAGTACCACTATCAATAATCAGGTCGCCGGACGCATGAATACCGTCGTCACCAGCCTTGATAGTCATGGTATTATCAGACAGATACATGGTCCCTACTGATGTGTCGTCATCATTGTCGACCTTAACGCCATCTTCTTCCGCTTCAATGGTCATGGTTGTTCCTGTGATATTAAGTTCATCATTGACATTGAAGGCATCACCGACTGAGGAAATCTTATAGGTACCGCCAGTTATATGAAGGCTGTCATTGGCTTTAATACCGTTGTTTTTCTTGGCATCAATGTTTAGAGTACCTGACCCATTAATGGTCAAATCTCCCTTAGAGAAAATCACGGCATCCGCATCTTCATCACTATTAGAACTTGAATCAGAGAGGGTGCTAGTGGTTCCATCTTTAAGCGTTAGGTAGACATGCCCGGCTTTTGTAGCGTTGATTGGTGCATTTGTATTTGTCATGGTAGCACCATCTAGAACAATATGGACATCATCTGAATCCCCAGCATCTACCTTGATTTGCACACCATCAGATTTTCCAGAAATGACGTAAGTCCCAGCTTTGGAGATGGTTACAGTTGAACCTGATAGGGCTGCACCATCACCTGAAACATCCGCAGATGAGCCTGATAACTTAATCTTAGTAGCTGAGCTTTCGTTATAAGAGGTATCAGAATCTTTAGAAGTAAAATAGTTGCTGTTGCTGTTGTTGTTCTTATTTGTTTTCTTACTGGTCGTTGCTGTTACAGCACTTGTTTTTGATGTCGTGCTTGACGTCGTCCCAGTTGACTGACTGCTTGATTGGCTACAAGCTGTCATGACTGTTAGGGCAGTCGCACAAGTTAATAAAGTCGTCCATTTTTTTAGTTTTTTTGATTTCATATTATTTCCTCTCGTGTTCGTTTGGATGATTACAGTTTACGGGACTTACCTAAAACATTTCTAAAGGTTAACTAAAATTTATCTTAAGTTAAGTTTGGTGAAAGTTTGGCTTAGGACTTCTTTCAGAAAAGTCCCATAGACTAATAGGCGAGCAAGTAAGTGCTATATAGAAATAGTACATTTTCGCTCAACTTTTCTACTATAAAAAAAGAATTAAAACAATAAGTCGACTGTTTGAAAACAGATGGTCCTGCAACAAATTCCCTATTTTCCTGGGAGTTGCTTTACGGCTTTGTATCTTATCTATAAAAGGAGTTTTTTCATGGTTAAACAATTGGAAACACGTTTTAAACGTATTGAAACGAAATATGTGGTCTCAAAGGAAAATCTTGAAGACCTGCTCACTGATCTTAAGGAGTATTTGGTAGAGGATGATTATCCGACATCTACCATTTCAAATATTTACTTTGATACGGATAATTTTGACGTCATCCAAGATGCCTTAGATGGTAATCACCGTCAAGAGAAAATCCGCATGCGTACCTACCTAGCCAATCCCCAAATTGATAGCAAGGTCTTTCTTGAGGTCAAAGCTAAAGATGAGGAGGGAATCGGTCATAAGTTTCGTCTTGTTTCAACTCCACTTGCCATCACTAACTTGCTGACAGACGGTAAGAACCATGGTCAAATCACTGACCGCCAGCTCTTACAGGATATTCACCACTTACGTCAGCGTTATGATGAAGGTCTCAAACCTCGTATGTATATCTACTACGACCGTTTTTCAATGAAAGAAAAAGAGACTATCCAAGGCTATGCCTACAATAAAGTTCGTGTTACCCTTGACCAAAATTTGACTTACCGTGATGAAGACGTCAGTCTCTTCAAGGGAAATCATGGGTTTCCCCTTCTTGATGAAGATACGATTATCATGGAAATCAAGGCACCTGGTCAAAAGCCAGACTGGCTTCAAGCTATCTTAGACAAACATGGTTTGGAAGAGCAGAAATTCTCAAAATACAGCTTTGCCTATCATAAGTCTCAAGGTCTAGATTACGGGCCACATCCAGTTCAAGAAAAAGGAGCTGCTGCCTATGTCTAATCTCTTCAATTCTATCTTTAATGATGCAACCGCAACTGCAAGTCCCCTTCAACTCATGCTGGCCTTACTGGTCAGCCTTGTTTTAGGCTTAGCCTTGACCTGGACTTATAAATACCGGACCCTCTACACCAGAGAATTTGTCATTAGTTTGACTCTACTACCATGCTTGATGACCCTAGTAATCTTCCTTGTTAACGGTAGTTTAGGAACCTCTATTGCCGTGGCAGGGACCTTTAGTCTCATTCGTTTTCGTTCAGCGACTAGTGGTTCCAGAGAACTAATCGCTGTCTTCATGGCCATGATTATTGGTCTGGCATCTGGGACAGGCTATCTCTTACTGGCTGTCCTCTTTACCATTTTCCTTCTAGCTGTTTGGCTTCTTTTAGAAAATCGTCAAAGTCGTACTGACAACCAACGTCGTAGACTCCTGACCATTAACGTCCCCTACCAAGACTTGATTGATCAAAAAATCACTAAAGCCTTGCTCAATTTCACCAGTGAATGTGACTTGATTTCCCTTAATACCACAGGTGGAGGTGAAATCATGCAACTGGTCTACGAAGTGGACTTGAATCCCCAAGTGGACGACTTCCAATTGACGAATCACCTGATTTCAAACATTGAAAATTGTGATCTTGCCCTAACCAAAAAAGCTAAAAAGAAAAAGAATTTGTAAGACAAAAAGACATCTCCGACTGATTTTCGGAGATGTTTTTGTATGTTTTGAGGTTAACATTTTCACTTAGCTATAGCCTATACTTCTATGCCGCCAGTATGGAGTGCGAGATTATCGCAGGAATCAAAGTATCATCTAATCATCGTCATCTTGGATAACCTTACCATCTTGTATATTAAAGGTATAGCTAATGTGATTGTAATTATCTTCATCAGTTGTGAAAAAATAAAATTCGTACTCTCCGTCTGGTAGCTTGCTAGCATCCAGTTTAGTTACTGCCTCTTCTAAATCTTTCTTACTAGTATTTTCTGTATCACTTACTCTTATTGACATAGTAACAATATGTTCATCAATCATTGTTTGATAAGGAATTTGATAATACCCATAAAAATCATCCTTCCCGTTTTTACGGTTTTCCTCAGCTATATGTTTTCGACGATTACCAGCCTCTTGATCTATCAGGGTATTATCGCTGAAAGAGAAATCTTCGATATCAAGGCCTAACGATTGCTTTTTAAGTTCCTTAAAGAGTTTCTGCTCTTCTTTTTTTACAGATTTTTGTTGTAAGTAGCTTTCCCAGTAATGACTTGGGGTCACATATTCTTCACCATTAACTGTCCAGTCCAGGTTAAAAGTAATTTGTGAATCTAATGATATGGTTTGATTATCGTAGGTGTCCTCTGAATAGGTATAATCGACATAAATACCATCTGAATCTAGAAACACCTTTTTGATAAGCTTAACTTGGACCTTTCCCTTAAAACCATTATGAGCCAAGATTTTTTGCGTTTTTTCCATGGCTTTTGAGTAAGTAATTGGAAGTAGCACTGTGCAACGAACTAAAAGAATAGAACAGAGGAGGAGAATAGCTAAGCAAGAAAGCTTTAAAATATTAGGAGTATTTTTCTTCATAGTACATCCTTCCTTTCCTCAATGATTTGTATAAATAAGCATACCAAATCCTTCAAATAAAACGAGCTTCCTTCACTCCTATCATAGCATTTTAAAGCGCTTTCTCATGGTAGTTAGAGGAACAAAATAATTAAAATTCCTCATAGCAAAAAAGCCTGAAATTAATCATCACTTCAGGCTTTTCATCTTAGTTCAAATCGGTTGAGATAATCCTTAATAATCTGTTACTTCTTTTCGGTCATGGACATTGCTTTGTTTGCCTTGACGTGCTTTAAGTACGTCTTCTACGTCTTCAGGGCTGACCCCTGTTTCAACGAGCATGACTGCTAGGTGATAGAGGACGTCTGCTGTCTCGTTGGCAATTTCTTCTTTATCAGCATTTTTGGCTCCGATCACAACTTCTGTTGCTTCTTCGCCAACTTTTTTAAGAATCTTGTCTAGACCCTTGTCAAAAAGGTAATTGGTATAAGACCCTTCTTTGGGATTTTTTTTACGATCTAAGGCTTCCTTATAAAGTGTTTCTAACATAGCTACTCCTATCTATCTTGATTGTCATCATATATATCCGTAAAGAAACAGCTGTAGGCTCCTGTATGACAGGCTGCTCCTTCTTGTTCCACGGCGATAAGCAGGGTGTCCTGATCACAATCTGTCTTGATGCTTTTGACATGTTGGAAATGACCAGATGTGGCTCCCTTATGCCAAAGCTCGTTTCTAGAACGGCTCCAGTAATGCATTTGTTTGGTCTCTAGGGTCAACTGATAGGACACCTCATTCATATAGGCCAACATGAGCACCTGTCCCGTCTTGTAATCTGTCACAATGACTGGTACCAGTCCGCCTTGTTTGTCAAAATCAAGTTTAACCTCTGTCATTGTCTCACCTCAATTCCTGCATTTGCCAAGACTTGTTTGGTTTCGCCTATATTTACCTCACCAAAGTGGAAGATAGAGGCTGCCAGTGCACCCGTCGCTGTTGTCTTTTCAAAGACCTCTACAATGTCCTCAATATTTCCCGCGCCACCAGAAGCGATGATCGGAACATCAACGACTTCCGCCACACGATTTAGCATTTCCAAATCAAAACCAGACTTAGTGCCGTCCTTGTCCATGCTGGTTAAGAGAATTTCTCCAGCCCCCAAGGCGACGACTTCTTGAGCCCATTGGATGAGGTCCCTACCTGTATCCTTACGGCCACCTGCCACAAAAACATGCCAGCTCCCATCAGCCATCTTTTTGGCATCAATCGCAGCCACCACACACTGGTTGCCAAATTTTTGAGCACAATCAGCGATTAGTTGCGGGTTGGCAAGGGCTGAGGAATTAACCGCAACCTTGTCAGCACCAGCTTTAAGCATCTTGTTCATGTCTTCAACTGAACGGATACCACCACCAACTGTGAAAGGGATAAAGACCTGATCGGCAACGCGTCGCACCATGTCAACCGTTGTTTCACGATTATCTGAAGTCGCTGTGATGTCCAAGAAAACAAGTTCGTCACAACCAGCCTCATAATAAGCACGCGCAGAATCAACAGGGTCTCCAACATCTGTCAGATTCACAAAATTAACCCCCTTAACGACACGACCATCCTTGACATCCAAGCAAGGAATAATACGTTTTTTAAGCATATTAACCTCCGAAAGACTTGAGCTGGTCTAAAGTGATATTGCCGTTATAGTAGGCTTTACCGACAATGGTTCCTGCCACACCAATCTCTTCTAGGTGATCTAAGTCAGCTACTTCTGCAATTCCACCTGAAGCAATGACTTTGGCGGTTGTGAGTTCAGATACCAAACGTTTGTAGTGATCAAGATTGGGTCCTGTCAGTGTGCCATCTCGATCAACATCAGTATAGACAAAGAGGGTTACGCCCATCTTTTCCATTTCCTTGGCCAAGGTGATGTAGTCTACATTGCTTGTTTCCAACCAACCTTCGGTAGCGACAAACCCTGCCTTGGCATCAATACCTACGACAATTTTATCGGCACCAAATTCCTCTAAAGCTGCTCGAACGAAGTTAGGATTTTTAACCGCCATTGAACCGATGATGATACGGTCGATGCCAACTTCCAAATAGTCACGAATCTGCTCCAAGGTACGGATACCGCCACCAACTTCGATGCCAAGTCCAGAAACCTTCTTGACCTCTGCAATCAAGTCACGATTAGTGGCACGACCATCAAGGGCACCGTCCAAGTCGACGACGTGAATAAATTGAATGCCCGCATCCTTAAAGGTCTTTGCCTGCTCAATAACATCTGGATTGACAACGGTTTGTTGATTGAAATCTCCTTTAAAGAGACGAACAGCCTGTCCATCCTTTATATCAATTGCTGGTAGAATTTGCATCTCCCCTACCATCCTTTCTAACTAAAAAGTCTTTGCTCTCACTAGCTTCTAGGCTTTACATAAACCTGCAAACTTTTCAAGAATACCTAAGCCAATATCCCCTGATTTTTCAGGATGAAATTGGGCCCCATAAACATTGTCTTTATGAATCATGGCTGGCACCTCGATACTATAATCTGCGGTAACATCAATGTATTGGTTAGGGATATCCGTGAAATAACTGTGAACGAAGTAGACAGCTTGGCCGTCTAAACCATCTGTCAAAGGGCTGGCTTGCTTAACAGCCAAATCATTCCACCCCATATGTGGGACAGGTTGCTCCTTGCTGGCTGGAATAGGACAGCAGACACCTGGAATAAAGCCAAGACCATCTGTTTCTTCATGTTCTAGCCCTTTTTCTGTTAAAATCTGCATGCCTAAACAAATTCCCAAAAGGGGAACTCCCTGTGCGACTGCCTCTTTGATAACAGCTACCAAGCCTCTTCGCTCCAGCTCTGCCATAGCCGTTGGATAAGCACCTACACCAGGTAAAATCAAACCATCTGCAGCTAGGATTTTTTCTTTATCGGCAGACAGTTCTGCAGTCACTCCGATTTTTTCAAGGGCACGCAGAACATTTGCGGTATTCCCCGCATCGTAATCAATGACGATAATCATAGCATCCCCTTTGTCGAGTTTACGCCGTGAATGTCAGGATTGACTGTGATTGCCTCACGCAAGGCACGTCCTGTTGCCTTGAAAAGACTTTCTGACTTGTGGTGATTGTTTTTTCCGTGGAGAATCTTGAGGTGAAGATTCATTTGAACATTGAAAGCCAAGGCTTGGAAAAATTCTTCAACCAGTTCTGTGTCAAAATTACCCAATTTTGGATTATCAAAACTAGCATCAAAGACCAAGAAGCTACGTCCAGACAAGTCTAAACTTGCCATTCCGAGGGTTTCATCCATAGGTACAAAAGCCGTTCCATAACGGTTGATTCCTGCTTTATCGCCCAAGGCCTCTTTAAGAGCTTGACCAAGGACAATACCGACATCTTCAACAGTGTGGTGACTATCAACCCAAAGGTCGCCATCAGCCTTAACCACCAAAGACATACGACCGTGGCGGGCAAACAAGGTCAACATGTGGTCAAAAAATCCGATACCTGTTTGAATGTCTACTGGTTCTTGAGCATCCAAATTGAGGCTTAACTTAATTTTGGTTTCAAAGGTATTACGTTCAATTTCTGCTTGTCTCATAACTTCTTCCTCTACTCTCTCAATTATTGTCGTTTCTGACTTCAATAGCCTTAGCGTGGGCCTGCAAACCTTCCGCGTAAGCCAAGGTTGTGATATCGTGCTGAGCCTTATTGACTGCTGCCTTGTCGTATTGCGTATATTGGATACGTTTGACAAAATCGTGCACGCCTAAAGCTGATGAAAAGCGGCTAGTCGCTGTCGTCGGAAGAACGTGGTTGGCACCTGCATAGTAGTCGCCAATTGGTTCACTAGTAAAGTGACCAAGAAAGACGGAACCAGCATTTTCCACTTTTTCCAAGTAATCATAAGCATTGTCCATAGCAATTTCCAAATGTTCTGGCGCAACCAAGTTCATAAGTTCGAACATGGCATCTGTATCATTGGCAATAATAATACGACCGTTATTTTCGACAGATGGACGAGCAATCGCCTCGCGTGGCAAAAGCTTGAGTTGACGTTCAATCTCACTTTCAACCGCATCAGCCAAGGCTTCAGAATCTGTTACCAAAATGGCGCGTGCGCGTGTGTCGTGCTCTGCTTGAGACAAGAGGTCAGCTGCCACATAGGTTGGATTGGCACTACTATCAGCAATAACACCAATTTCTGATGGCCCTGCAATCATATCAATACCGACAATACCGTAAACTTGCTTCTTAGCAGTCGCTACGAAAATATTTCCGGGACCTGTAATCTTGTCAACCTTTGGAATCGTTTCTGTACCAAAAGCCAAGGCCGCAACCCCTTGAGCCCCACCGACTTGGTAAATGCTATCCACACCAGCCAATTTTGCGGCTACTAGAATTGCAGGAACAAAGTGTTCTTGTGGCGGCGTAATCATAATAATCTCTTTAACCCCAGCAATTTTAGCAGGGATGACATTCATAAGAACTGATGATGGATAAGCCGCAGTTCCTCCAGGCACATAAACACCTACACGATTGATGGGACGAATCAATTGACCACGAATAACACCCTCACTTGGTTGGTCCTCAAAACCAGCCTCCAACTGATGCTTGTGGTAAGATTCAATGTTTTCTTTGGCATTAACTAGGGCTTGGTAAACCTCTGGATCAATCTCTTTAAAGGCTTGATCAATCAAATCCTGTCCAACCTCAAAATCAGTCAAGTCAACCTTATCAAATTTAGCTGAATAGTCACGAAGGGCCTCGTCTCCACGCTTTTTAACGTCTTCAATGATAGCCTGAACCGTGCTTTCAACGTCTCTATTTTCTTTTGACAGTTCCAATTGCTCCTGATAAAGAAGCTCAGCAATTTCTTTATTTGTTCCAGTTAATCGTTTCATTCGAACGGTACCTCCTCGTTCCCTACAAGTGATTCAATCTTACAAATGAATGGTAGAACTTCCTTGTTATTTTTCAAAGAAGCCTTATTAACAATCATTCGTGCTGAAATCCTGCAAATATCTTCATAAACTTTTAAGCCATTAGCAACAAGGGTATTCCCTGTTTCCACAATATCGACAATGGCATCCGCTAGACCAATAACAGGGGCAATCTCAACGCTCCCTTGAATCGAAATAATCTCGACATCCTCACCCTTTTGATTAAAATAATCCGTAGCAATGGTTGGATACTTGGTCGCAATACGTTTACGTTTATGGTCATCAGGGTTATAGTCTCCTGTTGATGCTACAGAGAATTTACAAAGACCAAAATTAAGGTCTAACATTTCCAAATAGCCTGTCGGATGTTCGACCAAAACATCCTTACCGACAATCCCAATATCTGCGACGCCGTGTCTAACATAGGTAGTCACATCTGGAGCTTTGACCAAGAGAAAACGGAACCGGTTGTCAGGACTCTCGAAAATCAAATTACGTCCCTTATCAGCCATGAAAGACATATCAAAGCCAGCTTTTTCCAGTAATTTAACCGTATCTTTCTCAATACGTCCCTTGGTCAAGGCAATTGTGATTTGATTGCTAGTCATCCAAGTCACCTCCAAATTCCACATCGTCATGTACTGCTTGATAAACTGAGTCGATATCAATAGCCCAACCAACCGCTGTTAACTCGGTAGCTCCAAAGCGTTCAAATAGTTTATCGTAACGGCCACCTGATACAAAGGCATCTGGTACCTTATCACCGAAGACCTTAAACATCATGCCTGTATAGTAAGGCACTGCTGGCAATTGAGCTAAATCAAGCGTCGTCTCTGGGAGACTATCTGCTAGGCGATTGGTTAAGACTTCCAAACTATCTAGAGCCGTCAAAAAGGCTTCACTGTCTGTTAACTGTCTAGCCTTGGTCAAGACAGCATTTGTCTCACCAAACAAGAAGGGTAACTGCTCCAAGACCTTGTCATATTGACTTGGATTTTCTTTGGTGAATTCCTTGAGCCCTGTGATTGACTTATCACGGATATAGGCCGCTAACTCTGCTTCTTTTACAGCTGGAAGGTCTAATTCTTCAAAAATGAGTTGTAGGAGGCGGGCATGTGAAAATTCAAACTTGTAATTTTTGACCCCTGCAGCATCTAGAGCCTCTTTAGCAGAAGCTATTGCTTCTTCCAATGCCTGATGAACTGGAAAACCAATGATTTCCACACCAGCCTGCGTATGCTCATTGGACAAGCCACGCATCTCCTCATTGTAGTTAAAGACTTTTCCAGAGTAAGAAAATTTTATGGGTGTATGAACTTGTGTCGAAGCAATCACGCGCCCAATTTGGCTGGTAATATCAGGACGTAAACTAACAAGATCTCCATTTTTGTCAAAGAAATTATAGTTTCCATTGTCCACAAGATCACTAAAGACTTCGAAATGCTCTAAGGTTGGTGTCTCAATACGAAGAAAACCCTTTGTCATCAATAAATCACAAATGCAATGCTCAATCTGATACATGGTACGGGCACGTTTGAAAAGTTTATCGTGCATTCCTAAGGCTAATGTCGTTTTTTTCATGCTTGTAACTCCTGTATTGTCATTAATACGTGCTCCATCTCATCCTGCGTCCCAATAGAAATGCGTAGTCTGTCTGAAATACGCTCCACTTTTGGAAAATAACGGACATAAATTTTCTTACTTTGGAGATAGTCAAACAATTGGCCTGCTGTCACTCCGTGTGGTTTGACCAAAACAAAATTGGTTTTTGAAGGAAGCACATCAAAGCCGATAGCCTTCAATTCTTGACTAAACCAGTCACGTGTGTCCATAATCTTAGCGCAGCTATCCTCATAATAATCCCAAGACTTAACGGCTGCAGTCGCCAAAACTTCTGCGATGCTATCCACATTATAGGGATTGACTGAATTCTTGACGGCATTGATCACAGCCATTAGCTTTGGACTTCCTATGCCATAACCGACACGCAAGCCAGCAAGTGAGGCGTCCTTAGAAAAGGTCCTTGTGATAAACACATTGTCATACTTTTCTAGAAGAGGTAAGGCAGTCTCCCCACCAAAGTTAATATAGGCTTCATCAATAATCACAACTACTGACTGATTGACCTTTACGATTTCTTCAATTTGATCGAGAGGTTTATAAATACCTGTTGGCGCATTTGGGTTAGTAAGGACAATCCCACCATTTTCAACCAGATAATCTTGAGTATCAATCTCAAATGAAAAGTTCAAGGGCACTTCTCTAAATGGGATGCGATACAAATCTGCCCATACCTTGTAAAAACCATAGGTCAAATCTGGAAACAAAACTTCTTCCTCGCTATTAAAGAAAGCTAGAAAAGCCATTGATAAAATATCGTCTGACCCATTTCCAATAATCACTTGATCAGCAGGAACACCTAACTGATTAGACAGAGCCTGACGTAAAGCCGCTTGATCCAAAGTCGAATACTTGCGTAACTGATGGGCATCAAAGGATGCTAAAGCTTGATGGACTGCTGGACTTGGTCCATAGGCATTTTCATTAGTATTCAACTTAATGATATTTTTCTCAGCAGGCTGACTACCCGCTACATAGGGTTCAATCTTTCGTAATCCTTTGATTTCCATAGTTTATCCTTTCTGTTCAACTCCAACCAAGTGTACGGCTAGCTACAAATGCTAAAAGCAAGGGTAACAAAAAACGCCCTCGCAAAAACAACTTTTGCAAGGACGTTGGCACGTGGTTCCACCTTAATTCGAACAGGGGTCGCCCCCTCTTCCTCATGAAGTCGCAAGGTCTCTCTTGTAACTCCCAGTCTCTAACGGAACCACCCGTCGTACACTACTGTCATCCAGAGTTCGCATACGCTCTCAAGAATGTGTCGTCTTTGATCTCATGCGTTCTCAGCTTCCCGCATTCTCTGTGAAACGATCTGACTTTTTCTATCAACGATTTAGATTTTAGTTCATTTTACCTAAAAATTCAGAACAAAGCAAGTCTTTTTTGTATATTTTTATAAAAAGTTGAAAATCATGTATATTTAATAGCAGAAAGAAGCCTTTTGAGACTTTCCTTAGGTGATGGCGGACGTTGGTGAAATTATCTGGTGGATGATTCTAGCTATCCAAAAAGTTCCATGACTAAGTTTTGAACTTCATTTCTCAAAAATTCCTAGCACTGGAAATACGATAGATTCAGGCACTTCCATCACTATAGACAGTCTCGTTCTATCTAAATTCCTACCACAAAAAATCAGGCTCAGTTATTTTTTATGAAAATATCTTTAGGGTAATTCCCCATTTTAAAAAATTTCTTCCTATTATGATTTGTATATTTATCCTAAATATTTTTTCAAAGCAAGACAAAAAGCCTGAAGCACAGCTCCAAGCTCTTATGGTTAAGCTAATTTTCTAGGTCTGATAAATCCTGTCATAATACTCAAACAAAGTAGCCCCGCAGCAACATACCAATAAGGCATATCCACGCTAGTCGTACGACCTGAAACCTCAACGATTCCCTTAACCAGACAAGCACTAGCTACAACTGCAATAGACGAATTAAAGAGTAGTTTTGAAAGACGTGTTCTCACCCAAGACATACCCACTCCTGTTAGCAGATAGATAAGTGCTCCAGTCAATGGTGCAAAAAACATCATACGCATAAACATGGACGATTCCCCATAAGAAAAGCGTTCATAGACAAAGGTAAATAGAAGGCTGAAAATAGTTAAAGCAATGTAAGTGAAAAAGTGTTT
>OLOI01002437.1_pt1 | contig 13361 bp, 8 predicted proteins | sample 1672131 | NCBI WGS metagenome assembly OLOI01 (sample SAMEA3136651, study PRJEB25190) | human gut metagenome | reverse complement strand
TGGAAAAGAGAATGTTTTGAAAGATAAATAATTAAATTTGTAATAAAGTGTATAATCAAATGAATAGTAAAATTCGCATAATTCATATGATTTGTCAAATATAGTCTTACTATAATGAAATTTTTTGCTTCCAAAAAATTTAAGATCCGCCGAAAGTTTGAGATCTATACTGAGCTTACCCGAAGCACATTGTTTACATTCGTGTATAAATGATTCATCATCTTCTCTGTTTGTGTCTAACTCCGCTTCAAAATGCAGCCCTGCTCTTGCCTCAGCGCTTGCCACTGCAATTTTTTTGCTGATTACACTTATGCTTGGCTCCAAAGCTACACCAAGGTAAACCTCACCTTCAATTTTTATTTTACTGTGTGTAGACGGACCGGACGACTTATTACTGAATCCGCTATCTGTAGAAAAGCCAAAACCTATTTTTCCGTTAACCGACATATCAAGTGCTATAGACGCTGACGCACTGAATATGAGTTTTGGCACAAATGATATTTTCACTCCTGCAACAGGACGAAATGAAAAATTTGCGAGCTTAATTGTTTCTTCTTCAATCTCTGCATTTATTGAAACACTGTATCCAATAGTATAATCTAATACAAAGTCAACATAACACTCATCAAATGATAAATATATTTTTCCTTTAATCCCAACATCAAAATATACTTTACCGCTGACTACACCGTTATTAAGCAAATCAAATTCTTTAGCGTCCGGATCATAATCCAAAGGTTTGTCAATGCTTCTGGAACTGCCGACAGGATTTGAGCTTACTTTTTTTCTTTCCACATACTCTGAAATTCCCTGAGAACTGCTGTCGCCAACCTCACATTCATCCACACCCTGAGACATTTCAATCTTTACATAATCAAAAACTTCCTCAAGCTCAGTATCTGTTTCCGTTATTGTTACTGTGTCTCCGTCAACAGTAATAGTACCTATCTTTACAATAATTATATTGCCGTCATAATTGTAAGAGAAAATATCCCCTTGCGACAATGATTTCAAATCTACCGTTGCATTAGAAAATACATATTTTCCACTCTCTTCGTCTATAACAACAGGAATATTACTGTCAGCCTTATATTCGATTACCTTTGTATTCTCTCCGTAAACCGCAAAATTTGTATTGTCATCATCATCAAGATTAAGAACTTTTTCCTCTTCAAAATCTGTTGCTTTCAGGTTGTTTACTTTCTGTATTGCCTCTGTATAAAACGAAGTTGAATAAGCTGGTGACAGCGGTTCATTGTTTTTGTTAAGAATAAATGCCTTTGCTATAAAATATTCAGGCATTTTATCTGTTACAATTTCTACATTAACAGTGCTTTCATTCTTTAAAGCCTCAGATTTTCCCGAAGCAAGCATTTGATTCGTTGTTTCATCATATATAGCGACAAGTATGGTACAATCAACAGTTGATTCATATTCTACAACTGCTGTTTTTCCCTCTATTGTCAACTCAGATATACGACTCTCCGCATTTTCATTTTCTGCCGATTGAATACCTGACTCGTTAATTTTTTCAGAAATCAGCTCTCCAAATGAGTTGTCTGCTGAAACCGAATAATCCAATGTATCAACTGTAGCATTTGAATTTTCATTTTCTGCCGCACCCGGTGATATTATGAACATCGACATCAGAAATGTTGCAATCAGCACTACGGCAACCGATTTTTTAATTTTTCTGCCCATAAATTTCTCTCCTTTATTTGTAGATAAAAGCTTTTTCAGTTTTTTTCTGCTTGCTAATCAGTACGATTTTATAATTATCGCATAATTTGCATTCCCTGTCCCCCTATACAAATGATTTTACAAAAAAAATCTGTTATATTACAGATAACAGGCTTATCGCAAAACCATTTTATTTATCTATAATATAGCAGATTAAAGTAAAATATAAAGTACTCTGTTATAATTGGTTGGATTTAAGTGATATTCGGTATTTCTAACATTATTTTAGAAATAAACATATTGTCTTTCTCAATAAAATTAGTGCAGCCGTTATAATTTTCCGCTATTTTTTTAACGCTTGGTATTCCGTTACCGTGAAATACTCTGTCCTCCTTACAGGTAATTAAATTAGGATTATCTGACAATACAGATTGCTCTATTGAATTTTTAACTGTAATAATATAATAAGCACCTTTTTTATCAAACCTGACAAACATCTTTTTTACTTGTTTATCAGAAAGATATTCTATAGCGTTATCGCACAAATTGCCGACAACAGTAATAATATCTTCGCCTTTTATTTTTAACAGCTCCGATTTAATTTCAACCTTTAAATCTATTTTACATTCGCTCGCCTTTTTATGCACAACATTTAGTATTGAATTTAAATATATATTTTCAGTTCTAAATATCTCGGCGGCTATAAGACTTTTGCTTGTGGAATTACATATTGCGATTGCTTTATCGTATTCCTCTTTTTTGATTAGTTCTTCAATACACAAAACTTTATTTTTTAAATCATGCTTAATTGTTGAAATCTGATGTATGTACTCATTGCTGTTTTTAATTTCATCATAGTAATATTTCTGTTCTTTTTGCATTACAAGATTCTGTGCTTTTAGTTCAGAATTCTTACTGACTTTCACCATAACATTTAAAACAATAATATTTATTATGAATGTCAATATAGAAACCGCAGCTAACATAAATAACTCGTATTTGCTAATAGATTCATTTGTTGACACAAAAAAAGACAAAAAATTTACAACTAAGCCAAGCACAGGCAAAACCAAAAAAATAAATAAGTCGGAATACGATTTTAAATTAATTTTGCTTTTCTGAAACTTCAATATTAAAGACAAAATAAGAGTAATCGAAATATTAGCAATAATCATCATATAGTATCTCACATAATGATTTCCCAGAATAATTGCCTCTCTTTTCATATTATACACAGCCATACAAAGGCATGTCACAGCAAGTCCAACGGCTGCCACAACGGCATAAGCAGTGACTGGAGTAAGTATTTTTAAATAAATTTTTCCTTGCAAACAAATGAAGGTGTATGAGAACATAATGATGCAATAAAGCAATACCTCTGATAATGAAAAGGTAACGCTTAAATAATTTTGCACAGTTATGCCGAGAAACATCACAATAATGGCAATGATTGCAAAAATAATATTTTTTCTTTTGTCAAATTTACCGCCTAAAAATTTATAACAGAACATTACGATAATTATTCCCTGATACAAATTAATAAACAGCTCAAAGGCTGTGTGTAATATGCTATACATCGCCTTCACCACACCTTAATAAAAATGCTTCTTTGACTCGCATTACATTTTTTCTGCTGATTGGAATTTTTGATTTATTAGTTAAAATAATTTCAGATGTACCAATACAGTATATATAGTCGACATTTACAAGATAACCTTCATGATTTTTTATAAATCCGCAATCAGAAAGTTGTTTTTCCAGTTCCTTTATTGTTTGGCGGTATGTAACCTCACCGTTAACGGTGTGTATAATGACATCATTAATTTGCTTTTCAAAATAATATATATCTTTACAACTGATATTAATTAAATTCGCTCCTTTTTTTACGGTAATATATCTTTCGTCTTTTTTTAAGTTTTTAATCATTAAAAAAACATCTCTAAGATCATCTTCCAGATGACTTTTACGAACAAAACCTATTGCTGAAGTCGCATTATAAGCGCGAAAAACAAGTGATTCTACGTTTGTCACAAATACAATCTTTTCACTTTTATTCATTCTTTTTTTTGCAACAGCAATACCATCAATTTCAGGGATATCTATATCAAGGAAAACCAAATCATATATTGTATCGGACTTTAAAAAATCCACAGAATTCTCGAAAATATATAATTCATCAATACCCTCTTGTATATACTTTCCCAATTTTTCGACAAAGCTCTCGATAAATATATGCTCATCATCAACAATTGCAAATTTCAGCACAGCTCTCACCCATTTAATTTAATGTTTACATTATAACATGCAAAATTTATTAATCAACATAGCATTATCACAATTTTAAAAATTTGTTTTAACTCCTTATGAAATTATTACCTCTTCTAAATTTTTGCAATTAATAAAATCACACTATTTACACCATATAAAAACACCGTAAGTTACAAAAAATCGGCATCCCGACAAGTTATTAAACAGTTCGGGATGCCGATTATTATTTATTTGTATTTTTTACCATCTTGCCGAAGAATTAGCCGCCTTAGCAAGTGATTTTTTCTTTTTTGCAGCATAACGAGCATATCTAGTATTTGTTTTTCTGTCACGAATGAAGAAAATCAAAGAAAGTGCGCCGAGAATTACTGCCACAAGTACAAACCAGAGCCAGATACTTGCTGTTTTCTTTACTTCTGCTGTTGTAGCAGAAGTAACAACAGTTGATGATTTTGAAAGTGCTCTCTTTGTTACCAAATTAGTTGTTTCAGCCACTTCTGACGCTTTGTCTGCATATGACTGATTCTGCTCATTTGAAATTATGTAACCCGATACATTTGTTACTTCGGGAAGCTGAACAGGACCTGCCTCAAGTGCTTCGGAATTTACTGTTGCTGTTTCAGCCTCTGTTGCGTCCTCAGTTGCATCAGTAGTTTCTTCCGTGTATGAAACTACACCTTCATAGTAGAAAAGTCTATAATGTGTTTCGTCATCAACAACACCTGTAGCATCCACATCGTTTGCTGTCTGGAAAGCCTTAATGGCTTCAGTTGTTGCATCATCAAGCTTGCCTGTTTCTTCGCCGTTATAATAGCCAAGTTCTTTAAGTCTGCTCTGAATTGAAGCAATCATTTCTTCATCTAAACCTTCAGTTTCCTCAACAGGCTCTGTTGTTTCTTCAGTTTCCTGAGCCTTTGTTGTTTCCTGAACCTTTGCGTGAGGAGCGTCATCTGAATAAAGAACTTCTCTGTCTGAACCTGCAATACCGTCAACAGTCAAGCCTGCTGCCTGCTGGAATGCTCTGTATGCCTGTTCTGTACCGTCGCCGAAATTACCGTCAACTGCACCTGTATAGAAACCAAGCTCTGTAAGTCTGTTCTGAATCTTCTTTACCTCATCGCCGGATGAACCGTTTCTCCATGAAGTAGGCTTTGAGTCGGAGGATGAATTTGAAGAATTTGATGATGAACCGCTTGAAGCTGTTGAAGACATATCAGACGGAGTCTGACTTGAACGACCCTTTGAGTCAAAATAATATGTTGTGCCGTCAATCGTTCTTGATGTATCAACTATGTACTGACCGTTTTCATAATAATAATAGTCACCGTTAAATTTTTCCCAACCGTTTGTAACATAGCTTACTGCTGCAAGCTTGAACCAGTATGTCCATCCATTATAAGATGAGATGCTCTCATAACAAACGCCGTATTCATCTCCTCTTGCGTCAACTTCCATACCATCGGCAATATATACACCAACATGACCTGGACGCCAGAGTCCAAGCCCGTGTACTCTCGGAACACCTGCGCTGACTGAACCTGTTTCCGTAGCTGTATTAAGCTGCGGGTCGCCGCATCTTTCGCCGCCGCAATATGAATAAATAAGTCCGGAACAGTCAACAGCACCGGGAGTTGCGCCGCCATAAACATATGACCAACCACTGTAATAAGCATTAAGTGCATATTCAGCCAGACCTGCGCCCGTACCGCTTGCACTTGCTGATGTTGTTGCTCCAAACACGCATACACTTGATAATGTAAGTATGCTAAGGATAATTGCAGTAAGCTTTTTAATCCTGTGCATTTTAAAAACCTCCAAGTAATTGCTAATCACAAATTAATTTACATTGCCGAAACCTTTTATTACAAGTTCGGTAACATTTATTAACAAATTTGTAACTATTATAGCATTACTTTTTCCAAAAATCAACCCCTAAGCACGATTTTTTATCTTTTAGAGAATTTTTACATCATATTATACGGAGGCTATATAATTAACGCACATTAATTTGTATACTTTGGTTACATAAAAATTACAAAAAGCAATCGGTGGGCTGCACCCATCCGAGCATACAGCATCATATAAAAACTCAATTCTGCGCCCGACTTCTTCCAATTATTTTTATATATAGTAAAAAAGTTGTTATGCTGAATTTCCGGCACTGATTTTAGCACTCAAGCCTTTTATCTGCATCATAATATCAGCGCAACGCTTCAATCCGGCTCTGAACACATAATCAAATTCACCTGCCCACACCTTAACCTGTCCGTTAAAACCTTGCTTAAATTTATATACACCGAAATTTTTATGCTCCATATCGTACCAATACGGTATTCCGCAAAAATCATAGGTATGACAGCCATCCTCAATTGCCCTTTTAATCATTGTCCACTGCATAAGGTAGTTCGGCATATAATTTCTCATTTCATTTGAAGAACAGCCGTAAACATAGCTCATTGTGCCTGCATACTCAATGCACAAAGCACCCGAAAGTGCCACACCGTCTGCATAGCACATACATAATTTTGCCTTGCCGTCAAAGCTTTTAAGCAAATTTCTGAAATACTCCTTTGACCTCATATCAAATCCGTCACGAGCAGAAGTCTGCTTCATCAAGGCTTCAAAATCATCAAGCTTATCATCTTCATAAAAATCACACACAACACCTTTTCTCTGAGCCAACCGAATATTATAGCGCCATTTTGATTTAAAGCCTGCAAACACCTCGTCAGTGCTTTTTCCTGAAATGTCAAGAATATAATTTTCACGGCACTGCACATTATCATAGCCAACCCTTTCAGGATGATATTCAAAACCAAGGCTCATTAAATTGCTGATTGCATAAATATCCCTTTCGTCAATCAGAGGGTCAATCTTGAGCAAATAGGCATTATATTTTTTTGCAATCTCGCAAAGCCTCTCAAATATTCTTTCCAACACACCCTTATTGTGCATATCGCATACAGGACCTCTGGGAGCATACAGCATTGCAGTTTTCAAAAACGGAATTTTTTTGACAAGCACAAGCATCGTACCTTCAATATTTCCACTCTTGTCGCATACTTCTATATATTCAGCGTTCCAGCTGTTCTTCACTTTTGCCCAGTTTACGGATTGCATAAAATTTCCGTTCTTATCACAAAATTTTTCAAAATTTTCCAAACTCATACTCAAACCTTCTTTTGTTTTTTTATTCATTAGAGAATTTTTGTCCTGTTTTAGTTCGTTAATTTTTATACATTAATACTAATCTCAAATAAAATGTAGCCATTTTATTTGAGGCATCCAGCTATGCTGTCTGCTGCTATGCTACGCATAGCACGTCTCATTCTAAATTCAACGCACTTTTAGTGCTATTAAAAAGTGAACACGCTTGTCCACTTTTTAAATGAATTTAGTATAAATTTACAAATCAAACATAAAAAAGGTTCAAAAGCCTTTCCTATGACAATATTATTATAGGAAAGGCTTGTTTCACAGTTTATTCAATTTTGTATCAAATTTGTATCATTATGATGCGTCAGTATACAGACCTTTTTCTGAAACATAAGAATTACCATTTAAGTAAATATTAGGAAAAGCACACATATACAGATACGAAGGCTCGGCAAAAACTTCTCCTGAAAATTTTGCAGCCGTACATCCAAGATACTCATTATACTTATATTTTAAAGAGTCAATATCACCTTTATATTCATCTGTCACTGCTTCGCCGCCTAAATCAATTCTGATTTCATACACTTTTTTGTTATCACGATTGTATATAAAAAAGATTTCTGCTGTTGAGTAATCATTACTATTAATAAAATCAACAGACATAAGATTTAGTGTAAAAGGTTCACTTCCAACCACACCGCTTACTTTGTAGCAGTTGCAATAATTTGTATCGTAAATATGCAAAACAGATCCGAACATATTTTCAATATGTTCATCTTTCATAGCATCAAAGAATGACCCCATCGCCGAAGAAATTTCATCATACATTTCAGTTGTTACCGTACCTATATTTTCATTTATCCATACCGGAGAGGACTTTTCCAAGAGAAGTTGTACTTCATCATACTCGGTTGCAATTTTTCCTTCGGAATATGAAAATATTCCGTCATTATGAGTTTGTCCCTCTTGAATATTGTCATTAATATAGCTGTATCCGTACGGAGCAATAACTACCAGAGCAGTTACAAGCAGTAATGAAATTACGCTGATAATATACTTCATTTTAGCTTGTTTCAACACACTCACCCTCCTTTAAAACAGCAATCGGAACATCAAAAGAAATCGCCGTTCCGACACCGACTTCACTTTTTATGTCAAGCGATGAACCGTGCAGTCTTGCTATTTCATTGCACAGAGCAAGCCCTATACCTGCACCGCCCATACTGCGTGCCCTTGATTTGTCAACCATATAGAATGGCTCAATGATTTTGGCAAGCTCCTCCTTTGGAATACCTCTGCCGTAATCGCCTACACAAATTTCATATCTGTCGCCCTGACAAGCACCCCATACTATCACCTTACCGCCTTGCTCTGATGCTTTGCAGGCATTATCTATAAGATTATAAATCAGTGTTTTCAATAGTGAGGGTTCAGCAATGAGCGTAGCCTGCTCAAAATTAATTTCAAGCGTAATATTGTACTTTTCAAGCAAAAACAGAACTGCATTTTCTGTGTCGCTCTCAATTACTTTTGTATTTATTTCACGCATTTCTACATCAGTGTGTTTTAACACTAAAAGTTCAAGCAGATTTGCCGATAATGATTCAAGTCTTTTTCCTTCCTTATAAATGTTGTCAGCGCAGCTTCTCCGTTTGTCGGCGTCAAGCTCATACGACCTCATCATATCGGCATAGCCTATAACCGAGGTAAGAGGAGTTTTCAGTTCGTGAGTAAAAGCCGACACAAAATCATCTCTTCTGCGCACCTCTTCACTTAACTCTTCAATATATCCCTCAACAAAATCAGTCATTGTGTTAAAGCTGTTAGAAAGCTCATAAATCTCTTTGGTTGACGAAGATTCTGCACGTTTTTCAAAGTCACCGCCTGCAATCTCATTTGCAGTATCTGTAAGCTTTTCAAGCGGACGGGTTATCAACCTTGAAAAAATCAAAAGTAAAAAAGAGGCACTGAGAGCCACACACATCAAAATTATCTGATACGTTCTGAAATAGCTGTCACGATCTTCATAAACACTTGTAATATCGGCAAGGCTCTGGATATAATAATCCTTATTCAATATATTTACAAGACTAACCACCTGCAAATATTTTCTCCCTTTATCGTTCTTAATTCTGTAATTTCTCTCATTCTCCTTTATTTCTTCGGCAAAGCCGCCGTCATCAAAAACAGTTACAATACTCTTATCGCCTATGTCCACCTTGGTATCATCACTGCTTGAGGACAGCTGTTTTGTAAAATTCTTAATAGTGTAATCGATAAATCCCGAATTATATCCGCTTGCCTGAACATTGACATTCATAGAATAGAATGAAGCCGTAGCATATGCATTACTCTGACACACGCTTTCTATTTTCGTATTAAGACTGCTTGTAAATACCGAATTTACAAGTACAAATCCGCCTGTGCCAAAAGAAATGATAATTATTAAAAAGGACACAATAAAAATTTTCCACGAGAACTTCATAGCAATCACAACCTATTTATCAACAAATCTGTATCCAACCTTAAACACCGACTGAATTTTATCCTTAATTCCAAGCTTTTTTCTCAATCTTTGAATATGCAGATCGACTGTTCTTGTGTCGCCCATATACGGCTCCTTCCACACCTTTTCATAAATCATCTCACGATAAAGTGCAATGTTTTTGTTTCGCAGAAAGAGCAGTAATATTTCAAACTCCTTGATTGTCAAATCAACAGGCTCTCCGCTCTTAGTTACAACCATCGACTCCGTATCAACTTCAATGTCATCAAATGCAAAGTGCGTTATCGACTTGCTGTATCTGCGCAAAACCGCCTCAACTCTCGCCTGTAGCTCCGCAACATCAAACGGCTTTGTTATGTAATCATCAGCACCAAGATTAAGCCCCTTCACTCTATCCTTAACATCGCTTTTAGCAGTGATAAAAATAACGGGAATATCGTAGTCTTTGATATATTCAATCAGCTCAAAGCCGTCAATTTTCGGTAACATAACATCGAGCAGAATAAGGTCATATCGCTTTTTTTCAAGCATATCTGCCGCAATTTCACCGTCAGAAGCTGTTTCGCACTTATAACCCACCTGCGACAGAGCCATACAGATAAGCGTTGAAATATTCTTTTCATCCTCAACTACAAGAATCTGATTCATTTCGTTCAACCTCATACATTTATTCATCATAATATTACATCATCATTGTATCATATTTGTATCAATATCTACAACCCTCTCTAATATGGCAAAATATTCACTACTTTTCTCATTGACAACACGGAACAAATGTTCTATAATTATATTACAAATATTAAAAATACAAATTTTCGGGAGATAATTATGGCACAGGATAAAATCATTGTAAAGGGTGCCAAGGAGCATAACCTTAAAAATATCGATGTGGAAATTCCACGTAACAAACTTGTTGTTATAACAGGTCTTTCAGGCTCGGGTAAAAGCTCGCTTGCCTTTGATACAATCTATGCCGAGGGACAGCGCCGCTATGTTGAAAGTCTGTCATCATACGCAAGAATGTTCTTGGGGCAAATGGACAAGCCGAGTGTAGAAAGCATCGAAGGACTTTCACCTGCAATTTCAATCGACCAGAAAACGACATCAAAAAATCCTCGTTCAACAGTCGGTACGGTCACCGAAATTTACGACTACCTGCGACTGCTTTATGCACGCATAGGCATCCCGCACTGCACTGTCTGCGGAAAAGAAATTGTTCAGCAGTCAGTTGACCAGATAGTCGATAAAATTATGTCATATGACGAGGGTACAAAAATTCAGATTATGTCGCCTGTTGTACGGGGCAGAAAGGGCGAACACGCAAAGGTACTCGAATCAGCCAAAAAATCGGGATATGTGCGTGTCAGAGTGGACGGAATCATATATGATTTGTCAGAGAAAATTCCCATAGAGAAAAATAAGAAGCACAATATAGAGGTTGTAATTGACAGACTTGTTATTAAACCTGAAATCACCTCACGTCTTACAGACAGCATAGAAACCGCATCAAAGCTGTCAGGCGGCATTATAATGGTTAATTTTGTCGGCGGTGAGGATATAATTTTCTCTCAGAAATACGCCTGTCCCGAGCACGGCGTAAGCATTGATGACCTCACCCCCCGAATGTTCTCGTTTAACAATCCATTCGGAGCTTGTCCAAAATGCACGGGACTGGGTGTTTTTCTTAAAATTGACGAAGCAAAAATAATTCCTGATGAGAATAAAAGCATTCGACAGGGTGCAATAAAGGGCAGCGGATGGGCACTTGAGGGCAGTTCAATCGCACAAATGTATTTTGAAGCTCTTGCACAGGAGTACAATTTCTCGCTTGACACACCGATAAAGGATTTGCCGGACGATGTTGTCAATGTAATTTTGTACGGAACAGGCGATAAAAAGCTTACAATTAACCGTAAGTCCGTGTACGGAAGCGGCACATACAAACAGAACTTTGAAGGTATTATTAACAACCTTGAACGTCGTTACCGTGACACAAGCAGTAACTGGATTAAGGATGAAATCCGTTCATATATGACTGAAATTCCCTGCGACGAATGCAAGGGTGACAGGCTTTCGGCAGAAAGTCTTGCAGTTACGGTCGGCGGAGTAAACATTTCGGATTTTTGCAAAATGTCCGTTGTTGATGCCATTGCTTTTGTAAAAGGTCTTACCCTTACCGAAAAGGAACAGATTATCGGAGAAGAAATTATCAAAGAAGTAATTGAACGGCTTAACTTTTTAAAAAGTGTAGGTCTTGGCTATCTTACACTTTCACGAAGTTCGGGCACACTCAGTGGCGGCGAAAGCCAGCGTATCCGCCTTGCAACGCAGATTGGTAGTTCACTTATGGGCGTGCTCTATATTCTTGATGAGCCGAGTATCGGTCTTCATCAGCGTGACAATGAAAAACTTCTCGGCACACTAAAGCATCTGCGTGACCTTGGAAACACGGTAATTGTTGTTGAGCACGACGAGGACACAATGTACGCCGCCGACTGCATAGTTGATGTAGGACCGGGTGCAGGTATACACGGCGGTGAAATTATCTGCGTAGGCGATGTAGAAAAAATCAAGGCTTGCGAGCAGTCAATTACGGGTCAGTATCTCAGCGGAAAGCGATGTGTTCCTGTTCCCGAAAAACGCAGAAAAGGCAACGGAAAATTTCTTGAAATAAGGGGTGCAAAACAAAACAACCTTAAAAATGTAAATGTAAAAATCCCGCTCGGCGAGTTTGTTTGCGTTACGGGCGTTTCAGGCTCGGGCAAAAGCTCGCTCATTAATGAAATTCTGTATAAAACCCTTGCACGAGAATTAAACGGTGCAAAGACCGTTTCAGGAAATCACAAGCAGATTAAGGGAATAGAAAATCTTGACAAAGTCATTGACATTGACCAAAGCCCTATCGGCAGAACTCCCCGCTCAAATCCTGCAACATATACAGGTGTATTCACAGATATACGCTCACTTTTTGCATCAACTAACGATGCAAAAATGCGAGGTTACAATCAGGGCAGATTTTCGTTTAATGTCAAAGGCGGCAGATGCGAATCCTGTCAAGGCGACGGAATTATAAAAATTGAAATGCACTTTTTGTCTGATGTTTATGTACCTTGCGAGGTATGCAAGGGCAAAAGATACAATCGAGAAACCCTTGAGGTTAAGTACAAAGGCAAATCGATTAATGATGTACTTGAAATGACGGTTGAAGAAGCTCTTGAATTCTTTGCAAACCAGCCGAAAATACAACGCAAGCTGAAAACATTGTTTGATGTCGGCTTGGGTTATGTCAAGCTCGGTCAGCCTGCAACTCAGCTTTCGGGCGGTGAAGCTCAGCGTGTTAAACTTGCAACCGAGCTATCAAAACGCAGTACAGGCAAAACAATCTATATACTTGACGAGCCAACCACAGGCTTGCACATTGCCGATGTACACAAACTTATTGATGAATTGCAGCTGCTTGTTGAGGGCGGCAACACCGTTGTGGTTATTGAGCATAATCTTGATTTAATCAAGACAGCCGACCACATTATCGACCTCGGTCCTGAGGGCGGAGATATGGGAGGAACAATCGTTGCACAAGGCACGCCTGAGCAGGTGGCACAAGTTGAAGGCTCATTTACAGGGCAATACCTAAAACCTTTACTAATTAAATAATAGAAAAAAGGAGCGGTTATGTACCGCTCCTATAATTTTTGGCTCTATAATAAAAGTTGGGGTAACAAATAGAGCCTACAAAAAATAAAAATAA
>OLOI01002432.1_pt1 | contig 13382 bp, 7 predicted proteins | sample 1672131 | NCBI WGS metagenome assembly OLOI01 (sample SAMEA3136651, study PRJEB25190) | human gut metagenome | reverse complement strand
TAGGGCTATCAATTCAAAGCAATATCTTGCTGAAAACCGACTTTTTCGACAGTCTGAGCAGCCTACATAAGAGCGGGCTGCTTTTTTGTGACGTAGATTTGGCGCAGTGTTTTTGCAGCTGTCAAACAAAGCACAGAACAATTTACGAAACGGTAAATACCGCTTTGGGCGATGGCATTCACGCATATGCCATTGCCCTTTTTTAAACGTTCAGACCAGCCGGCTGATCGGCGGCCGGTCACATGTCGACTCTAAGCTGAGTTCGCGTTTTTCCTGATTGGATAACAAGATCTTTTCCATAATCTCAAGGGTATGCAATGCGACATCGCCGTTTGCGCAATGCGGCGCGGTGCCGTGGATAAGGCAATCCGCCATATCGGCGACCCCAAACCCCCTGGAATTGTCCGAAAATCGGTTGATAAGCGGAAATGTATGAAATTCGCGATCAAAGCTTTGTTTCAAAAGTACCTCTCCGCCAAAGCAGTTCGGGTCGGGGACAATGATGCTGCCTTTTGTTCCATAAATTTCGATTTTTGGCAAAACGGTGCCGCAGGCATCAAACGAGGTGATGATGTTTCCGATTGCACCGTTTTCAAACCGTAAAAGTCCGTTGACATGGGTTTCCACCGCAACGGCAATCTGTGTGCCGCGTTTGGGGCTGCTTGTGATTTTTCGTGTTTTGCGCAGACAATTGCTCATGCCGGTGACGCTTTTTGCGGGGCCGATTAAATTGATTAACGCCGTAATATAATAAGGTCCCATATCAAACAGCGGGCCGCCGCCCTTTTGATAATAAAATTCAGGTGCCGGGTGCCACGATTCGTGACCCGGACAGAGCATAAACGCTGCCGCACCCACAATATCGCCAATCAGTCCGTGATCAATGATGCTGCGCGCGGTATGGATTCCGGCGCCCATAAATGTGTCGGGGGCGCAGCCGAGCAATACGCCTTTTTCGCGTGCCAGCGCCACCAGCTCTCTGCCCTCGGCATACGTGGCGGAAAGCGGCTTTTCGACATAGGTATTCTTTTTTGCCAGAATGGCCTTTTTGCAGATTTCATAATGCGAGGACGGCGTTGTAAGATTTAAGACGATATCCACGTTTTCATCCGCTAAAATCTCCGGAAGAGACATCACCTTTGTGTGATATTGCTCCGCTTTTTCTTTGGCTTTGGCACCGTCCAGATCGCAGACCGCATAGACGGAGACGTTTTCAAAAACGGTTGTCAGATTGGTCAAGTAGATATCGCTGATATTTCCGCAGCCGATCACTGCAACGTTCTTTTTCATTATGCATGCTCCTTTCGGGTTGCCCAGAGGAATCCGCGTTTCATAATCGTTTTCACCTGCGGAATCGAAAAGTCCCGGTCGGTATGGCCGATCGAAAAATAAAAGACATTGCCCTTTCCCCACTTTTTTGTAAAGATCACCGGCATCAGAGTTGTTCCGTTTAGAACGTGTTCTCCGGGTGCGACCGGGAATGTTGTGGTGGCCCAAACCGAAACGGCAGGGTCAACGTGCATGTAATACTGTTCGCCATGATATTCAAAGTCCGACAACTCCTCGGTAAACGGATTATCATGCTTGAGGTTAACCCGGTATACGGCCTCACTGTTGCCCGGATGCGCCACCCATTGTGCGCCTGTCATAAACTGCCATGTCGTGTCATTGCGAAAGGAGTCGCACATGCCGCCGTGACAGCCCGCGATGCCGGCGCCGCTGCTGACCGCCCTGGATATATTTGCGGACTGCTTATCGGTGATGCTCCCCATGGTCCATACCGGGACGAATAAGTCAATATTTGCAATATCTTCGTAGTTGTCCAGTATGGATAACTGATCGCGCATCGTAACATGATATCCTTCTTCTTTTAACATGCTTTCAAAGACCAATGCGGTTTGACGCGGCGTATGCCCTTCCCATCCGCCATAAAAAATCAGTGCATTTTTCATTTTTTCTCCTCCTGTCATTTTTTACGTTCAGTTTACACCGGCCGGGGTGCTTTTTCAACGGAAAAGGTGTTGAAAAACCAGTCAAAATTTGTTATACTTGTTCACAAGAGACAGAAAAGGGGAGGACGCCGTGCTGTTTGAATGCAGAATGAATGACATCGAGGTATTTCGGTGCATCAGTTTTGATTTTCCGTATCACCTACATAATCATGTTGAAATCCTGGTTTGCACAGACGGCGCGCTGGATGTGACCTGTAACGACCAAAACAGGACGCTGTACCGGGGCGATCTCATGATTGCCTTTCCGGGAGACGTGCATTCGTATCATAAGACGGAACATGGAAAGGGAATTATTATCATTTTTAAGCCGGATATATCGGGCTTGATATCGGATAGCATCATGCATTGCGTGTACGAAAATTTTGTGACGAGACGGGAGGCAATTGCTTTGGCGGAAGACTTGTTAAAAAATTCCGCCGGGAATTTTATGGTATTGTATGGATATCTGCATGCAATCATCGGCATGATTCTGAAAAAGACGGAGGAAACCGTAAACAATCCGCACAGGGGTACCTTTCATGCCGTTGTCGAATACGTTGCGTTTCACTATACCGAGCCGATATCACTGAAAAGTATCGCGCGGCATTTGGGGATCAGTCAAAGTTACGTCTCCAGACTGTTTTCGGAAAAGATAGAGGGCGGCTTTAAGCAGTATCTGAATCTTTTGCGTGTTGAAAAAGCAAAGACGCTTTTAAATACAACCGATCTTTCGATTTGTGAGATTATGTATGCATCGGGTTTTTCGGATCAATGTACCTTTAACAGAGTGTTTCTGCAAAGGGAAAATTGCAGTCCCAGAGCGTATCGAAAGCAGAGGAAGAACGGCTATCGCGCAAACATGCATACTGAAATCTGAGAAACGGAAATGGCGAACCTTATCAAAAACCCGGCAATCCTCGAAGGGGATTGCCGGGTTTTGATTTTTGGCTGGGCTTAAATTTCTTATGCCTTGGGAGGCAGAACATCCGAAAGAGTATAGCCCTGCACGGTGATGGGCGCGGTGCCGCACGGACGGTAGGCTACGGTTCGCCGTTCGCCCGGCAGCAGTGAGAAGTAGTTATCGTCAAAGACGGCCTCGCCCTCCAGCTCCACGGCGTGGACGTAAGCGTCTGCGCAGAGCGTAATGCTGTCCGCCGTTATCTCGATGACTTCTACATCGCAGGGGACAAGATCCAATGCGCCGGATTGATAAAAGGCACGATCGTGTACATCATCGCCGCTGATGTCACAGAGCAGTACCTCCCGTCCCTTCGGAACGACCGGGGAGACCATGGCGGCAAAGGCCTGATTGGCTGCGGCGTCTGTCTCGACCGTCTCAACGGTGCGCACAGAGCCGTCCTCGCCAAGGAGCATGAGCCGGAGCTGAATATGCTTATTGACCAGTGCGTTGTTGCTGACGGAAATCTGCAATCCTTCCTCTGCCGGATGAATGGAGGCCATCACCGGCTTTGCGCAGCGTTTAAAGCTGTAATATCCCGATTTTGGCAGGCCGTAGTAGTCGATCAGGGACCAGCCTGCGGCAGCCGGCCAGCAGTCGTCCAGCATCCAGTACACAATGCCGCTGTTAAACCACTGATTTCGGCGGAAATTCTCAAAGGTAAACCGAATCCACTCATACTGGATATATTTGAGTTTAAAATACCGATCCGCATTGTTTTTGAATTTTCCCAAAAGCTTTTCGGTAAACATGAGGATATAGTCAAACAGTTCGTATTTCAGTTCGGGGTTTGACTGGGTATGATACCGCCACATGCGATCGTCATCACCGAAAATGTCGTCTTCTTCCATCATCTTTTTCAGAGACGGCAGTGCAACGGCGCCCATGACGGGCTCTTCTGCCACAAACCTTGCCAGGTATTTGGAGAAAAATTCTTTGTAATCAGACAGGTCGTCCTGTTCCATATAGGCGAAGGTAAAGGATAGGTACTGGGTGTTGTGGGTGGTTCCCACGGTTTTGGAGGCGTACATATTGCCGCCGTACGGGCTGGACGGCAAAAACTGCCGCTGGCTGTCAAACTTTTGCAGCATAGGCGCAATCCCGAAATAGGCGGATTTTCGGCCGCTGTGCGCGCGATCCGTATCGCAGCCGCAGACCGCGTTTTCGTTGTCGCCTGTCCACCACATCAGGGATGGATGGTTGCGCAGCGTCTTGGCGGCATAGGCGGCCTCTTTTTGCAGATGCTCCAAAAACCATGCTTCATCCTCCGGGTAATCGCCGCAGGCCATCAGAAAATCCTGGGTTACCAGAATACCGAGACGGTCGCATTCGTTGTAAAAATGCGCGCGCTCAAAGATGCCGCCGCCCCAGACGCGAACCATGTTAAGGCCGGATTCTTTGGCAAGCTCCAAAATGGACGTAATCTTTTCATCCCGCTCTGCGGAGGGGAACGGCTCGGACGGCACCCAGTTGGCGCCCTTACACATGATTTTGATCCCGTTTACTACCAGAATAAAGCCGGAAAACTGCTCGTTGTGGTCATAGTAATCGGCGCTGGGACTGTCCTTTTTCAGGGCAAGACACTGCTTTTCATACGCACTCCCTGCCGCATCCGGAAGCTGCATGATTTTAACCGTGCGGATACCAAACTTTTCTTCCAGATCCAGACGGCCGTCCACAAAAATCCGCATGGTGTATAGCGGCTGCGCCCCGTAGCCGGCCGGATACCACAGGGCAGGGTTTGCCAGATCAATATAGGTGCGGTGCATCGCCTCTTCGGTGTAATAGGCGATTTTTCGGACGGTGTTTCCGTCAGGGTCGATGAGCTCACAAACCACGTTTCCGCCGTCCGCGGTGTTGACGAAGGCGGTTTCCAGAACGATCTGCGCACTGTATTGGTCAATGTCGCGGGTGTAGATATACATGGACTCGGCGCGCAGCTCTCGGCCAAAGGTCAGATACACCGGCCGCCAGATGCCGCAGGTCACAAACCGCGCCACCCAGTCCCAGCCGTAGGTGCATTGAATCCGCCGGGTGTTCAGCCGCTCGGCGGTAAAGGCGGCACGCCGCGGTTTCTTTCCCTCTACGCGCTGAATCGGTGAGTAAAAGTAGACCTCCAGCGTGTTTTCTCCCGGCTTTAGTATGCCGTCCACAAAAAAGCGGTGCGGAATGAACATATCATCGCAGTAGCCAAGGTGCTTTCCGTTTAAAAATACATCGCAGTAAACGTCCAGCCCCTCAAAACAGAGCACGGCGCCGTCTTTGATCTGCTCGATGTTAAAAACCTTGGTATAGTTCCAGTTCCATGACTCGATCCATTGTACCGTATCGGCCCGGTCGCGCCGGTATAAATCCGGTGTGACATGATCGGGCATAAGGTCGGTGTGGACGCATCCCGGAACCGTCCCGGTAAAGGTGATTTCCTCCGCGCCGGACGCGCTCTTTCCGTGTCCCTGCCAGCTGCCGCACAGGTCTATTCGTTCCATAATAAATCCTCGCTTTCTCGATTCCATTCGTTTTGTGTCGTATTTTGTAAAGAAAGATTTGCTTTCAAAAAAATTATACCGACTCTCATTTGGAATGTAAATGACGATTTTATAAGATCTCTGTACCATTTTTGCGTTTTGGCGGAGCGGCCGCCGTATTTATCCTTATTTCAAAAAATCGACATCGCAGTTTGAAAATTCAAAATTTACAGAATACGGCCTTTCATGGTATACTAAAGGCGGAGTAGCCGAAAGAGAGTAATCCGAACCCGCCTGAAAAGGCAAAATTTTGGCATCTTTCGGCTTGTCATCTTTGCAAGGCGCCGAGCCTTGCTGCATCTTCCACACCAAAATCTGCTCAAAATTGAATCCTTTTCAGGTCGTAGAATTTTGAGAGAGCGGATTTTTGGTTGCTGCATAAGCAAAAACGCAGGTAAGGAGGATTGTTGTGATGAAAAGATTTTTTGCAAAAACAACCGCGGTATGCCTCACCCTGTGCTTGCTTCTGACGGTATGGTGCCCGTCCTTGATTATGGCGGCAGAGACAAACGAAAACATCGTTATGGTGGACACGGATTTTGAAAATGGGGTTCCGAACACGGTTTTCCCCGATAGCGGCACGCTCACGACCGAAAAGGTGGACGACGCGCACGGTCAGAGTTTGAAGATTTCCAAGAGTCAGCAAGCGAAAATGACATTTGACGTAAAGGAAGCGCCGATGTATGTCGTAGAGGCAGATGTGCTGGCTGCAAGTACAGACAGCGGTTTTAACTTTGTCTTTCGGGAAGGCTGGACAGTCGGCCCCATGATTGAGAGCGGTAAATTTAAGGCTAACGATAATGGAACCGCAAAGACGTTTGGGGATTATAAGGCAAACGTTTGGTACAACACCAAGCTGGTCATCTATCCCAATACCAAGAAGTACGATTTCTATGTCGGTGAGAGCGGCTCTGCCATGACCTGCCTCGCCAAGGGATTTACACTTGCCTCTTCGCTGACAAGTTTTAATCAGATGATTCTCTTCTCTTGGAAGGGCGATTTTTACGTGGATAATCTGCGCTTTGTTGCACAAAACAGTTCTGACGTTGCCGTTCGCATCACCGCGCCGGTGAATGGCGGCACCGTCACCTCCGGCGAGAGCGTTTCGATTCAGGCAGAGACGGATGCGACCGCCGGAATTGAAAAGGTAGATTTTTATGTCAACAACCAAAAAACAGGCACCTGTTATCAGGCGCCGTATGCCGTACCCTACACACCGCAGGGCAACAGTGATCTTTCAATCTACGCAGTGGTTACCGACAGCGCAGGGCTTACGGCAAAATCCGATGCCGTAACGGTCCATGTAGCATACAGCGGCGCGGCGACATCGGCATCGTGGCTCTCGGTGATTAACGCAAACTTTGACGACGGCACGGTTCCGTCGTCCATCTCCCCCGTTCGTGAGACGGACGGCACCATTGAATGTGTTGACAGTACCGCGGACGGACATGGCAAGGTGCTGCGTGTTGCAATGCCGGGCAGCGGCATGCCGTATTTGGTGCTTCAGGGCGGTGCGCCGGGATCGCGCTATGTGCTGGAGGCGGACTTCCGTCCCGGCACCGAGTACGGTGTGTCCACCAACTTTGTCAGCAAGGACGGCAATACCAAGGTTAACGGATTTAATATTGAAAGCGGCTATATCGGGCTGCCGAACGGCTCGCAGAACGTAAAGCTGAAAGAGGTAACGCCGGGACAGTGGTATTCCCTCAAGCTGGAGTTTGACATTTTAAATTCGGTATACAGTCTCTCGGTGGACGGAGAACTGATCGCAAAGGATTATGCGTTCCCGGCAGCGGTTTCGGATTTTTCCTATTTCCGCATCTATAACTGGAAGAAAAACGGCGAATACGCCATCGACAATGTACGGCTTTCAAAGCTGGATACGACAAAGTATAACCCGGCGTTTATCGATACCGATTTTTCGGACGGCGTGCCGGCAGCGGTCGGCCGGGTGAATAATAAAGGAACGATTACCTTGCTGGAAGGTGAGGACGTTATTGACGAGGCACACGGCGCAGCACTGAAGGTTGCACACGGGGCATCGGGCGCACAGCCGTATCTTGAGATCGCGCGGCCGAACAGCTGCGCCGATACCGGCTATGTGATGGAGGCGGATTTTTATCTTGGCAGCGATTCGAGTACAGAAGTGAATAAATCCTACGGGGTTTCGACCAACTTGGTCGGGAACAACGCGACCAAAGCGGAGGGCTTTAACATCGAGAGCGGCGGCGCCGGAGTCGGCGGATACACCGGCCGTTATGCCATGACCCCCGGAAAATGGTATCATCTGCGCTTTGCGTTCGATCTTGGTACAAAGACCTGCTCTTTATATGTGGACGGTAACCTCCTTGTGGACGGCCAGCCCATCAAAAACGGCGAGGACGCGTTCTATAACATGCGGATTTATAACTGGAAATCGAACAGCTTTTACGTGATGGATAATCTGAAGTTTAAAACGGTAGCGCCGGCGCTGCAGATTGCAGAGCTGACCCTTACCGATGAGGCAGGAAATCCCGTGTCCGCAGTTACCGCAGGGAACCTCACGGCAAACGCGCTGTTTTATAATGATACCGCCGCGGCGGCAAGCGCAGTTCTTGTTCTGGCAGTCTATGACGGCGACATGTTAGATACGGTGGAACTGTCGAGAGAGGTGACCGTTGCGCCGCATGCGAGCGCCGCCGCCTCTGCGCTGGTGAATGTTTGCGGCGAAACTGCGGGCAAATCCGTTAAGATCTTCGTCTGGAAGGATAAGACCAATCTGGTGCCCTTTGACGGTACCATGGTTCATCTCACCGCAAACTGACAAACAATCAAGGCATCAGAGAGGAAGTGGAATACGATGGCGGAAAGAAAAAGACATGTTTTAAAACGGCTGGCGGCCGGGGTGTGTGCACTGGGACTTTTGTGCGGCATCATCGGCCCCGCACATGCCGAAGAGGAAGTGTGGACTGACGTTTTAAGCGCCGAAGAGGAAACATGGATTGACATTTTAAGCACCGATTTTTCGGACGGAATCCCGGAGGCGGTCGGCCGGGTGAAAAATGCCGGCAGCATCACCTGGGATGAACAGGCGCAAAACGTAAGGGTGGAACTTCCTGCACCCGGCGGTGGGCCGTACCTGGAATTTCGTGCCGGCGGCGTGATCGCCGATCGCTATGCGCTGGAGGCCGACTTTTATGTCGGGGATAATTTTGGTGTGTCCAGCAACCTGGTAGGCAAGGGCGCAACCAAGGGCGAGGGTTTTAACATCGAGAGCGGCAAAGTCGGACTGCCCGGTACGAGCGCGTCTTATCCGGTAACGGGTAACGCGTGGTATCATATCCGGTACATCTTTGATATCAGCGCCGGCACCTGCGACCTTTACGTAAACGACAGCACGGTGGCAGAAAACGCCCCGATCAAAAATGCCCAGCCGGAGTTTTATACCTTTCGGATTTTTAACTGGAAGGCAGGCGGTTACTACCTGATTGACAACGTAAAGTTACAGTATCAGGAAAAGCCCTCCAATCTCCGCGCAGCATTGACCGCACCGGAAAACGGCGCACAGTATGAGGTCGGCGACACGATCGCTCTCACAGCAGACGCGGCGTCCGATATCGGTGTAACAAAGGTGGATTTTTATAAGGACGGTCAAAAACTCGGCAGCGATGAGAGCGCGCCTTATACCTTCTCTTATCCGGCAGAGCAAGCCGGTACGGCAGCGTTTTATGCGGTGGCGTGGGACAGCCGAAACGGCTCGGTGCAGACCGATACTGTGACGGTTACCGTTCGGGAAAGTCCGCGCCCTGTGGTTCGGTTTTTAAACCTGCAAGACGGCGGCGCCTATACGCCGGCAGAATTGAAACAGGTTACGGTCTCGGCCGCCGCGCCGGCCGGCGTGGATCGGGTGGAACTCTATGGAAACGGCGTGCTTTGGGATACGGCGACGGAGGAACCCTACCGCTTTGACCTCAGCAGCGCCGCACAGGGGGCTGCGACCCTTACCGCAAAGGCGTATAGCAGAGACGGCTATACATCGGACGCGGAGATCGCAATTGAAGTTCTGCCAAGGCAGGATCGGATCACCATGATCGACAGCGATTTTGAGGGCGGATATCCCAAGGGGCTGGAACCGTACAGGGACAGAGACGGAAAAATCGATCTTGTAACCGTGGACGATGCTCACGGCCAGAGCGTTCGTGTGGAGAGAAGCGGCGATACCTCACCCTATCTCATTTTGCAGAACACGCTCGGCGTGTCCCGATATGTGCTGGAGGCGGACTTCTATATGGGGCCGAACTTCGGCGTATCGACCAACATGGTCGGAGATGCCAAGCCGGACGGCGAAGGCTTTTATATCGAGGGCGGAAATATCATTTTATATAACGGTGACAAAGCCCAAAATCTGGCGCCGATTCAGCCGCAGACCTGGTATCACGTAAAATACGAGTTTGATTATCAGACAAACACGTACAGCCTGTGGCTGGACGGACAGAAGCTGGCTGACCGCTTTGCAATGCGAAACGTCATCAGCGGCTTTAACTCGATGCGTATCTTTAACTGGCAGAAAGGGAGCTATTATTGCATTGACAATTTAGCGTTCTACGGCGTGGTGGACTATCCAAGTGTTGCGCGGATTTCTTATAATGATTCGCTGACCGATGCCGAGATCCCCTATGATGCCGAGACCGTGAATGTGGTTCTCACGGCCGGTGTGCAAAAGGAGCAGGTTTCGGCCGAGACGGTGCGGCTGATGACAGACGGCGAGACAGTACCGCTTCGCGAGGTAACGTTAGATGGCGGCAATGTGCTAAAGATCAAGCCCAAATATCACCTCTTATCCGATCAGACGTATACGGTTTGGCTGAGCGGTGCGCTGCAAAACCTGGCAGGCAACCCGATCGAGGCGCCGGTTTCGGCGCAGTTTGTCACCAAGAGCAAGGCGCTTGACCTGTCTGAAATGGCGTTTTCAGAGCAGGGCGGCAAGCTGGCGTTTCGGGCTACGGTCAAGAACCGTACCGGGGCGGCACAGTCCTGCTATGGCGTGGTAAACGTCTGGGAGGGTGAACGTTTGGTTTTCACCAAGGTAGGCAGGGTCACGGCGGATATAGGCGGCGAGACGGCGCTCTCGGTTTCAGATGTGCCGATCACGGCGGCGCAGCATGCCGAGGCCTTTGTGATTACCGCCCCGGACAATCCGGCGCCGGTGAGTGATAAGGTTTTAAAGTATCAACGCTGAAAAACTTTTGCGGAAATGAAAAAATAAAAAGGCAGGGCGGCTTGCAAAGTGAGGCTGCCCTGCCTTTATTCAAAAAGGAGAGGTGACAGATGTTATCGTGCAGCGCATTAAAGACAGAATATTTAAAAAACCCGGTGGGGATCGATGAAAAAATACCGCGGTTTTCCTGGAAGCTTCAATCGGATCAGACCGATGTGCAGCAGACCGCGTATCAGATTGTTGTAGAGGGAATGTGGGACACGGGACGGATTGAAGGCGCGGCCGCGCCCTGCATAGAATATGCAGGAGAGCCGCTGCTGCCAAGGACGCGGTATGCGGTTAAGGTCAAGGTCTGGGACAATCACCGGGAGGAATCCGACTGGGCGGAAGGATTTTTTGAGACCGGCTTTTTGGGTTACAAAGAACTGTGGCAGGCAAAATGGCTGGAACCGATGATCGAGGGCGATGCCGCCCCGGTGATCGAAAAACGCTTTTTTGTAAAGGAGATGCCCAAACAGGCAAGGCTTTACGCGACCGCTTACGGTGTCTATGAGGTGCATCTTAACGGATATCGGGTCTCGGACAGTTATCTTGCGCCGGGGTTTACCAGTTACAAAAAACGGCTGCAATACCAGACCTACGAGGTCGAACCGTATCTTGTGCCCGGAGAGAATGAAATTCGGATTTATGTCGCAACGGGCTGGTGCAACGGGAGAATTGAATCTCTGCACGGTTGTGAGCCGTACCGCCAAAAGAACGCGGTGCTGGCGCAGCTGATGATGCGCGGCGAGGACGGCGACATTACGGTTGCGACTGATGAGACCTGGCAGTGCCGGGAATCAAAATTGCGGTTTTGCGATATGTATGACGGTGAGGTCTATGATAACGACTTTGTGTCCTGCGACAGCGTACCGCTTTGCGTACGGGATTACGGCTATGAAAACCTGATCGGACAGATCTGCGAGCCGGTTCGGGTCATCCAAAAACTGCCGCCCAAGGCGCTGATTCACACGCCCAAGGGCGAGACGGTGCTTGACTTTGGGCAGAACCTGGTCGGCTGGGTGAACTTTCGGGTATCGGGCAGCTGCGGCAGCCGGGTGGAGCTCAGCCACGCCGAGGTGCTGGATCGGGACGGAAACTTCTATACCGACAATCTGCGCAGCGCCCGGCAGAAAATTACGTATATCCTGCGCGGCGAGGGAGAGGAATCCTATCATGCCAAAATGAGCTTTCAGGGGTTTCGGTATGTGCGGCTTGACGCCTATCCCGCCGAGGCGGCGCTCTCGGACTTTGAGGCACATGTCATCTCCACGGATATGGAACGGATCGGCCACTTTCAGTCCTCGTCCGATTTATTGAACCGGCTGTATGAGAATGTGATCTGGGGTCAGCGCGGTAACTTTGTGGATATTCCCACCGACTGTCCGCAGCGGGACGAGAGAATGGGCTGGACCGGGGATGCGCAGGTGTTCTGCAAAACGGCGGTGCAGAACATGATGTCGGCACGGTTTTTTGAAAAGTGGCTGGGGGATCTGGCGGCCGATCAGGCAGAGGACGGCGGCTGCCCGAACATTGTCCCCTCGATGGGCGTGGTAGAAACCTCCGCAGGCTGGGGGGATGCGGCCGTGATTTGCCCGTGGGAGGTGTATTTTGCCTATGGGGATCGGCGCATGCTTGCGCGACAGTACCCGTCCATGAAGGCGTGGGTTGAATATATTCGGGCGCAGGGTGACAATCCGTATCTTTGGGACACGGGTTTTCAGTACGGCGACTGGCTGGCGCTCGATACGCCGAGCGATGTATTAGACGGCGGCACCGATAAAGCCTATCTCGCCTCCGCATTTTATGCCGGATCGGCAAGACTGCTTTCTAAGGCGGCTGCGGCTCTGGAAAAATGGGAGGATGCCAAGCATTACCGGGATCTGTATCAAAACATTGTTGAAAATATTCGCAAAACCTATGTATCGCCGGACGGTCGTCTTTTGGATCAGACCCAGACTGCCCATGCGATTGCCTTGCAGTTTGGGCTATGCGAGGATCAAAAGCAGACGGCACGGGCGCTGTATGATCTGGTGTGTGCAAACGGAGACAAGCTCACTACGGGCTTTTTGGGAACGCCGTACCTCTGTGACGCGCTCAGTGAAAACGGCTATCCCCAAAAGGCGTTTGATCTGATTTTACAGGAGGAGTATCCATCCTGGCTCTACGCAGTCAAAATGGGGGCAACCACCATCTGGGAGCACTGGGACGGAATTCGGCCGGACGGGACGTTCTGGAGCGAGAGCATGAACTCGTTTAACCACTACGCCTACGGGGCGGTGGCAAGCTTTTTCTATCAAAAAATCGGCGGCATTGTGCCGATTGAGCCGGGTTATCGGAAGATTCGGATTCAGCCGATGCCGGATCGACGGATTTCGTATGCCAAGGCGGCCATTGATACGGTCTACGGTGTAGTAAAAAGCGAGTGGCAGACGGAAAACGGAACGTTTTTTCTGACGGTGACCGTTCCGTGCAACACCACGGCGGAAATTTGTCTGCCGGACGGCACCGTACACCGTCGCGGTTCGGGGTGCTGGCGCTTTACCTGTGCCGATACGGACGAAATGTGAGAAAAGAGAGCAGGGAAAATCCCCTGCTGAGCGTGTCGATAAACCCCATTTTGCGAAAAATTTCATTTTGATTATATCGCCGTCCCCTGTTCCGCCATGCCT
>OLOI01002416.1_pt1 | contig 13452 bp, 10 predicted proteins | sample 1672131 | NCBI WGS metagenome assembly OLOI01 (sample SAMEA3136651, study PRJEB25190) | human gut metagenome | reverse complement strand
CAATGATAAAACAAAACAGGTGAACTTTACAATCGCCATTTATATTTGTAGAGAAGGACGCATGAAAAAACTCTCGTTTTTTCACACGCCCTTTCTGATATTTTTTGATTCTCTTTTTCTGTCGCAAAATAATAAACCACCTCTTGGTGAGCAGACCAACTTTTTTCGCATATTCAGCTTTTTCCTTGCGCTCTAAAGCGAGTTTTTCTTTCAGATTATCCTCTCGTGTGTCATCAAAAACTACGGATGCTTTATCGAGGAACTCCTTCTTCCAGTTTCGGAGAAGATTCGGCTGAATATTGTTTTCGGTTGCGATTGTATTTAAGTCTTTTTCTCCTTTGAGCAGTTCAATCACTAATTCTGATTTGAATTTGGCGGAGAAATCCCTATCCTTTTATTCAATCCCCATTACTTCTCCTAGTGCAAGCACCGCATTTCTTACGCATTCCGGGCATTCACAGAGTACCTTTCCTGTGCCGACGCCCTTCAACTCCCTGCAGATCGTTGCACCGCATTTTTGCTGAAACTTTGCAAGGATTTCTTTGGAATAACGAGGCGTTCCGGCTCCGTCTGTCAGGACTCCGGCGGTCATCACAGCTCCAATGAGTGCCCCGCAGGTTGCTTCCAGACATCCCATTCCAGCTGCATAGCCTGCGGTTAATTTCATCAGTGTCTCATCGTCCAATGAAAGCTTATCTTCAAATACTTTTACCACTGCCTGGGAACAGTTGCATGCTCCGGCAGCTTTTAAATCTGCAGCTTTTGCTGCGCGTTCTTCGATTGTCATATTCAGTACCTCTCTTATTTTATTCAATCTGGTAAAATTTTTTCAAAGGCTTCGCCTCAGTCTTAGCTGCTCTCTGAAAAAATTCCGGTATATTCTCCATATACCTGTAAATATACACAGGGAACAGACTGATGCCTGTTCCCTGCCTGTTAATTCCTATTATAACATAAATCTATTAGAATCCCATCCACTTTTTCAGAATACCGGGACACATTCTTTTAAATTTGATACATTCTGAATCCTAGATCATCTCTAAAAATGCAGCAATTCGTGTATCCAGCTGTCCGATATCTGCCTGAGAATAATCGGTCTCTACATGGATATACGGAAGTCCTTTAGATTTTACAAATTTCTCAATGCTCTTTGCCTCAATATTGTAAGTATGACATGCCTGAAGTGTCATTTCTACTACACCCTCGATATTATACTCTTCAAGGAGTCTTCCCATCAGTTCAATACGGTTGTTATCTGGTGTCATAACGGAACATCCGATTGCAAGATATCTCTCTGCAATTGCTTTGTAGATGTCCTCTGCATCTTCATCGATGAGACGGTCAACAGATTTTGCACCTCCACAGTTTTCATAGACTACAACATTTCCACCGTGTTCTTCGATGGCTTTTACAACCTTCATCGGTGCACCGCTGCTTGGACATCCGGTTAAAAGGATACGTTTCTTTCTCTCTGGTTTTTCCCCTTCTTCGTATTCTTTCATCAGCTTTTCACGAAGAGCATCAATTTCTGCCGGCATCTTTTCTTTATCGAATTTGAACTGGCTTCCATAGAGAACACCGAACAGCTGGGAACCGTTCATCGGAGCCGGATCATTTTTCATAACTTCGTAGAATTTCTTCAGTGCAATACGTCCCTGGTTGGATACATGAACAGCATGGCGCACTTTTTCTTCTGTGATCTCTACATTAAATGTCTTTTCCAGATATTCTTTGAAACGGATGATCTCTTTTGTCCACAGTTCCAGGGAATCTTCTCTCTGTGAGTTTGGAAGTTCCATGATATAGACATTTTTGAATTCTTTCATCAGTTCGTACATCTTTTTCTTTCCATCACAGGTTGTCTCTCCGACTACCACGTCTGAGAAATAGAAGAATGGACATTTGTCAGATACGGCAAAACCGTAACTTGCCTTTACCATCGGGCACAGATTCTTCGGCAGATCCTTTTCTGCGATCGGGATCGTTTCATCGGATGTAGAGCAAAGTCCTACGGTAACTGCTCCCATAGCCATTGCGATTTCCTGTGGAAAGTAGGTACAGTACGCACCTACAACCGGAATTCCTTTGTCCTTTACTTCTTTCATTACCAGGAAAGATCTCTGTCTCTGCTCTGCAAATTCTTCAAAAATCTCCGGCAGCTCTTTTACTAATTCCATTTTTATTTTCCTCCTTTATTGTATGCATTTTAAGCATTGAATACATATTTATCCAGACGGTCAAATGCTTCTTTCACTCTGGATGTCGGCAGTGCAAGGTTCATACGGATATACCATTCACCATGGAATGGCTTTCCGTTCTGCCAGAACACACCTGCTTCATATCCCATCTTCAGAACGTCTTCCAGGCTCTTATCATGTGCCTTGCACCATTCTTCACAGTTAACAAACAGCATATAGGTTCCCTGCGGTCTGGTTACGGAAACACCTTCAAAATGTTTGTCGATATAATCACATGCATAAGCGACATTTTCCCCGATCACTTCTCGAAGCTCGCCTACCCATTCCTGTCCTTCTGGTGTATACGCACCCATCAGTGCATGCATGGACAGCACATTCATCGAATTGTAATGGCAGAGGGAGGACTCTTTTAAAACTCTGTCTTTCAGGCGTTTGTTGTATATAATATGATAGCTTCCGATCAGTCCGGCAAGGTTGAAGGTCTTTGATGGTGCGTATAAAGCAATCGTTCTGTTTCTTGCATCTTCAGATACAGACTGGGTTGGAATATGCTCGTTTCCATATAAAATAATATCGGACCAGATTTCATCGGAAATGACGGTCACATCGTATTTTTTATAGATTTCCATTGCTTTCTCGATTTCCCAGCGCTCCCATACACGACCGGTCGGATTGTGCGGTGAACAGAAAATGGCTGCATGGATCTTGTTTTTCACGATCTTCTCTTCCATATCCTCAAAGTCCATCCGCCAGATGCCTTCTTCGTCCTTTTTCAGCGGACTGTGGATGATATGGTAGCCATTATTATTCAGTGTGCCGGTAAATCCTATGTAAGTCGGTGCATGGACAAGGACATTATCACCCTGTGAGCAGACCGCGTGAAGTGCACTTGCCACGCCGCCTAAAACTCCATTCTCATAACCGATATGTTCTTTTTTCAGTCCGGTCACATGATTCCGTTCTTCATGCCACTTGATGATGCTGTTGTAATACTCATCTCTGGTAATAAAATATCCATAGGTCGGATGTTTCGCTCTTTCAATGATCGCTTCGGTGATCTTCGGGAGTGCCGGAAAATTCATGTCCGCAACCCACATCGGAATGTAATCCAGCCCTTCTCTTACTTCTACTTTTTTCCCCGGCCCAAGCATATTTGGAAGGATATCCACTGCAAGGGCATCTTTTCCTTTACGGTCAATAATACTTGTAAAATCGTACTTCATTTTTCTTTCTCCTCTGTTACATACATTTTTTTCTTTTAGTCATCATACAGGTGACATGCCACCTGGTGACCTTTGGATACTTCTTTTAATTCCGGACGGACTTCCAGGCAGATATCCATGCATTTGCTACATCTTCCGCAGAAACGGCAGCCTTTTGGTGGATCGATCGGGCTTGGCACATCTCCGGTGAGAAAATGACGTCCCCGGCTTTTTGCCAGATCCGGATCGGCGATCGGAATTGACTCCAGAAGTGCCTGCGTGTACGGATGATACGGCTTTTCATATAATTCCGCAGCCGGTGAAATTTCCACCAGCTTTCCAAGATACATCACTCCGATATTATCGGAAATATGCTTTACCATGGCAAGGTCATGGGCGATAAACAGCATCGTCAGATGCCGTTCTTTCTGCAAGGTCATCAGGAGGTTCATGATCTGCGCCTGGATAGATACGTCAAGTGCTGAAATCGGTTCATCACAGAACAGAAATTCCGGGTTAACTGCAAGTGCCCTTGCAATTCCGATTCTCTGGCGCTGTCCACCGGAAAATTCATGGACATTTCTGGTAGCATGCTCGGCATTTAAGCCAACCATCTCTAGAAGTTCCATCACCCGTTTCTGCTCTTCTTCTTTACTTTTTGTCAGATGATGGATCCGCATCCCTTCACTTACGATCTGATACACTTTCTGGTGTGGATCCAGCGAAGCATACGGATCCTGGAAAATGGTCTGCACCTTCTGTGTAAATGCATTTCTCTCTGCTTTACTCATCTGATGCACATCTTTTCCCTGATACAACACCTGTCCGTCTGTCTTCGTAAGGATTCCGGTACAGGTTTTCCCGCAAGTCGTCTTTCCACATCCTGATTCTCCTACGATTCCGAAAGTTTCTCCTTTATGAATCGTAAAAGACACGTCATCAACTGCCTTTAAAACACGTTTATGACTTGCCGGAAAATATTTTTTCAGATTTTTTACTTCTAATACAACTTCTTTTTCTATCATGCGTCTGTCCTCCCGAACGGAACACCGCTTCTGTCAGCACGTGGATCCATCAGCCAGCACGCAACGCTGTGCTCATCCGTAATGTGCGTAACTTTCGGTTTTTCTTCTTCACAGATTTTCATTGCATATGGACAGCGCGTGCAAAAACTGCAGCCTTTTGGCGGGTAGATCATATCCGGTATATTTCCCTCAATGGTATTTAAAATTGTTTTGTCTTCATCATCGATCCGCGGAACGGACTGGAGAAGTGCCCATGTATACGGGTGCTGCTGGTGATAAAAGATATCCTTTGCCGTTCCTCTTTCCACGATTTCTCCGGCATACATGACGATGATCTCATCAGCCATATCTGCAACCACTCCAAGATCATGTGTGATAATAATGATGGACATACCAAGCTTTTCCTGCAACTCTTCCATCAGCGCAATGATCTGTGCCTGTATTGTCACATCCAGTGCTGTTGTCGGCTCGTCTGCGATCAAAAGCTGCGGATGTGTCACCATAGCGCAGGCAATCATCACTCTCTGACGCATTCCACCGGATAACTCATGGGGATATTTGTTCATACACCCTTCCGGATCCGGAACCCCGGTCTGCTTCAGCATTTCCAACGATTTCTGATAAATTTCTTCCTTCGAAAGACTACTCTCGTGATTCTTCAGATTTTCTGCAATCTGCTTTCCAACCTTCATCGTCGGATTTAAGGATACCAGTGCATCCTGGAAAACCATCGAGCATTCTTTTCCACGGAAGGTATTCCACTCTTTTTCCGTATACCCGGTAAGCTCTTTTCCCTGGTAAATGATCTTACTTTCCGGCTTTACCTTTCCCGGTTTCTCGATCAGTCCCATCAGGGATTTGGCAGTTACGGATTTTCCACATCCTGATTCACCTACCAATGCAGTTGTCTTTCCTTTTTTTACATCAAATGAAATTCCTCTTACAGACTGTACTTCGCCTGCATATGTAAAATAGGATACAGATAAATTCTCTACTTCCAATAATTTTTCCATCTTCTATCCTCCAGGCTTACTTTACAATCTTTGGTTCCAGTGCGGTTCTAAGGACATCACCAAGTAAATTGAAACTCAGTACTGTACACAGAATCAGAACTCCCGGAAATACCGCAAGTCTCGGTGCATCCAGAATATGTCCCTGCGCACTCTGCAGCATACTTCCCCAGGAAGCTCTTGGAATCTGTACTCCAAGTCCAAGGAAACTTAAGGACGACTCCATCAGAATCGCATTGGCAATTCCAAGGCTTGCCGCTACGATGACCGGTCCCATAATATTCGGTACAATATGTTCCACTGCAATCCGGAAACTTCCGGCTCCCAGATTCCTTGCGGCGGTCACATAATCTCTTTCTTTGACAGACATGGTTTCCGCCCTTGTAATTCTCGCCACCTGTGCCCAGGAAAAAAGACTGAGTACCGCGATCAGAGTAAACAGGCCCGGACGCAAGATCGTATTCAGTACAACCATCAGAAGCATACTCGGAAGTGCCAGGAAAATATCGGTGAAGCGCATCAGGAACATATCCACTTTTCCACCAAAATATCCAGAAGTAATACCGATTGCCGTTCCGAGGATTACAGTCATGATCATCGAACAAAAACCAACCGTAAGAGAAATACGTCCTCCGTAAAGTGCTCTGGTAAAATAGTCTCTTCCGTATTCATCTGTCCCGAAAATATGCTTTGCAGAGATTCCCTGCAGTTTTTCAGCAACATTGATCTTATTCGGATCATATGGACTAAGCGGTGCCAGAATGGAAGCTATGATAATGATCAGGAGAATGATGATACTCACCAGTGCAATCTTATTGGAAAAAAGCTCTTTTTTGATATCTTTCCACACACTGTGATCATATGAAATCAACTCCTGGGTTTTCTTTTTTTCAATTCGTTTAAATCTAGTATCAGTCATTTGCCATATCCTCCCTCTTGATTCTCGGATCTGCAAATGCATACAGAATATCTGCAATAAAGTTACCGACAACCAGAATAATTCCGGACAACATGACGTATGCCATAATCACCGGATAATCACGGACACCGATCGCAGTCATTGCAAGGGTACCTATTCCCGGCCATCCAAAAACACTTTCAATGATAAACGATCCACAGACTATGGATGCCAGATTCATTCCAAGCAATGTGATGATCGGAAGCAGTGTATTTTTCAAAATATGTCTTTTTAAAAGTTTTCCACCTGTCGTTCCTTTTGCTTTTGCTGCAAGAACGTATTCTTCTCCAAGCTGTCCGATCGTATTAGAACGGATATAGCGGATAAAGACTGCCAGGTTGGAAAGGCTCAGGGTGATACATGGCATGATCATATGCTTCACCGTATCCAGGAACGATTCATTTCCCACTGAATGCATCCCCGATGACGGAAGAATATGAAGCTTTGCTGCAAACACAATAATCAGCACCATTCCAAGCCAGAAAGACGGAATCGACATACCAATATAGGAAAGTCCACTGATGATATTATCAATCCAGGTATTCTTGCGGTATCCCGACCAGAGTCCGAGTGGGATTGCCAGAAGCACAGAAAGAACCAATGCGGCTCCCATCAGCTGCAGGGTTGCCGGAAGACGCTTGATGATCTGCTCAGATACGGAAGTATGGTTTGCAAGAGAAATTCCGAAATCTCCTTTCAGCACTTCTTTTGCCCATCCCCAATACTGCTCCGGCATACTTTTGTTAAGTCCGAGATTCTCTCTGATTGCTTCTTTTTCCTCATCTGACATCTGTTCATTCAAATACATACCGGAAATATCTCCCGGTGCTGCATAGATCACGGCAAATGAGAAAAAAGAAATCAAAATCGTGACAATAATCAGCTGAATCCCTTTCTTTACGAAATATTTTGCCATATTTCTTTTCTCCTTTAAAAGAGGGACCGGCACAAAGGTCATCTTGTGCTTCAGCCCCTCTTCGTCTGCTAAAATACGATATAATTAGTCTACTTTGATCTTCAGGTAATCAACGAATTCCGGAACAACCGGTACTGCATCCAGCCCTGTTACATTTTTCTGAGATACCATCACATAATTGGTGTAAGTAAGTGGGTATTCCCAGTATTCTGATAAAGTCAGATCCTGCAGATCATTTGCAAGCTGCTTTGCTTCTTCTTTGTCTGCTGCTGCGTTTACCTTTGCTGCAAGCTGTCCGGCTTCATCACTGAATCCCCATGCTTTGGAGCTGCTGTTGATGTAGCTGTAAGCCTGTCCAAGACTGCTTCCACGCTCAGAATCCCATCCATTTGTACCAAGATCCCACTGATCTTCTTCCCCTGACTGGAACATAATTGCGAAGAATCTCTGGAAGAATGCGTTGGAATCCAGACCTTCTACATCAAGCGTTACGCCGATTTCTGCGAGCTGCTGCTGAAGAACTGTTGCAACTTCTTCCATGTTCGGACGGTCTGCATTGTAAACATATTTCAGAGTTGTTCCTTCGATTCCTGAAGATTTGGCAAGTTTCTTTGCTTCTTCAAGATCCTGCTCGTAACCTTTGCAGTCTTTGTTGTAAAGAGACTGATCTGGTGTCAGAAGACTGTTTGCAACCGTTGCAAGTTCGTCACTTCCATATGCGGTATCGATGATCTCATCTGCATTGATTGCAAGGAAGATCGCTTTTCTTGCATCTTCTGTAAGTTTGTCTTTTGCAGGTCCGTAAGGATTGATCTGCAGGTAATTCAGTCTTGCTTCTGAGAAGGAGCTGATATTGTAATTATCGTCACCTTCATATTTTTTCAGTTCTTCCGGAGTTGTAATTCTCATGTAAGAGATTTCTCCGTTTTCAAATGCAACCTGTTTGGTGCTTCCGGAACCGATCGTCTTCATAACAACTTTCTTAACGCTCGGTGTTTCTCTGTAATAATCATCACGTGCAGTATATACGATACTGTCATCATTGATCTCTGCTACCGTGTAAGCTCCGGAAGTAGCCATATCTGTGGAATTAAAGTATCCGCTTCCTTCTACTTTTGTATAATCATTGTCAAATGCGTGTGACGGATAAATCATCATTCTGCCAATTGCTGCTGTATAAGTTGCATATGGTTCAGGAAGGACAATTTCCAGTGTCTTATCATCTTTTTTGTTAAATACAACTTCCTGTTTATTGATTGTATTATAAGAAGATTTTCCACCAGAATTTCTTCCGGCATAATTCATTGTAAATAAGATATCATCTACAGTAACCGGTTCGCCATCGCTCCAGTTTGCTTTCTCATTCAGATGAATGGTGTATGTTTTGGCATCTTCTGAAATATCAAGCTTATCTGCCAGATAATATTCGATTCCATCCTTTGTTTCTACAAATAATGGTTCAAAGATCGGACGAACCAGAGAGGTCTGGTCATCACTGGCTGTACTTGGCTCCAGAGATGTTGGCATATAATTCAATGCAACTGTAAAAGTCCCATCACTTTTTGCCTCTTTCTTCGTGTCTTCTGTCTTTGCGCTGCTGTCTTTCTTGTCAGAACTTCCACCACATCCGGCAAGCATACCGACTGCTAAAATTCCTGCACACAATAATGCGAGTGCTCTTCTTTTCATTTTCCTTTTTCCTCCATTGTATTTTCCTTAAGTTGTTCTGTCTGTGTATCCCCTCGTTAACAACTCTTCAAAAATACTACCAAAATGTTTTTTTCTTTGCAAATTGCTTTTTTCTATCAATTTTTGTACTTATTGATATCGTTTATCAATAATTCCAGAAAACGCTGATTTCCCGTTATTTTTGTATCTTTTAACAATTTATTGCTTTTATCTATAGTAAAAAATATAACTTTTTTACAATTTCTTTTACCTTTTTTGCAATGTGTATTGTATAATGATTACAAAAGATTTGTTAAATTTTATTCAACATGAAAGGTTTATAAATGAAAAAATTATATGAGCAAAGCCCTGAAATGCAGCTGTCCGGCAAATGCCAGCTGCGCCATGTAAAATGCACGCACCACAAAGGATATCTGATGGAAGATCTTTCCATGATCAAAAGCGGATTTTATGAGATCAGCTTTTGTAAAAGCGGAGATTTTCTGTTCCGCATCGGCCGGAAACGGCATTTTATTACAAATGGCGATATTCTGGTTATTCCACCGGATATTCCACACTACTTTACTTCCAGTGATCTCGTTGCAAACTATTATGATTTTATCACTGTATGGCTGGAAAAATCATATATTTCCAATCTGAAAAGCCAGCTTCCGGCCCTTAAGGAATCTGTTTTCAATATTGACACACCTCATCTTCTTCATACTACCAATAAGCTGTGTAATTTTGAGGAAGAATTTGAAACCTTTTACCGGGAATATGCTTCTTATGGGGAGCTTTCTGAAACCTATGCCTGTGGTGCATCCACCTGTCTTCTGGTAAAAGTCATTAACTATGCCCTGAAATATTCCAACGAATTTATTGAGATCGAATCCGATCAGACCAATCAGATCGTCCGCTATCTGGATCAGCATTTTCTGAAAGAAATCGGTGTGGAGGATCTGGCGCGTACTTTCCACATGAGCAAGAGCAGTCTGAACAAATTTTTTCAGAAACAACTGAATACGACCTGTCATCAGTATATTTTAAAGAAACGGCTGGCACTTGCGGTCTCGCTGATCCGGCAGGATGTTCCGCTTAAAACGGTTGCTGTCCAGTCCGGTTTTGGAGACTATTCTTCATTTTTTCGTGCTTTTAAGAAAATGTATCATATTTCCCCGACCGAATGTCAGGCAGACAATGAAAAACTGAAAAAGATCAAACATTAGCCGGGAGAATGACTTGTCTGAATAGTGTAGACATGCAAAAAACTTCGGATATTCTGGATTTTCGCCAGTGATCCGAAGTTTTTCTTGTTTAATATTTCTTTTTTTGATTGTCTTTATTTCACCAGATGTACTTCTGCCTTCTTCTCATTCAGCTTCTGTGCAGTCTCATGCTCATTGACATAGATACTGATATGTTTTTCTTTACCGGAAGTATCGTAATCTTCAGCAGTAAATACATGTCCGTCAATGATCACCTTTGTTCCATACGGAATCTCATCCGGGTCAACCGCAATGGTCTGCCCTTCAACAACCGGAGTTCCGGTTGCTTTGACCTTGCTTGCCTTCGCACGGCAAGTCTCGCAGGAACAATAATAATCAATGGTATACTCTCCAATACTGTCTCCATACTGTTCGGCTGTAGCGTTCTGTTCGTTCACATCCGTGCCTTCCAGATTATAATTTTCTTCCAGGATTCTGGTTGCCCAGACAGCTTCCGGAATATATACCGTTCCGGAAATGATTCCCTGGTCTTCATTTGCAGCTTCGATGGTCTTTCCGTCTCCTGCATACATCACAACATGATGGACATAACCATCTTTTGCATAGAAAATCAAATCCCCCGGCTGTGCGTCTTCAACCGGAATCTTGGTTCCATACTGGCTCTGATCTTCGGCTACTCTTGGCAGATTATAGCCAAAAGTCTTATAAATCTGCTGTACAAATCCGGAGCAGTCTGCCCCTTCTGTCAGGCTTGTACCGCCCCATACATAAGGATTGCCAATGAACTGTGCGGCAAAATCCAGCATTGCCTGGCGGATCACATTCCCCGGTGTTCCCGGCTTTACAGAAGCATAGCTATAATAAAGTGCCTGGTTATCTTCCGGTGCGATCAGTTCTGTAGCTGTCTGGTAAGCACCTTCGCCTGCTGCTTCTACCTGCGCTTTTACTTCATCCCCAGTCTGAACAGCCTCTTTAGAGACAAACCCTCGGACATCCCCGGACTCCACATAGATCCAGTCTTTCTCTGCATCCGCAAGGATATAACACAGATTACCCTGGGACATGGTTCCGATCACACGTGACTGTCCATTTGCCTCTTCCTGGATTGCTACAGTTCCATCCGACTTTGATGCATCTGCCAGTGCATATTTTTTCGTAGCCAGTGTCTGATTTACGGTTGCACGTACATGGGTAAATGCCTGATTTTCATTTGCCGGAACCGTTTCTTTTGCAAGGGATGCTGTTCCTTCGATTCCAGTGTATGCAATCTTGGCTTTTTTTGCAGCTTTTTTTGCCTGCTTCTGGTATCCACTCAGCAGTACCTGTGCGGCATCTCCGGTATAAAGCTCGGATTCTTTTACAAATCCTCTGACCTTTCCGGATTCTACATACAGCCATCCATTCTTTTCTTCTTTCAGAATGTAGAGAAGTCCATCCTGTGAAATTTCTCCGACAGAACGCACCTTTTCGGTCAACTGCCGGGATGCTGGGGATGCATTTAAAGTATCATCCTGCAATGCTGTAGCAGTATCCGAGTTTAAGGATGACTTCTTTCCCGAAGTGTCTGCTGTGTTTTTTAATGTCTCGGCAGAAAATGTATTAAGCTGTACTTTCTTTGCTGTTTTCGTCTTTTTCGCAGAAGATTTCGTCTTTGATTTCTTCGCCTTTACGGAAGTTTCCTTATGAAACAGTTTTTTAGCATCAGCTGTTGCTTCCTGAATATCACTTTCTGTCCGATCAGTATCAACGGCTCCACTGATATCCTCCGGAATTGCCTCACGTATGCTGATCTTTGTCTTTGCAAATGCATATTTTCTCGCAACTGTCCAGAAACGGAAATCTTCTTCGTATTCCGGAAGACTGACGATCTGCTGTCTCTTGACCAGTTCTTCATTGGTCATCTTGTGTTCACTATCCTGCGCATTTTTTTCCTGCTCCTGCGCTTTGTTTTCTTCTGAGTCTTCTGTCTGGTCTTCCGAAGGCTGCTGTTCATTGTTCACATTGCCATCTGAAGGCTGCTGTGGTGTATCCGGATTGACCGAATCTGTCGGTTGCTCCGGCGTAACCGGCACATCTGGATTAGCCGGGATTACTTCTACTTCATCTCCTGTTATCGGATCAACCTTCCATCCTGTTTTCGCTGCATCACGCAGACCGGTATCTTCCAGATATCCAGTCTCTTCATTGTATCTGATTTCTTCATTATGAATCATCTCCAGGACAAGATCTGATACTTCTGTAAGTGTATCACGCCCATCAATGGATTTTGCCTGTAGTTTTTCTCCATTTTCTGATCCATTAGAAGTAACCTCTGTAAGACCGCTCTCTGCTGCCCAAGCTGTTGCCGGAGCGCTGAAAGTAAGTCCGAAAACAAGTAATCCTGCTAGAATTTTTACTCCTGTCATTTTTGCTACCTGTATATTTCTATATTTCAAAATCTGTTGCTCCTTCTTACAAATTCTGTAAAATGCAGTCCTTTTAGTCGAAACGCGACATTTTTATTTTACTACTCTTTGACAAAACCGTCCATATTTCATTAAAAATATTTCTGATAAAATTTTTCAAACTCAGAGAGTAATTTCTTTCGGAAAATATTTTGGTAAAATGAGAAAAAGGAAATGTCCTGACATATTTTACGTCAGAACATTTCCCTGTTTTTATAGTTTTAGATAAACTCCGAAAGAACAAATTATCCTTCGCTTAATTTTTATTTAACCAGATATACTTCTGCATTCGTCACGCCGAGAGCAAGTGCTTCTTCATGGCTGTTCACATAGACATCAATGTGGTTTTTCTTGATCGCACCCCCACAGTCTTCAGCAGTAAATACATGTCCGCCGATGATGACTTTTGTTCCGTAAGGGATTACACTCGGATCCACCGCAATGGTCTGTCCCTCAATGACTGGGGTTCCGGTTGCTGTGATCCCGTCTGCTTTGTTACAGCAGATTTCACATGCACAGTAATATGTAATCGTAAAATTGCCAAGATCCGTTCCGTACATCTCCTGCGTTGCATTGACCTCGCCGATTCCTCCACCTGCGACGGTATAATTATCGTCCAGAATCCGGGTCGCCCATACTGCATCTTTGTCGTAAACAGTTCCGTAAATAATTCCAACATCTTCATTTGCAGCTTCGATCGTCTTTCCATCTCCGGCATACATCACAACATGATATACATAACCGTTCTTTGCATAGAAGATCAGGTCTCCAGGTGCTGCTTCGCTGACCGGGATTTTCATTCCGT
>OLOI01002408.1_pt1 | contig 13491 bp, 8 predicted proteins | sample 1672131 | NCBI WGS metagenome assembly OLOI01 (sample SAMEA3136651, study PRJEB25190) | human gut metagenome | reverse complement strand
AGAAGGTAGCCGGACGAGCGTGCAGACCAACCTGATTTTCAACGGTAACTTCTTTTACGTACATAGTAAAGCGCTCCTATCTAATATCGTTTTGGTGTACAAAAGCATAGTGTGCCTGTTGTGTTACACTCATTTTAGCGCAAGTCGAAACGGTTGTACAGTCCCCTTTTGCATTTTTGGCGCTTTTCCCAATGAAACAGGGAGCATTTTTCAGGTTTTGTACAAAGACAATAAAATTATACCCCGAAGGTTAGAGGGGTAATACAAAAGTTTTCAACAACTTTTAGACCGCCGGGGAGTTTTCCTCTGAATTTTGTGTATTTTCACCGATATTTCCGGCGCGGCTTACTCCTGCGCAGGGCCTGCGTAGCGCATCTGCACCAGTGCGCATTTACGCGTCACGGTGGAGTATTGCTTCGGGTCAAATTCCAGACTGGTGCTGCCGTCCAGCTGCCAGCCCATGCGGGTATACAGCGCAATGGCGCGGGTGTTGGTGTTCAGCACACTCAGCACCGGGTGTGCGTGCTCCGGCAGCTTTTTGCGGGCAAAATCCAGCAGCTTTGCGCCGATGCCGTTGCCCCGGGCTTTTTCCGTGACGAACAGGTGCTCGATATGCCCCGCCTTGTGGCTGACGCACACCATGCCATCTGGCACATCCTTGGTGGTGTGCAGGTAGCACACCCAGCCCGCCGCCTTTTCCTGCTGCAACTGCAGCAAAAACTGCGGCTCGGTCAGGGTGCGGCAGTATTCCGGCGTCCAGTTGTCGGCGCAGACAGCCTGCCGACCCTCGGCAAACAGCTTTGCGGCGGCGGCAAACTGCTCGGCGGTCTTTACCAGCCGGACATTCTCACCCCGCTTCCACTTGGGCACTTCGGCAATGGGGTGGCTCGTGCACCACTGCTCGTACAGCTCCGGGCGGCGCAGACGGGTGCGGGTGCGGCTCTGCTCGCCGCGCCACGCGTCAATTTTTGCGTGGTCGCCGCCCAGCAGCACCTCGGGCACGGCGCGGTCCTCCCACACCTCGGGGCGGGTGTACTGGGGGTATTCCAGCAGGCCGTCCCAGTAGCTTTCCTCCTCGTAGCCCTTCTGCTCGGCCAATACGCCGGGCTTCAGGCGCAGCACGCTGTCTGCCACCACAAGGCTGGCAAGCTCGCCGCCGGTCAGGATATAATCACCAATAGAGATCTCCTCGTCCGCAAAAGCTTCGATGACGCGCTCGTCAATGCCCTCGTAGTGGCCGCAGACCAGCGTCAGGTTGTCATATTCAGCCAAGCGCTTTGCGTGCTCCTCGGTGTAGCGCTGCCCGCCCGCCGTCAGGAACACGATATGCGGGGCAGGGCGTCCCTGTTCTGCCACCTCGTGCTGCACTGCCCGCAGGCAGTCCGCGATGGGCTGGGCGTACAGCACCATGCCGCAGCCGCCGCCGTAGGGGTAATCGTCGGTCTGCTTCTGCTTGTTCAGGGTATAGTCCCGGATCTGGTGGCAGTGGGTCTCAATATAGCCCCGCTTTGCTGCCCGGCCGATGATGCTGGCATCCAGCACCTGCTGGCACATCTCCGGGAAAAGGGTCACGATGTCCACACGCATCCCCATGGCTCACTCCTCCTCCCGCTCACTGTCAAAATCGTCATCCAGCAGGCCCGGGATGGGGGTGACAAGGAGATAGCCCTCCGGCGGGTTGCGCTCTTTCAAAAAGGCATCCACCCCGGGGAACATATATTCCTTGCCGCTGGGGGACTTGACCGTATAGATGTCCTGTGCGCCGGGGTGGTCCACGCTGGTGACGACGCCGTACACCTTTCCGGTGTCGGCGTCCCGCACCTCGCAGCCGATGAGGTCGGCCACATACCACCGGCCCTCGGGCAGGGTGGCGTCGCTGCGGTCGAAGTAGAACACCTGACCCCGCAGGGCGCGGGCGGCGTCCATATCGTTCACGCCCTCCAGCTGGAGCAGCGCCATCTGCCCCTGCGGGCGGATGGAGGTGATGTTATAGCACTTGCCGCCCTTTGCCGAAGCATAGAGACGGCCCGTCTTTTTGAGGAAATCCACGCCGTCGCACCACAGCTCCAGCTTCATTTCGCCGCGCACACCGTGGGTGGTGACGACCTTGCCTGCTTCCAGATATTGCTGCATAAATTTGCTCCTGTTCAACCTCTCAGTCTCGCTTCGCTCGACAGCTCCCCTATCGAGGGGAGCCTCTGGCGAAGAGGAAAACTTCTCCGATATGCCAAGGCCTCCTCTCGGTAGGGGAGGCGGCGCGGCGGAGAGGTTCCGCCCGGACGGAAAAATCGATACAGGAGGGAAATACCCAATGGTATATCGTATCTATGTTGAAAAGAAACCCGGCTTCGACGGCGAGGCCCAGAGCCTGCGCAATGAGCTCGTCTCCCTGCTGGGCATCAAGGAGCTGAACGGTCTGCGTCTGCTCAACCGCTACGACGTGGAGGGCATCGACGAGGCTCTGTTCGAGCAGTGCGTCCCCACCGTGTTCAGTGAGCCGCCGGTGGATAACACCTATGCAGAGCTGCCTGTCTCCGACGGCGTGTCTTTCGCCGTGGAGTATCTGCCCGGCCAGTTCGACCAGCGCGCCGACTCTGCCGCCGAGTGCATCCAGCTCATCAGCCAGGGCGAGCGCCCGGATGTTCGCTCGGCAGTGGTGTATTACCTGGAAGGCAACCTGACCGACGCTGACGTGGAAGCTGTGAAGCGCTACGTTATCAATCCGGTGGAGGCTCGCGAAGCGTCGCTTGAGCCTCGCGACACCCTGGCCATGGCCTTCGAGCGCCCGGCCGACGTGGAGGTCATCGAGGGCTTCACCGCCTTTTCCGATGACGAGCTGGCCCGCTTCATCGACGAGCGCGGCCTGGCCATGGATCTGGCCGACATCCAGTTCTGCCGCGCCTACTTCGCTGAAGAGGGCCGCGATCCTTCCATCACTGAGATCAAGATGATCGACACCTACTGGTCGGACCACTGCCGCCACACCACCTTCGGCACCGTGCTCGATGACGTGGAAATCGCCGACGCCAACGTGCAGGCCGCCTTCGACCGCTATCTGGAGCTGCGCCACGAGCTCGGCCGCGATGAGAAGCCGGTCTGCCTCATGGACATGGGCACCATCGGCGCGAAGTGGCTGAAGAAAGAGGGCATTCTCACCGGGCTCGACGAGTCCGAGGAGATCAACGCTTGCACCATCAAGTGCAAGGTGGATGTCGATGGCGAGGAGCAGGACTGGCTGTACCTCTTTAAGAACGAGACCCACAACCACCCCACCGAGATCGAGCCCTTCGGCGGCGCGGCCACCTGCGTGGGCGGTGCCATCCGCGACCCCCTCTCGGGCCGCTCCTACGTGTACCAGGCCATGCGCGTCACGGGCGCGGCCGACCCCACGGTGCCCGTGGCCGATACCATTCCCGGCAAGCTGCCCCAGCGCAAGCTCGTGACCACGGCGGCGGCCGGTTACTCCTCTTACGGCAACCAGATCGGCCTGGCTACGGGCCAGGTGCATGAGCTGTACCACCCCGGCTACGCCGCCAAGCGCATGGAAATCGGCGCGGTGGTGGGCGCTACGCCGGCCGATCACGTGCGTCGCGAGACGCCGGCGCCGGGGGATGTGGTGGTGCTTCTCGGCGGCCGCACGGGCCGCGACGGCATCGGCGGCGCCACAGGCTCTTCCAAGGCCCATTCCGTGGAATCTTTGGAAAGCTGCGGGGCCGAGGTGCAGAAGGGCAACGCGCCGGTGGAGCGCAAGATCCAGCGCCTGTTCCGCCGCGGGGATGCCTGCCGCATGATCAAGCGCTGCAACGACTTCGGCGCCGGCGGCGTGTCGGTGGCTATTGGCGAGTTGGCCGACGGTCTGGACATCAATCTGGACGCCGTGCCCAAGAAGTACGACGGGCTCGATGGCACGGAGCTTGCCATTTCCGAGTCGCAGGAGCGCATGGCCGTGGCGCTGGCGCCTGAGGACGTGGACGCCTTCATCGCGCTGGCCCACGAGGAAAATCTGGAGGCCACGCCGGTGGCCGTAGTCACGGAAGAACCGCGCGTGCGCATGCATTGGCGCGGCGACACCATCGTGGACGTGAGCCGCGAGTTTCTCGCGAGCAACGGCGCGCCGAAGCATGCGGCGGTGGCCGTGCCCGCGCCGGCCGACGAGAGCTTCGCCGAAAGCGCCTGCGACCGCGCTTTCGAGGCGACAAGCGAGCTGACCGACCCCGTGGTGGACGCCGTGTGCGACGCCGACTCGCTGGAAGTGTCCCTCGCGGCGCTCATGGGCGACATCAACCGCGCCTCGAACAAGGGCCTTGTGGAGCGCTTCGACTCCACCATCGGCGCGGCCACGGTGCTCATGCCCTTCGGCGGCGCGCGCCAGCTCACCCCGGCGCTCGCCATGGTGGCGAAGCTGCCGGTGCTCGGCGGCAAGACCACGACGGTCTCGGGCCTGTCCTGGGGCTTCAACCCGTATCTTTCGTCCTACGACCCCTATGCTGGTGCCTACATGGCCGTGCTCGATTCCGTGGCGAAGCTCGTGGCCACCGGCTTCGAGCGGGCGAACATGTACCTCACCTTCCAAGAGTACTTCGAGAAGCTGCGCCAGGATCCCGAGCGCTGGGGCAAGCCCATGGCGGCGGTGCTCGGCGCGCTCATGGCCCAGATCGATTTCGGGGTGGGCGCCATCGGTGGCAAGGACTCTATGTCCGGCTCCTTCGAGGACTTGGATGTGCCGCCCACGCTTGTGTCCTTCGCGACGGCCATCGGTGACATCGACCGCGTCACCTCGCCGGAGCTGAAGGAAGCGGGCGACAACCTCATCTGGGTTTCCTTCGAGGACGCGCTGGCGTCGAGCGTCTGCGCCGCCTTCGACGCGGTGGAGTACCTCATCGGTGCGGGTGTCGTGCGGGCCTGCGCGAGCGGCGCCTACGGCGGCTTGGCCGAGACGCTGGTGAAGGCGGCCGTGGGCAATGGCCTGGGTATCACCGTGGACGAGGACATCGACATGGGCCAGCTGTTCGAGCCGGCCTACGGCACGTTCGTGATCGAGCTGGCCGCCGGCGAGGATGCCCAGTCCGTCGTCACGCGTTTGGAAGATGCCGGGCTCGACGCCAACGTGGATGTGGTGGCACTCGGTCAGGTGACCAGCGCTTACGAGCTGGCGTGCGACGGCCAAGTGGCCGATCTCGCCGTGGTTCAGGAGGCGTGGGAACGCGGCAGCGGGATTGAAAGCGTGTTCCCGTACCGCACCTCGCCGGAAGAGCGCGCAGCGGCCGAGACGGTGCCCGCCATCAGCTTCGAAGGGGAGGCGGCCCCGGCCTACCACGGCCCGGCGCTGCTGGGCGACGCCTCCGGTGCTCCGCGCGTGGTCATTCCGGTGTTCCCCGGCAACAACTGCGAGTACGACTCCGCTGCCGCCTTCGAGCGGGCCGGCGCCGTGCCCACCGTGTACGTGGTGAACAACCTGACGCCCAAGGCGGTGGCCGAATCCACCGCCGAGCTGGCGCGTCTTATTCGGGCGTCCCAGATTGTCATGATTCCCGGAGGTTTCTCCGGCGGCGACGAGCCCGACGGCTCCGCGAAGTTCATCACGGCCTTCTTCCGCGCCCCGGAGGTCACCGAGGCGGTGCGCGATTTGCTGCAGGCGCGCGACGGCCTCATGCTCGGCATCTGCAACGGTTTCCAGACGCTCGTGAAGCTGGGCCTGGTGCCCTTCGGCGACATCCGTCCCATGGACGCCGATTGCGCCACCCTCACCTTCAACAACATCGGCCGTCACCAGAGCACGCTCGTGCGAACGCGCGTGGCCAGCACGATGTCCCCCTGGATGAGCCGCATGGAAGTGGGCGAGATGCACACGGTGGCCATCAGCCACGGCGAGGGGCGCTTCGTGGCGCCGCAGCCTCTGCTGGATTCCATGATTGCGAACGGACAAGTTGCCACTCAGTACGTGGACGCCGCGGGGCAGCCTTCCATGGATTTGGCGGTGAACCCCAACGGGTCGGTGCTCGCCATCGAGGGCATCACGAGCCCCGACGGCCACGTGCTCGGCAAGATGGGTCACACGGAACGCGCCGGCGCGGGCCTGTACAAGAACACCTTCGGCAACACCTACCAGCCCCTCTTCGAAGGCGGTGTCGACTACTTCCGCACGAAGTAGTTACTGCCACGCGAGGTAGTTGCCGCTGCATGAGGTGGCTGCTCGGGAGGGTGGCGTGCGACCGCCCGTCGGTGGGACCGGGGGTTTGATGCCCGAAAACAACAAGGGCGACGTCAGGAACGGAAGTTTGGTACCTGGTGTCGCCCTTTTTGCGGCCAACTTGCGGAGTTTGGCATCGAATGGTGCCAAGTTTGGCAGTTTGGTACCCTGCCTTGGTCAAATTGCGAAGTTTGGTACCTGAAAACTTGCACGTACGAATTTCTGACCTGGTGTTTCTTCGGAGTCGAGGTACCAAACTGCGGTTTTTGGCCGAATTCGGGGTACCAAACTTCCGATCCTGGAAGAGGGCAGGTGCCATATCGCGGATCTTGTCCGAGAAAGATGGATACCGGTTCATCGGGCGGTAGGGCTGTGGTTGTGGTCTCCTTGTCGACGGCGCCAGATGGATCGTCGAGGTCGTCGCGCGGCACTGCCCCGGGGTCGAGTGCGCTGTGGATCCGCTCTATGTGGTGCAGTGGGTGACCGACGTGCTCGACGAGACCCGCAGGGAGGCGTGGCGCGGCTGCGAAGGCTGAGGGTTCTCGCCTGGGCCTACCTTCTGCACCGCCGCTGCCGCAAAGCCGCCGCCGAAGACCGCAGCCAGACCTTCGAAAATGTCAACGAGTGACGACGCCCCTGGCAAAAAGTCGCCCCGGGCTACGGTGTTGTATGCAGCAAACTTTGTAGTATAGAGCAAAAAAGCAGGTCATTGCTTAGCATCTATTTGTCAACATGAGCTAACACCGTAGCCCGACCCGCAAAAATGACGAAGGCGCGCAGTTGCCCTGACAAAAAAAGCGCCTCGGGCTGCGAGTTGTACTCGGGTGTGTGGCGAAAAGGCACCTCGGGCTACGGGCTGTGCTTGAAAAACGGCAAAAGAGCGCGTTGTTCTGTGGATACTCTCGGGCCCCCTGCGAATTGCTGCCAGGCTACTGCCACAGCCTCACTTCGGGCTCCAGTTCCACGCCGGTGGTCTGGCGAACGCGGCGCTGCACTTCGGCGATGAGTGCTAGCACGTCGGCGGCGGTGGCGTCGCCGGTGTTCACGACGAAGCCGGCGTGCTTCTCGGACACCTGCGCGCCGCCCACGCGCAGGCCTTGGCAGCCGGCCTCTTGGATGAGCGCCCCCGCGAAGTGGCCCTCGGGGCGCTTGAAGGTGCTGCCGGCGCTCGGCATCTCCAGCGGTTGCTTGCTCTCGCGGCGCTCGCGCAGCTCTTCCATGCGCGCGGCGATGGCGGCAGGGGAGTCGGCGCGCAACTGCAGCGTGGCCCCGAGCACCACCCAGCCCTCGCGCATCATGCGGCTGGTGCGATAGCCCCAGTTGGCTTCCGCTGCCGGCACGCTCACGATGCTCCACGAATTCCCGTCGGGCACCAGGCAGCGTACTTCCACGGCTACGTCCGAGAACTGGCCCTCGTAGGCGCCGGCGTTCATGATGGCCGCGCCTCCGACGGTGCCGGGAATGCCGCTGGCGAACTCGTAGCCTGCAAGCCCGGTATCCCGCGCCACGGCGGCCACGGCGGCGTTCGTGGCCCCGGCCGCTGCCCGCACGAGGCCGCCGGGCAGCACCTCGACGTCCGCGAAATTATCCGCCAGCAGAAGCGTCACGCCGTCAAGTCCCTCGTCGGGCGCGAGCACGTTGGAGCCGAGTCCCAGCACACGCCAGGGAACCCCGCCCGCCTCGCAAGTCGACACGACGGCCGCCACCTCGTCTTCGGAGCGCGGCGTCACGAGCCATTGCGCCGGCCCCCCAATGCGAAATGTCGTATGCTCGGCCAGGGGCTCGTCAGGACGCACATTCTGCGAACCGACGATATCCCGAAGGCTCTTCTCGAAGTCCTGGGCGTTCACGGCTTGCTCCTCCTCAGCTGGATTACGGATGCAGAGGAGGTGCGGGATGCCCTGACCGAGCAAGTTCCGCAGCGAACAGAACAGGACTGAATGTCCTGTTCTGCAGAGCGAGGACTGTCTGAGCGAATCAGGGCGTCCCGCACCTCCGGTCGGCAAAGAGTTTCAAGCCCGTGTGTTCTGGGCCGGTATCCTCCGTTTATCATGCCGTGCGGGTTACCGTTGGTGACCCGCATGGCTCATTGTACTAGAATACGCCCATGACGAAATCGCTGACATATCCGCGCGATCGCCAAAGCGCTTCCGCCCATCGTTGCTCGCGCTTCGCACCCGCTTGCGGGCTCGCATCCGCATCCGCTTTTGGGCTCGCATCCGCACCCGCCCCAGTGGCCGCCCTTGCGGATGCTTCCGCACGCACGAAAGTGGGGCGCTAGGCCATGGCGCGCAGGGTTCCCGAGGTCAAGCCCACCTCGCCGGCGGCGGCCATCGTGCTCGTGCTGCTGTTCATTGTCTGCTTCATTATCGGCCTGTGGGTGCTTATGGCGCTCACGCGCATCGTGCTCGGTTAGGGGCAAGGACTATGTGGCAGCGATTCACCCCCTACGACTTGCGCGTTATCGGGCACTACCTGGGAACGCTCCTGTTGTTCTTCGCCGCGCTCATGGCCCTTCCCTTGGCGACGGCGCTGGTCTTTCAGGAATGGGAGCCGGCGGCGCGCTACCTCGCGGCAATCGGCATCACCATGGTCGCGGGCTGCAGTCTGCGTTTTCTGCGCATCGAACCCGGACGCCTCGATCGCCGTCAGGCGCTGGCGGTGACCGGTTTCGCCTGGGTTGTTCTCGCGCTGTTCGCCTCGTTCCCTCTGTACTTCTCGGGGCATTACATGACCTACCTCGATGCCGTCTTCGATGGCGTCTCCGGCCTGACCACCACGGGCGCCTCGCTCATCGTCGATTTGGATCACCTCTCCTACGCCGACAACATGTTCCGCTTCGCTATGCATGCCCTGGGCGGTCTCGGCCTTATCGTGGTGGCGTTGTCCTTCGGGCTTTTCGGCCGCGGCGGCGGCGCGTCGCTGTTTTCGTCGGAAGGCCGCAGCGAGCACGTGGTGCCCAACGTGGTGCAGACCACCCAGTTCATTGCTCGTATTACCCTGGTCATCGTTTCTGTCGCCACGGTGATCATCACGGCGTTATGCCTGTTCATGGGCATGGAGCCCACTCGCGCCTTCCTGAACGCGCTGTGGGTGTCTACCTCCGGGTTCGTGACCGGCGGTTTCACGCCCATGCAGCTTTCCATCATGTACTACCATTCCTTCCCCCTTGAGGCGATTCTCATGGTGCTCATGATTTTGGGCTCCATCAGCTTCGTCATTCACGCCGAGGTGTGGAAGGGGCGTCCGCTCCCGTTTTTCCGAGACATCGAGACGAAGACGATGGTGCTTTGGATCGGGGTCATGGCCTTCGTCTTCACGGCCACCCTTGCCCTGTCGCCCTTCGATGACATGCTCGCCCTCTTGCGCCGCGGCCTGTTCATGATCATCTCGGCGTTCACCACGACGGGCTTTCAGGTGGTCACCACCAACCAGATCACCACCGCTTTCAGCAATGGCGCTTTCCTCACCCTGGCGTTCATCATGGCCGTTGGCGGTGCTTCCGGCTCCACGGCCGGCGGCATCAAGTTCTCGCGCATGGGCATCATCTTCAAGTCCATCGTGTCGAACGTGAAGGAGACGCTGGCACCGGATTCGGCTCGCGTCGTCGTTTCCTACAATCACGTGGGCAGGCGCACCTTGACGCCGGAAATTGTGAAAGAGGCCATGACGGTGTTCATCCTGTACGTGATCACCTACGTTATCGGCGCGCTGGTGGGCATTGCACACGGGTTCGAGGCCATTCCCGCAATCTTCGAGTCGGTGGCCATGACGTCCAACGGCGGCATCATCACGTCGGTGGCGGGGCCCGGCATGGCGGGAACTCTCGAGCTGTTCTATATCTTCCAGATGTGGGCCGGACGCTTGGAGTTCATGACGCTGTTCGCCCTTATTGTGGAAGTGGTGGCCTCCCTGGTGCCGCGGCCTCGACCGAAGGAGCGCTCATGAGGCGGCGGGGTATCGCGCTTCTGGCGATCGCGCTCGCGGCGGTTCTGGCCGCGCCGGGCCCTGTGGCTTGGGCGACGGGGGCTGCCAACGGCGCCACGACGGCTTCCTCTGATGCCGGTGTGACCAACAAGGATGTGCCGACGGACGACACGGGCGTCGTAGAGGCCGGCGAAGGCGCTGGGAACGAAGGCGCTGGAAGCGAAGGCGCGGACGGCGGCGCGGTGCAAGGCGGAGGCGCCGAGGGCGAAGGCGCGAGCGGCGGCGCGACCGAGGGCGAAAACGGGGCCGATGGCGAGGACGGCCAGGCCGTCGTCCAGCCCGCGCGTCCGAAGCTTCCCGACCCAGTCTTCGGCGAGGACGTGAGCGAGGATAACCTCGTGAACCCCCAGCAAAAGCCCGACAGCTCTTTCATCTACGATACCTCCATCTCCGCTTTGCAGGAGGCCGATTCCTACCTGAACAACCAGACGGTGCAGGTGACGGGCGAGGTCATTGGAGACCGCATTCGCGCCGAGTTCGATCCCGGGTACAGCTGGATCGTCCTGCAGGGCTCCGATAGGGCTCACTCCGAAATCCCCGTGTTCATGGACACGGAGTCCACCGAGGTCATCGATACCTACGGAGCCTACGGCCGCAAGGGCACGACGCTGCAGGTGCGCGGCACCTTCCATCTGATCTGCCCGGAGCACGAGGGGCTAACCGACCTGCACGCCGACGCGGTCACCTTCGTGGAAAAGGGGTCGGTCACCGAGCAGCCTTTTGACATCGGCGCGTTTCTGCCGGGGCTTATGCTGGTCGCCATCGGTTTCATCATGCTCATCGTGTTCCACCAGATGAGGGAGGGGCAGCGCTGATGGCCGAGGCGCGCTATCGCGGCGAAGTGGTGAAGCTGGACCGGGGGTACCCGCTCGTGCGTTTGGAAGACGGCGAGCTTCTGCGCTGCGAGCACGCGACGGCCCTGGTGAAGGGGGAGCGCCGACGGGCCGTTATCGGGGACGTCGTGGAAGTGGCGGTGCCCCCGGCGCACGATAAGGGCGTCATCGAGGCCATAGCGCCGCGCACCCGCGAGTTCGTGCGCAAGGATCCCACCGAGCGCGCCGTGCCCCAGGTGCTCGCCGCCAACTTCGAGCGGGTCATCGTGGCCCAGCCCGTGGGCGAGGTGAACCTGCGGCGCCTCGAGCGCGAGCTGGTACTGGCCTTCGAGACGGGGGCCGAGGTGACCGTCGTGCTCACCAAGGCCGATCTGGCCGACGACGCGGCCACCCGGGCCACCGTGGAGGCCGTGCAGGCTCTGGCTGCTCCCGCGGCCGATGTGCTCGTCGTGTCCGAGGACGACCCGGCATCGGTGGAGGCCGTGCGCGCGCTTCTGGCGCCGGGCACCACCACGGTGCTCATCGGGCGCTCGGGGGTGGGGAAGTCCAGCCTGGTGAACATGCTGGTGGGCGCCGAGGTCTTAAGCGTCGGCGCAGTTCGCGAGGGGGATGGCAAGGGCCGCCACACCACGGTGAGCCGCGAGATTGTGGAGGTGCCCGGCGCCGGCCGCATCGTGGATATGCCGGGCGTGCGGGGCTTGGGACTGTGGGACGCCGAAGAGGGCATCGGCGCGGCTTTTCCCGATGTGGAGGCGCTGGCCGCGCAGTGCCGCTTCCGCGACTGCACCCACCACGAGGAGCCGGGCTGCGCCGTGCGCGCGGCTGTGGAATCCAGTGAGCTGACACCGGAGCGCTACGCGTCCTACCAGGCCCTTCAACAGGAGATGGCCGCCATGCGCGATCGTCGCGAGGAGGCGCGCCGCATGAACAAGGAGAAAGTGAGCGATACCAAGCGCCGCCGCGCCGGTGCGCCCAAGGGCGGACGACGCCGGCGATAACAGGGCGCGACTGCGACAATACCCCGTGTATGGGCGGGGTGGTCTTCGCCATGCCGGCTCGTTCCGTTCATGACATTTTGCCTACCGAGATTGCCGCTGGATGCGAACGCGCTAAAATGATGTAACACTCTTCGACTGAACTCGAAAGGACCTCCATGAACCCCGTCGTCGTCATTCCCACGTTCATCTACCCCCGCCGCCACCGCGGAGGGGCCGATGTGGTGAGCACCTACGACCACCCCACCGCCCCCAACCAAGAAGGGGAGCTCGGCCGCTGCCTGGAGTCGCTGGCGAAGGTGGAGGGCCTGGGACTCGTGGTCATCCTCGTGTCCGCCGACGTGTCTTTGGAAGTGCAGGCGGCCGAGAAGGTGCAGGCCATCGCCAACCGCCATCCGGATGTGACCACGCTCGTCATCGGCGCGGCAGAGCTGGCGCTTATCGAGCAGCGCATGGCCCAGCAGAACATCGAGCGCCTCTCCAAAGAGATCGGCCTTCAAGGCTACGGCGCCATCCGCAATTTGGGCCTGCTCGTGGCCAACGTGCTCGGCTTCGACGCCGTGGTGTTCTTGGACGACGACGAGGTGGTCGACGACCCGAAATTCCTGGAAAAGGCCATGTACGGCCTCGGGAAGCTCACGCGCCAGGGCGTGCCCATCGTGGCGAAGACGGGGTACTATTTGAACGACCAAGACTCCTACCTCTCGAAATGGGAGGACAAGTGGTACAACCGCTTCTGGCAGCAGGGCCGCGCCTTCAACGAGTGGATCACCAAGGCCATGCGCGGCCCGCGTTTGTCGCGCTCGAACCATGTGTGCGGCGGCTGCTTGGCCGTCCACAAGGAGGCGTTCCGGCGCCTCGCCTTTGACCCGTGGATCACCCGCGGCGAGGATTTGGACTACATGCTCGACCTGCGCATGTACGGCTCGGATATCTGGTTCGACAACCAGTGGGTGCTGCGTCACCTGCCCCCGCGCACCGCAAGCGAGGGCACGCGTTTCCGCCAGGACATCTTCCGGTGGCTCTACGAGTACCGCAAGCTGGAATACTCCCGGGCGCTCATCGACCTTCAGCAGGTGAAGCCGGCCTCGCTCGAGCCCTACCCGGGGCCGTTTTTGGAGCCGGGCCTTCTGCGCCGCATTCGGCTTACGGCATGGATGCGCAGCTTCGGACGCCCCGACAAGAAGGCCTACCGCCTGGCCGCCAAGGCCGCCACGGGTGCGGCTTCGGCCTACGCCGAGGCCAACTGCGCGAAGTACTTCGAGTTCCAGTACGTCTGGCCCGAGGCCATGAATCGTCTGGAAAGCGACCAGCTGCTCTCCGAGGCCCTGGTGCGCTCGGCCATGCTGCGCGCCCAGGATGTGGCGGCCGCGGCCCCGGTCCCGGCTCCGGCGGCCGCGAACGTCTCGACGGGCGCCCCGGCTGCCGCGGACGTCGCGGCGGAGGTCGTCGCAGGCGAGGCTGCTGGTGTGACTCCTGCGGCAGC
>OLOI01002401.1_pt1 | contig 13515 bp, 9 predicted proteins | sample 1672131 | NCBI WGS metagenome assembly OLOI01 (sample SAMEA3136651, study PRJEB25190) | human gut metagenome | reverse complement strand
TATGAAGAGCGGACAGTATGCATACATCGGCAGAAAGCAGAAGAAGAGAGATTTCCGCCGTCTGTGGATCTCCAGAATCAACGCGGCTTGCCGTGCTAACGGCACCACCTATTCCGCATTTATGAACGGTCTTAAGAAGGCTGGCATCACGCTCAACAGAAAGATGCTTTCCGAGATCGCCATCGCGGACGAAGCAGCTTTCAAGGCGCTTGTCGAGAAGGCAAAGGCTTCTGTATAATTAAGCTATCCGTGCGTCCGGAATTCTTCCGGGCGCACATTTTTTAGGGTGATAGTTGCAAACGTAAGTGTATTTCTTTGTGCAAAATCGCCTTTGCGGAAATTTCCCGTGTGCCGTAAAATACAGTGCACAGGATTTCTGTTTATTATCGGTAAAAAGGAGTGTGTACCGTGCCAATCGAAAAAATCACCAGCCGTAAAAGCAGCGTCGTTAAAAATGCCGCCGCACTTTTGCAGAAAGCGGAAAACAGAAGTGAAGCAGGCCTTTTCATGGCCGAGGGTGCACGCCTTTGCGCCGATGCCGCAAGGAGCCAAACGGAGATTGCCGCGTGCTTCTTTACGGAAAACGCCGCTAAAAAATACAAAGATTATTTAGATCCGGTTTTAAAGCAGACAGAGCACGCATACTGCATAGAGGAGCACATCGCGCCCATGCTGTCCGATACAAAGAACCCGCAAGGCATTTTCTGCGTGTGTCGCATGCCGAAGCGCCGTGCGGACGGCCTGCCTGTTTCCGCAGAGTCGGATACACGCCCGTGCCGTCATGTGCTTGTTATGGAAAATATTCAGGACCCGTCCAACATGGGTAACGTGCTGCGCACAGCGGAAGCGCTCGGTGTGCGGCATTTGGCGCTTGTGGGTACCTGCTGCGACGTATACGCTCCGAAAGTGCTGCGCGGCAGCATGGGCGCGGTGTTCCGCCTCGGCATCCGCCGCTTTGAGACGGCAGAGGATTGCCTGAAAGTGTTACATGCCGAGAATATCACGTCACTTGCCGCCGTGCCGGACAGCGACGCTACGCCCATCACGACCATTCCGTTTGAAACGGGAAACTGGGCGGTGTGGATCGGCAACGAGGGCAACGGTCTCACAAATGAAGCCATCGAGCATTGTCATGACCGCGTGACGATCCCCATGCGCGGCAGAGCGGAATCGTTCAACGCCTCCACCGCAGCCGCCATTGTGCTGTGGGAAATGGAGCGCAACGGGGCAGGAGGCACAAGCTATGGATAACCGCGTATACTGGATCTGGCTGCAAAACGCGTTTGGCGCAGGCAGTCCGAAGCCTGTGCAACTCGTGCGCCGCATAGGCAGTGCCGAAAAGCTGTATCAGGGCGGCACACGACTGTGGAGCTCCTTTTCGTTCGTTTCGGATAAAGAGCTTGCCGCGCTCAATGCCTACGGCGCGGAACAGGCCGCCGCAGCGCTCGAGTATTATTTGAAGCTCGGTCAAAAGGTCATCACGCCCGATGACGAAGACTACCCTGTATTGCTGAAAGAAATCTACAATCCGCCCGCCGTTTTATATGTGCAAGGTGATTTGAGCATCCTTTCCGATGCCGTTTCTATCAGCATTGTGGGCACGCGGAAAGCCAGTCAAAACGGGCTCAATGCCGCAAGAGAGATCGCCTACGGGCTTGCGCTCAAAAACGCCGTTGTTATCAGCGGCGGCGCGCTCGGCATTGATTCCGAGGCACACAAGGGTGCACTGAACGGCCGCGGCAAGACAATCGCAATTTTGCCGTGCGGGCTCGAATATCCGTATCTTATGGACAACGCCATTTTGCGCCGCGAGATCGTCGATTTCGGCGGTGCACTTGTCACGGAATATCCCATGCACACGCCTGTGCAGCGCGGCGCGTTTCAGGTGCGCAACCGGCTGATCTCCGGCATGGCGCACGGCGTGCTCATTGCGGAAGCGCCAAAAAAGAGCGGTGCACTCATCACCGCAAAGTATGCTTTAGAGCAGAATCGCGAGGTTTTCGTATTCATTGGCGAAGACGAGAAAGCGTTTTCCGGCTGTATCGCACTGGAAGAGGACGGTGCAGCGCGCATTTACACTGCAGAGGATGTTTTAAAGCCGTTTGCTTCCCGCCGCAGACAGGAGCGTATAGAACAGCTTGCCCGCACAGCGGAAAATATCTCCCATGTCTCCCGCGTTCGCCCGAAGATTGCGTCGCTTTCCGATGCAGAAAAGGAGCCCGAAATAGCAGAGAAGAAGCCTGCCGAGCCGATCCCTGCGCCCGAAAACAACCTTTTGCAAAACGTTTCTGAAGATGCAAAAACCGTTTACGCCGTACTGAACGATACCCCCAAGCACGCTTCCGAGCTGGAGCTTGAACTGGGCATGCCCACGGGGAAAATTTTGGCGGCACTCACGGAGCTCGAGCTTTTCGGCCTCATTAAAACTTATCCCGGCCAGAGGTTTACAAAGGCGTAAAAGTACGCTATACTAAGGTGTATTTGAAAAATCGAAAGCTTGTCCGTTTCGCATTTTCTTTGTTTTCAAATGCACCTAATACATGATTCTTCCACTCGCACATTCGCTGTGCGGTTTAAATAGATACAGAATAGGAGATAGAAAACCATGTCGAAACTCGTTATCGTTGAGTCGCCTGCCAAGGCGAAAACGATCAAGAAATATCTGGGCGGCGACTATGAAGTCATCGCTTCCATGGGCCATGTGCGCGATCTGCCGAAGGCGCGCCTGTGCGTGGACGTGAAAAACGATTTCAAGCCGAAATATGCCATCATCAAGGGAAAGGAGAAGCTTGTTTCCGAACTGAAGGAAGCGGCCGAAGAGGCCGATACCGTGTATCTCGCGACCGACCCCGACCGCGAAGGCGAAGCAATCTCCTGGCACCTTGCGTATATCCTCGGCCTTGACGAGGATTACCACAACCGTGTCACGTTCAACGAGATTACGAAAACCGGCATCACGGAGGGCATGGCGCACCCGCGTTCCATCGACCAGAACCTTGTGAACGCCCAGCAGGCGCGCCGCATTCTCGACCGCCTTGTGGGCTATTCGCTCAGCCCGTTCCTCGCAAAAACGATTCGCCGCGGTCTTTCCGCAGGCCGTGTGCAGTCTGTTGCACTGCGCATCATCGTGGACCGCGAGGAAGAGATCCGCAAGTTTAAGCCCGAAGAATACTGGTCTATCGATGCACGCCTGACCGCTGAGGGTTCCCGCAGCATTTTCGGCGCATCGTTCTACGGCGATAAAAACGGCGAGATTAAAATCACGAACAAAGAGCAGTCCGATAAAATCCTTGCCGACCTCGAATCCGCCGCGTTCATGGTGGAGTCCGTCAAAAAAGGCAAGAAGAACAAGCAGCCTGCACCGCCGTTCATCACATCCACCTTGCAGCAGGAAGCTTCGCGCAAGCTGGGCTTTCAGGCGAAGCGCACGATGAAAGCCGCGCAGGAGCTTTACGAAGGCGTGGACATTGAGGGCATGGGTGCCGTGGGTCTCATCACTTATATGCGTACCGACTCTCTGCGCATTTCCGAAGACGCCGTGCAGGAGGCTGTGCAGTTCATCGGCGAGCGCTGGGGCAAGCAGTATTTGCCTTCTAAGCCACGCCATTATAAGGCGCGTGCCAACGCACAGGACGGTCACGAGGCCATTCGCCCCACCTCTGTCGCACTCACACCGAAGGACGTGGAATCTTCCCTTACAAAAGACCAGTACAAGCTTTATAAGCTCATTTGGGAGCGCTTTGTCGCGTGCCAGATGGCTAACTGTGTTTTGAACACCACGCAGGCGGTCATCACCGCAGGCGATTATATTTTTAAAGCAAGCGGCTACAACGTCGCGTTTGACGGCTACACTGTGCTCTACGAAGAGGGCCGCGACGTGGAAGAAGAAAAGGGCAAAGACCTGCCGAAGCTTGAAGCAGGCATGTCCCTGAAAGTCCGCGACCTCAAGGGTACGCAGCACTTTACACAGCCGCCCGCACGCTTTACTGAAGCCTCGCTCATCAAGACGCTGGAGGAAAACGGCATCGGCCGCCCGTCCACGTATGCTGCGACCATCACAACCATCACGAGCCGCGAATACGTCACGCGCGAAGGTAAGTCCTTTAAGCCCACCGAGCTCGGCGAAGTCATTACAAAGCTGATGAAAGAGCGTTTCCCGGACATTGTGAATATCAAGTTCACCGCCGCCGTTGAAAAAGAGCTTGACGAAGTACAGAGCGGTCAGGAAGACTGGGTGCACACGCTGCACGACTTCTATGACGACTTTGAGAAGACGCTCAAAAAGGCGAAGACCGAAATGGACGGCGTGAAGATTCAGCTTGAAGAAGACAAGACCGACCTTGTCTGCCCGAACTGCGGCAAGCCGATGGTCGTCAAATTCGGCCGCTACGGCAAGTTTATCGCCTGCTCCGGCTACCCGGAGTGCAAGACCGTGCAGAAAATCGTCAACGATACGGGTGCAAAGTGCCCGAAGTGCGGCGGCAAGATCATCGAGAAAAAATCGAAGCGCGGCCGTGTGTTCTACGGCTGCGACAACTACCCGAAGTGCGATTTCGTCTCTTGGGACGCGCCGTCCGACAAGACCTGCCCGGTCTGCGGTAAGGTGCTCTTAAAGAAAAAAGACAAAGCCCAGACGCTCTACTGCGTAACGCCGGGCTGCACTTACACGTTCAATAAGGACGACGCGGGGGAGAAAGATGGAGAATAAGCAGACCGTCACCGTCATCGGCGCGGGTCTTGCCGGCTCCGAAGCGGCGTGGCAGATTGCGCAGGCGGGGTATCCTGTGCGCCTTTTCGAGATGAAGCCACAGAAGTTTTCGCCCGCGCATAAAAGCGCCGGGTTTGCGGAGCTCATCTGCTCGAATTCTTTGAAGGCTGCGCGCATCGACAGCGCCGCCGGGCTTTTGAAAGAGGAAATGCGCCGCATGGATTCTCTGCTCGTTGCCTGTGCGGATAAAACCGCCGTGCCCGCAGGCGGCGCGCTCGCCGTTGACCGCGACCGCTTTTCAGAGCTCGTCACAAAAGCGATCACGGAGCATCCGAACATCGAAGTGATGCACGGCGAAGTGACGGAAATTCCCGCAGAGGGCGTGACCGTTATTGCAAGCGGCCCGCTGACGAGCGACACGCTTGCCGAACAGATCACGAACTTATGCGGCGGTGCGCTCAGCTTTTTCGATGCCGCCGCACCGATCGTCACGCGTGAAAGCCTTGATATGGAGCACTGCTTCACGGCCTCCCGCTACGATAAGGGCGACGACGATTACATCAACTGCCCGATGAACAAAGAGGAGTACGATGCGTTTTATGAAGCGCTTATCACCGCGGAGCGCGCGCCCATTCACGATTTTGACGTGATGAACCCGAAGGTCTACGAGGGCTGCATGCCCATTGAAGTCATGGCACAGCGCGGACACGATACGATTCGCTTCGGCCCGTTGAAGCCGGTCGGCTTACGCGACCCCCGCACGGGTCACCGCCCGTGGGCCGTGGTGCAGCTGCGCACCGAAAACGCAGAAAAAACGCTGTTCAATCTTGTAGGATTCCAGACAAACTTGAAATTTCCCGAGCAAAAGCGCGTGTTCGGTATGATTCCCGGCCTGAAAAACGCCGAGTACATGCGCTACGGCGTGATGCACCGCAACACGTTCCTCGATTCGCCGAAGCTTTTGAACGCGGATTTCTCCATGCGCACGCGCCCGGAGCTGTTCTTTGCGGGGCAGATGACCGGCGTGGAGGGCTATATGGAATCGGCGTCGTCCGGCTTGCTTGCGGGACGCAACGCCGTGCGCCGTTTAGAGGGCAAAGCGCCGCTCATTTTGCCCATCACTACCATGATGGGCTCACTTGCAGAGCACGCCGCGCACAGTCCCTCGAAAGATTTCCAGCCGATGGGTGCGAACTTCGGCATTCTGCCCGTCATTGAGCCGCACATTCGTGACAAAAAAGAGCGCTACGCCGCGCTTTCCGCTCGCGCGCTCGAAGACCTTGCCGAAACACTGAAAAACGCATAAGGGACGAACGATAGAAAACCCCCGACAAGCTGAAGCACATTTCAGATGTCGAGGGTTTTTCGCTGTATTTTCAGATTTTACTCGCCGATAAACGCGTGGTGCTTACGCAGCAATGCTTGAATTTTCTTCACGTCCGTTTCCGGGAAATCGGTGTGTTCCTGCGCGGCAACGGCAGCCGCAACACCGGTGGCTTCACCCGTGCTGCAACACGTGGGCATAATACGGAATGATGCCTGTGCCTCGTGACTGCCGGAAATGCAGCGGCCGGCTGCAAGCAGGTTTTTGATGTTCTTCGGCATCAGGCTTCGATAGGGAATGGTGTAATACGTGCCCTCTTTGAAGTAATAATGGCTCGTGCCGGTGCCCTCCGGGTTGTGAATGTCAATATCATAGTTACACGCCGCAATACCGTCTTCAAAATGTACGCAATCCTTGAGATCCGTGACCGTCAGCGTGTACACACCGTCGATCATACGGCTTTCGCGCACGCCGATCTCCGGGGCGGAGGACAGCAGCGTGCTGTTTTCAAACCCCTCGCAGTTTTCTTTGAGGAACGTGTAAAGCTCGAACATTTGGCGGCGGGCTTCGCGCTCGGCAAAGCTTAAGTCATAAAGATCGAACGCTTCACAATGCGCGTAGAGTTGAGGTGCAGTACGCCGTCTGCGACATATTTGAATTTCAGCACGTCTTCGCGCGGGTTTTTGATTTTGCCGTCCTCACGGAATTTTCTGTAAAGCGCGTTGATCTTCTCCGTGTTTTTGAACGCGAGGTCAACGTCTACGCCGGACATGCGGAAGCACAGCGTCATCGGCTGACAAAGATTGTCTTCCTCGCGGCCAATGCGGTACGGTGCACCGGCACATGCCGTCAGATCGGCGTCGCCCGTGGCATCGATGAAATAGTCGGCCTCAAAGGTCACTTCGCCGCCCTTGCCCAGGATTGTCACGGACATAATGCGGTCACAGTCGCGCTCGGCACGCAGCAGGTAGGCGTGGAACAGCACATCTACGCCGCTCTCTTCGGTCATTTCATCGAAGACGAGCTTTAAAACTTCTTCGCTGAACGTCACGCGGTTCGTCATCAGTCCGCCCTTTTTCTCGAGGCGATCCAGAATCTCGGTAAAAATACCGTCGGAAAGCAGCGTCGTTTTGCCGTCGATTTTCGTTGTGTAGCCCATAAAGGGGTTGACGTAGCAATTTCCGGCTGCACCGCCGAGAAATCCGCTTTTCTCCAAAAGCAGCACCTTTGCGCCTTCCCTTGCAGCGGAGACCGCTGCTGCGGTACCGGCAAAACCGCCGCCGACTACGATCACATCATATTTCATGTTAAACTCCTCCGTTGTGTTTTAGTGAAAATACGCGCCGTTTTCGCGCAGTGTTTCTCTCAATTTATCTGTATCGACCGCATGTACGTCGCCGTTTGCATTTGCAGCAAACGCGGCTGTCACACCTGCGGCTTCGCCCATTGTGAGGCACACGGGCATCACACGCACAGAGCCCTGAATGCGCTTATCACACGAAATGGAACGCCCGGAGACGATCACGTTTTTCACGCCCTGCGGCAGCAAAGCGCGGTAGGGAATGCCGTGCGACTCGCCCGGGCCGTAGCGGGCATCACGCTTTTCACCGTCGATCTTGCCGACGGCTGCAAGCTTCGCTTCCTCGAGCGTATAGTGCACGTCGAGATAATAGCTGTTGCGGCAGATCTCGTCCGGAAAATCGGCTTTCGTAACGTAATCCTCCACGGTCAGCTTGTAATCGCCGGCGATGCGTCGGCTTTCGCGCACGCCCATCACGGGCGCAGTGGCAACAAGGTACGCGTTGCCGAAGGCCTCCGGGAAATAAGTTGCGAGGGCATCGCGGTACTGTTTTGCAATGCGTCTGCCGCGCATCATCACTTCAGAGACTGATTTCGGGTCGGTAGAATCAAGTCCGAACAAGTGCCCGGCGTTGAAGCCGACCGTATTCGGGCCGATGATGTTGTTGCACAGGTGCGTGTCTAAGATTTCCGGGAAACGGTCGTCGTTCGGCAGCAGGTGTGTAAAGCTTTTTTTGTTGTTTGGGTGTATGCCGCCATTTCTGTGCCCGTATTTCGGGTGATATAAGTAGGCATACAAGTCTACATTGGACAAAATAAAACACAAGGTGGAGGGCATCGGCTCGCCGTCTTCTTCAAACTCGTACCTTGCACCCGCCCATACGGCAAGGTCGCCGTCACCGGTGCAGTCGATATACGTTTTGGCGCTGTATGCCGTGAACCCGGCTTTGTTCGCCGTTACAATGGCGTGCACTTCGCCGTTTTCGGCATCCACGTCGCAGAGAAATGTGTTGAACAGCACCGTAACGCCGTATTCCTGCATCAGGTCGTCATAGATGCGTTTCAGCCCCTCCGGGTCAATCGGCACCCAGTCAACGTCGGTCGGTGCCACGTGCGGAGAAAGTGCCTTCGAGCGCTCGAAAACGGTCTCGGCAAGACCGCGGTAAATGATTCTCTCTTTATCCGAAAACGGACACCATGCGGGGACTAATCCGGAAGTGCCCATGCCGCCGAGCGAGCCGGTTGCTTCCAGTAAAAGCGTTTTTGCGCCGGTGCGCGCCGCTGCGGCCGCCGCCGTGCAGCCCGAGGGGCCGCCGCCAACCACGATCACGTCGTAATCGGTATTGAGCGGAATGGAACGGGATCTAAGGGTATACATGTTGAACCTCTTTTCATCTTTAGATCAGGCAGATAAACGCTGCGCTGCTTTAAAGATAACGAAGACAAGCGAAAAAAACAAGAGGTGAATATGCAGTGCGTAGTATTTTAGTAAAAATCGATATAAAGCATCAATTTTGCTCTGCGCCGCCGATGGGGCGCTCCGCGTGGATCTGCGGGGAATCGTTGCGGGAATAGGGGACGCGGATCGTCACCGTGGTGCCGACCAGAATGGCGGAATCGATCTCAAACATAAAATCATCATCGTAATAAATGTGCAGGCGCTCCAAAATATTGCCGATGCCGTAGCCGCCGCGCTTAGTGTTTACGACGGGCTTATCCTTTTTGGCAAGGATCTCTGTCAGCTTGCCTTTATCCATACCGATGCCGTTATCCTGTATGCGGATCTGCACATAGCTGCCGATGCGCTCGGCGGAAAGGCAGATGACACCTGCGCGGTCATCGAGCTCATATAAGCCGTGAAACAGGCTGTTTTCCACGATCGGCTGCAAAATGAGCTTCATGATGGGGTAATCTGCAATAGACGGATCGATTTTCGTGATGAGCTCCACCGTGCGGCCGCGGCTCAGGTTCGTCAGCTCCACAAACAGTCGCACGTGCTCCGCCTCGTCACTGAGCGGCAGGAAATCGCTGCCGTTGCTGAGACTGAGGCGGTAAAAACGCGCAAGCTTCACAACGATGTCCACCGTCTCCATATCGCCGTTTGCGGTCGCTTTCCAAGAGATTAGATCGAGTGTATTATAGAGAAAATGCGGGTTGATCTGGGCCTGCAGGGCGCGCAGCTCCATGTCCTTCAGGTTTTTGCCGAGGTTATACCGCTCGTCAATCAGTACGCTGATGCGCCGCACCATGAAATTGAAGCTGTTTTGCAGCTCGCCGATCTCATCATCGCTGTCCACGATACAACTTACATTTAAATCGCCGTTTTCTACACGCTGCACCTGCTTTGCAAGCGTTTTGATACGCCGCGTGCTGTATTTTGCGTAGACATAGGAGAGAATGAACGCGATTACGCTGATGATGATGGTCAGCACAATCATTTGATTGCGTAGATCTTTGACGGGAGAAAGCAGGTTATTCATGGAAGCGACCGTGAATATGCGGCAGCCGTCGAAAACGGGCGCGGAAAGACCGAACACCGATTCGCCCTGCGTCTGCACACCGGAAAATGAACCCGTTTCTTTTTGAAGCTCATGAATATCAGCCGCAAGCTCTTCATCGGAAAGCGTCAGAGAGCTGTCCGCACCGCAAATGATATTGAGGTTTTCGTCTACAAGATAGGCCGCGCTCGGTTCGGTGTAGTTGCCATGGCGCAGCATGTTTAATACATCGCTTTTCAAAATATCCACGCGCACCGCACCGAGGACCGTGTTGATATCCTTGCGACTGCGAATGAGCGTGACAACGGACAGAACCTCCTGCGGCTTCGACAGCGGCTGACGAAATGTGCTCGGCGGCAAAAACGCCCGCATGCCGTGTTCGGCCAAAAGCCGTTTATACCAATCCGCATCGGAAATTTCGCTTAACGGATACGTAATGTAGTGACTGCGGCTATACCGAAACGAATCGCTGATATAAAGCCGGATTTGATATACGCCGTACAGCGTGCGTGTGGATTCAATTGTTTTGTACAACGCATTTATGTCATCGTATTCTTCGCTGAAGCTGATGTTGCTATCTTGCTTTTCCAACACCTCATGCACATCCGAAAGCTGCGCCACGGAGGAGGATATGGTCGCAAGGCGGTTAAGCTCAGATTCAAGCTCATTTTCCGTCTGCTGTAAGTAAAGCCCTGTGATTTCCATCGATTGCTTTTCGATGATCTTTGTGCTCTGGTAGGTGGCGAACATTGTGTGGGCAATGATGGGAATAAAAATGAGAAGAAAGTACGACGCAAAGAGCTTTACGTGTATAGAACAGTTTTTATACCGCAGCGCAAGGTAGGAGAAAGGGTTCATCATCATTCGCCCTCCGTGCCGGAAAAGGAGATGCTGCCGTATTTGTTGCGGTACGCACGCGGGCTTTCGCCGAAATACTTCGTGAACAAACGCGTGAAGTAGTTCTGGTTCGCGTAGCCGAGCGCATCGGCGATCTCGCCGAACTTCATATTCGTCTCGCACACAAACTTCCGGGCTTTTTTCATTTTGGTATCCAGAATAAACTGGTTCAGTGTGCGCTTGGTGTTCTTTTTATAAAGGTAGCAAAGGTAGTTCGGCGTTACGAAAACGCGCTGAGCGATCTCACGAATGGAGAGTTCCTTATCGTAATTTTGCGTGATATACTGCTCCACTTCGAGCACGATGCGACTTTTGTTATCGAGGTTCGAGATGCTGTCGATGTGCTTTTGCAGCTGTGCGAGCAGATAATCGTGCACGACGGAAAGGCTCGGCGCAAAGTGAATGAACTCCGAAATATACTGGCTGCCGTCCTGCTCGTTCTGCTTGCCCTGACGGCTGAGCCAATATGCAATGGACGCGAGCGCCTCGCGAATCTGCGGAATATCCTGCTCGCGGCAGGCGGAAAGTGAATCAATATAGCTGTTAAGGAAATTTGTAGCTTGCGTGAAATCGTTTGCCAAAATGCGGTCGTACAGCTCGCGCTGCATATCCTGCGAGGGCACAAACGGCTTTTGGCTCAAATCTCTGTAAAAGATTACGCGCCCGTAGCCGAGCAGGAACGCGGCGCGCACCGCTGCGCGGGCTTCGTCATATGCTTCGCGCAGATATTTGAAATCCGTGCACAAATTGCTCACGCCGACGACCACATCGGCCTGACCGCTGTCGAGCGTGGTGAAGAACGGGCTGAGCTTCACCTCCGCCGTTTTGCGGTTTAAAAAGTCCTGCGAAACATTCGCGTGCAGAATGTAGCCCTTACCCGCGCAGGACATCACAAATTTACCATCGAACATGCGCGCCGCGACCGTTTGGAACGCCAAGTAGTGGCGAGAAGCCAAAAGCAGATCGTCGAGCTGATTGTCGTACGCGCGGTCTGCTATGTGCTCCCGCCGTATTCATCTGCACAATGACAGTCACGAGCGGCGCATGCAGATCCAGCGGCAGATCAGACGGGATCTCGTTTTCGCTGCACTGCAAAAGGGAAAGCGCAAGATCGGCTTCGTTCTGCGGCAGATGCACTTTCTTATTCATACACTTCTTTTTGGCTTTTTCCACGGCGCCGATGAGCTCGTGCAGTTGCAACGGCTTATAGAGGTAATCCACGGCTTCGAGCTTGATGGCGTTTTTGAGGTATTCTTTATCGGAATAGCCGCTGAAGAAAATGACCTGCAGAGATGGGTGAGAGGGCAGCACCTCATTGATGAGTGCAATGCCGTCAAGCTTCGGCATACGGATGTCACAAATGATGATATCCGGGTCCGTATCGTGGATGAGCACCATGGCCTCCAACCCGTCTGCCGCTTCACCCACGATGCGCACGTCCATCACTTCCCAGTTTACGGAAGCGCGTATGCCCTGGCGCGTCATCTCGGAATCGTCCACAACGATCATTTTATACATTCCAAATCCTCCCCAAAGAATCGACCGGGGCATTTCCCCAATGTCGAAAACAAGCACAAAATAAAAACCTTTGTGCGTATGGCTTGCTACATTGTCATCATTATAACAGAATTTACGGCAAATTTCCAGAATTGCGGCATAAATAGTAGGATTTTTTAGAAGAAGTCACGGAAATCAACGATAAATTAGCACACAACTACGATTTTTGATATAATTCAAAATATTCCGTTCCAAATGTATCGAAAGGGACTCCTTTTTCCTGTGCGATTTTGCACGAAACAGAAATAAACACGCGGTAAATAATGACAAAAAACAGGAAGAAAATTCATTCCTTTTTGCTGCATTTTGCTGTAAAATGGGTTCATCAACCGAAGGAAAAGAATTTGGGGCCTTCGGGGAGGAAAGGACGGATACGCAAAAATGAAAAGGAAGGGTGGGGCACGCAAGTATTTGCAGCAAAACTTCGATCTATATCTGCTGCTGCTTCCGGCGCTCATTTACGTTTTCATCTTTCATCTGCTGCCGATGGTTGGCATTCTCATCGCATTCAAAGACTACAACATGTTTCAGGTACCGGGTGATCCGTTTCGTTCCATTTTGGAAAGCCCGTGGGCCGGCTTCAAGTATTTTGAGCAGGTGTTCAAAAAGTCTGAGTTCCAGCAGGCTTTTGCGAATACACTCATCATCAGCCTGTATAAGATTATCTTCACGTTCCCGCTGCCGATTATCTTCGCCGTGTTCTTAAACGAAGTGCGCAGCACGAAATTCCAAAAGGGCTTGCAGCTCATCGTTTATTTGCCGCACTTCCTTTCCTGGGTCGTCATCTACGGCATTTTCGTTTCGTTCCTCGGTTCTACAGGCGTCATCAACTCTGTTATCACATCACTTGGGTTCGAGCCGGTCAGCTTTCTGATGGATAGCGGTAAGTTCCGCGGCATCCTCGTCATTGCGGACGCGTGGAAGGAGATCGGCTGGAGCTCCATCATTTACTTCGCTGCCATTGCAGGCCTTGATCAGGAGTGTTTTGAAGCGGCGGACGTGGACGGCGCGACGCGCATACAGAAGATCTGGTACATTACGCTGCCGAGCCTGCTGCCGACCATCGTTTTGATGCTCATCATCCGCGTCGGCAACATCATGAACGCCGGCTTTGATCAGATCTTCGTGTTCTACAACCCGACCGTATACGATGTGGCGGACATTATCGGCACATACGTTTACCGTATGGGTCTCGGCAAGTTAGAGTTCAGCACCGGCACCGCCGTGGGCCT
>OLOI01002393.1_pt1 | contig 13545 bp, 11 predicted proteins | sample 1672131 | NCBI WGS metagenome assembly OLOI01 (sample SAMEA3136651, study PRJEB25190) | human gut metagenome | reverse complement strand
CGCAGGGGCTTTTATTTTTGTGAAGTTTACTGAGCTATGGAGGTTTTTATGGACGAGAAAATTATCAGATTAAAAGATGAAATTAATTCAAAACTTAATGAAGTCGCAGACCTTTTGGATCTTGACAAGGTCAGGGTTGCATACCTTGGTAAAAAGGGCAGTATTACTGCGCTTTTAAAAGGTATGAAGGATTTGTCGGTTGAAGAAAAAAAGGTGTTTGGCGCAGATGTTAACAAGCTTAAGGTTTATGCAGCTGAGAAAATTGAGGAAAAAATAGCTGAATTAAAGGAAAAGGAAATTCAACTTGAAATTGCTTCAATGCCTCAGTTTGATATTACAACTCCTGCAAACCTTGCAAGAGGTTCTTATCATCCCATTACTCTTGTTCAGCGTCAGTGCGAAACGATTTTCAAGTCAATGGGCTTTGATGTCGAAGACTATTCAGAGGTTGTAACGGACTACGAGTGCTTTGAATCGGTAAACATCCCTAAACACCATCCTGCAAGAGATATGCAGGATACATATTATCTTGAAAACGGTCAGCTTCTTAAGTCGCAGACTTCCGCAGCACAGAATGCAATTCTTAAAAAATACGGCAAAAGACTTATGGAAACAGGAAAGCCTATCAAGGCGATTTTCCCCGGACGATGCTTCAGAAATGAGGCAACGGACGCTTGTCACGAAAATACATTTTTCCAGATGGAGGGTGTAATGGTTGACAAGGATATTTCAATTTCTAACCTTATTTTCTTTATGAAGACTATGCTTTCGGAGGTTTTCCGTAAGGATATAAAGGTAAGACTTCGCCCCGGCTTTTTCCCTTTCGTTGAACCCGGATTTGAACTTGACATAAGCTGTCTTATCTGCGGCGGCGAGGGTTGTCCGTCCTGCAAACATTCAGGCTGGCTTGAGCTTTGCCCATGCGGAATGATTCATCCGAATGTTCTGCGTGAGGGCGGCATTGACCCCGAAGAATACACAGGCTTTGCTTTCGGTCTTGGACTTACAAGACTTGCAATGATGAAATACGGAATTAAAGACATCAGAGATCTGAACAGCGGCAGTCTGAAGTCGCTTTCACAGTTTACTGATGATGAGGAATAAGGGAGGAGAAAAATATGTTTTTATCAATGAATTGGATTTCTGACTTTGTTGACTTTTCAGGTCTTGACAAGGTTGAATTAATACATCAGTTTTCCCTCTCGACAGCAGAGGTAGAAAATGAAATCTTCTTTAAGGGTTCAGATTTGAGCGGTGTTGTTGTTGCCGAAATTAAATCGGTTGAAAATCATCCCGATTCTAAAAAGCTGCACCTTCTTAAAGTAGATGCAGGTGATGATGAGCTTACAGATGTTGTCTGTGGTGCTCCCAATGTCCGTGTAGGTATGAAGACTGCTTTTGCAAAGGTCGGTGCCAGAATTGGTGAAATTACCATTGCGCCTCGTCCGCTTGCAGGCTATACCTCAAACGGTATGTGCTGCAGTGAGGCTGAAATCGGTATTTCGGATGACAACTCCGGTATTATGGATATTACAGACGATGTGCCAAACGGTACTGATATAAAAGAAATTTATGAAATTGACGATATAGTGTTTGAGGTTGACAATAAGTCGCTTACAAATCGTCCTGACCTTTGGGGTCATTACGGAATTGCCCGTGAGTTCGCTGCTCTTGCAGGCAGAGAGCTTAAACCTCTTGAGGTTGAGGATTTAAAGGCTTATAATAATCTAAAGCAGATTGATATGAAGATAGAAGATGACCTTTGTCAGCGTTACAGCTGTATGCAGGTCGAAAATGTTACACGCCATATCAGCCCTGTTAATATGCGTATTCGTCTTTACTACTGCGGTATGCGTGGAATTAATTTCCTTGCTGACCTTACAAACTATCTTATGCTTGAAATGGGTCAACCAATGCACGCATTTGATTCACGCAAGGTTGAAAAGATTAGAATTAAGCGTTTTGATACTCCGTTTACTTTTAAAACTCTTGACGGTATTGAAAGAAACATTGACGAGAATACACTTATGATTTGCAACGGTGATGCACCTGTTGCTATTGCAGGTATTATGGGCGGTCTTGATTCTGAAATTGTTGATGATACTACAACGCTTACACTTGAGTCTGCAACATTTAATGCTGTTTCTATAAGAAAGTCGACAGTCAGACTTGCTCACAGAACAGATGCTTCAATACGTTATGAAAAGTGCCTTGATCCTGAAAACACTGTTCCTGCCATTGCAAGATTTATAAATCTTTTAAAGAAATATGACAGCGGTGTACAGGTAGTCTCTGCGCTTACTGATGAATATGCTTTCCGTTATGATACCGTAAAGCTGGATTTTGATAAGGCGTTTGTTGACCGCTATACAGGCATTGAAATTTCAAATGAAACAATAGTAAAGACTCTTGAAAGCCTTGGATTCAAGGTTACTCTTGACGGTGATAATTTCAGTGTTGTTGTACCATCATGGAGAGCTACAAAGGACGTAACAATCAAGGCTGATATAATTGAAGAAATCACAAGAATTTACGGCTATGATAATTTTGACGTAAATACAGCACGTTCACCTCTTTATCCTGTAAGAATGGCAACTGTAAAGAATAACGAGAGCAAGATCAAAGACATTCTTGTAAAGCGTTACAATCTTCACGAGCTTCATTCTTATGTATGGGCATACTATGATGAGCTTAAAGCGCTTGAGATTCCTGTTGAGGACAATATAAAGCTTGCAAATGCCACAAATCCCAATATTGAAACTATCCGTAACTCAATTATTCCCACACAGCTTTGTCAGGTCAAGACGAATACAGGCTTTGCGCCGGATTTCGGAATTTTTGAAATCGGCAGAGTGGTTGAGGGACTTGATGAAAATAACCTTTGCATTGAAAAGAAAAAGCTTGCCGTAACACTTTACAGCAAGACAAAGGATATGAAGTCACTTTATTTTGAACTACGTGATATTCTTGCTGTTATCACAGATGATATTAAGCACAGTACTCTTTCGTTCAAAACTTCACAGCCAAAGCACAGTTATGAGCATCCGGTTAATCTCAATACCGTCATTCTTGACGGCAAAGAAATTGGTACAGTCGGAATTGTTCATCCTGTTGTCGGTAAAAAGATTGACAAGAAGGCTAATATTGTTTTTGCTGAAATTGATATGAACGCATTTGCAGACGCAAAGGACAACGGCATTTCATATGAGGAGCCGTCAAAGTTCCCTCCGATGGATTACGACTTGAGCCTTGAATTGCCAAACGGTGTTCTTTATGATAAGCTTACCGAGTGTTGGAAGAAAGAAGGGGGAAGTATTCTTAAGAATACAAAAATTGTAGATACCTACGATACCGATACAGTTCACAGCATTACGGTGCGTTTTGAATTTTCATCAAACGAGAGAACACTGTCGTCCGCAGAAGTTCAGGAGATTATGGATAAGGTAATTGCAAATCTTTCTGCAATAGGAGTTAACTTAAGATAAATTTACAAGTAAGTATGGCGGAGGCTTGCTTCCGCCATAAGTATTTTTTAGTTATATATCATAAGTTCTATTTTGGAAGTTTTTAAACGGCAAGCCATAAAATACAAGAAAATATAAATATTTCACTTGAAATTGTATAAATATTATAGTATAATAAAATATACATATTATTTGGGAGGTGTTTCGGTATGTTGGATAAAACAATGATTTTTTCACTTGGTGAAGAAAAAGACGACCATATAAAAAACAGTTTGTCAATCGTATATGATGCACTCAGACAAAAGGGATATAATCCTATCAATCAAATTGTAGGCTACATTCTCAGTGAGGATCCAACCTATATTACCACATACAACAATGCTCGTAATATCATCAGCAGAATTGACCGTGACGACTTACTTGAAGCACTCGTAAAATCATATCTTGATGTTTGATAATATCTTGATTTTTAAGAAAGGATGATGACCTGTGGCAGACAAAAAGAAAGCCGGACAGGAATTTCAGACATACAAGGGCAGACCTCTTGTGCGTTGCGGAGATGAAATTTACTACGGAAGTATGAGTGATCCGTTTGTAATAAAAATGATTATAAAGTCAAAGAAAACTCTTGGTGAAACCGAAGTTGCTGATAAAATAACAATTCAGCTGCTCTCAACCGATCCGGACCTTTCACCGAGAAGACAGCTTGTAAAGACAAGTGAAAAAAGCGGAATGTTCCTTGCAATGGATATTGCCGACATCTGGCTTGAAAGAGCACTTAACAACAAAATCTAACTATAAAAAAACACAGCCTGTACGGTTGTGTTTTTTGGTTTAATCGGAGGACAAAATGGCTGAATTTAAAACAAATGTTATGCGAATACTTGATAAGGAAAAAATCGAATATATTGCTCATGAATATCCACACGGAAAGGATGCGGTTGACGGTGTGACCGTGGCAAATCTTATGAACCAAAATCCGGATTGTGTGTTCAAAACTCTCGTTACTAAGGGCTGCGGAAGTGATTACTATGTTTTTGTAATCCCTGTTGACAAGGAGCTTGACCTAAAAAAATGCGCTAAAGCAGTGGGTGAGAAGTCGGTTGAAATGATACACGTCAAGGATATTAATAAGGTCACGGGATATGTCAGGGGCGGATGCTCACCGATTGGTATGAAAAAACAGTACCGCACAATATATCAAATAACCGCAAATGATATTCCGCACATAATAGTAAGTGCCGGTAAAATAGGCTATCAGATTGACCTTAATCCTAAGGATTTAATAAATTTGACAAATGGTCAGACTGCCGACATTACAATGAACAATTAACAATTTACAATTAACAATTAAGGGTCGTTGCCTTTGGCAACTCCGAGTATTTTTTTAGTCGCTTCACAAGTTTAATTTAATATGTAACCGTTGTATCCCGAAGTACATCTTCGGGAATATAAGTTTTAATATTAATCAAACTTATGAAGCGGCTAAAAAACTATAATTTAACTTTTATTAGTGCGTTATGAACTTTACAAGTAAACAGAAGTTCAAACTTCGGGAATAAAAGTTGTAATATTAATAAAACTTTTGAAGCGGGCTAAAAAATTAAAACATTTTGCCGGTATAGGGGATTGCAGGCATCATATTGAAGTCATAATCTTTAAGTTCTTCAAGCGTAATATTAGTGTGGCATCCCTCGTGTACCATTAAGTTAGAATCTTTGCCGAGTTGTACTACAACAACAGGGGTGTTTGTTCCGTACGCATAACCGCACTCCCATGCAGTACCGCTGTCACTGTATCCGCCGTAATACAGCATAACCACCACATCTGCCCAGTCAATAAAACGCTTATCATTCATAAATGTTTCCTTTGACCACCAACTTTGCTGAGTGTTTTCATCGTTTCGCACTTCATTAAGTCTTGGGCTGAAAACATCAAAACCTCTTTTCATCAGAATATCTTCTGCTCTCTGAACATTTTTAAGCTCTTCTTCGTTAAAAAACGGACTTGCAAGATATATTTTCATTTTTTGCAACCTCTTTGTATATTTATTCATTTTTATTATACCACATAAATAAAAATCAAACAACATAATTTTTATGAAAAGCACTAATTTTCAAAATAAGAATTATTACTGTTATATAAGAGTTAGCTATAAACAACCCTATTTGTCAAAAATTTAACAATTTCAAAAGGAATTTTATATTATTTTGTTAATGGTAAAAAATATAAGGAAGAATTGGCAATAAGTTAAATGAAAAATATTGTAAAATATTCGTAAAGACCTTGAACTGTAAGTTATAGTGTGTTATAATACAGACGCAGTTTCAAAGCACTTTTGTGCAAATCAAAAGTGAATTTGGATATTATTTTTTACAGAGAGTTAGTTTAAGCTAACTTGTATAAAAACGACATAATGTGATGATTAATTTTGTCTAAAACAACGAAATACATCCCATATCTGTCATTTTAACTTAATTTGCTATACTAATAACTTAGTCATTTTTGTTTTAAGAAAGGGGATTATTATGACTAATTTTAAACAGTGGGAAGGTTTTGAAGGTTCAATCTGGAAGAAAGAGGTAAATACTCGTGATTTTATCCAGAAGAACTATCGCCCGTATGACGGCGACGCTTCATTCCTTGAGGGTCCTACAGATGCAACAAATAAGCTCTGGGGCATTCTCCAGCAGTTACAGAAAGAGGAGAGAGCAAAGGGCGGTGTTCTTGATATGGACACAAGCATTGTTTCAACTCTTACTTCACATAAACCGGGATATATCAGTGAAGAAACAAAGGATCTTGAAAAGGTTGTAGGTCTTCAGACTGACAAGCCTTTAAAGCGTGCATTTATGCCGTTCGGCGGTATTAAAATGGCAGAACAGGCTTGCACAACAAACGGCTATGAGCCTGATCCTGAGCTTCACAAGATTTTTAATGAATATACAACAACTCATAATCAGGGCGTATTTGATGCATATACACCTGAGATGAAGGCAGTTCGTCATAACCACATAATCACAGGTCTTCCCGACACATACGGCAGAGGCAGAATTGTCGGCGACTACCGCCGTGTTGCACTTTACGGTATTGACTTCCTTATTGCAGAGAAGAAGAAGGACTTTAATAACTGCGGCGACGGTACAATGACTGATGATGTTATCCGTCTTCGTGAAGAGATTGCAAAACAGATTCGTGCCCTTAACGGTATGAAGGAAATGGCTAAGATGTATGGCTATGATATTTCAGAGCCTGCAACAAACGCACAGGAGGCAGTTCAGTGGCTGTACTTTGGCTATCTTGCTGCTATCAAGACACAGAACGGCGCTGCAATGAGCGTTGGACGTGTATCAACATTCCTCGACATCTATATTCAGAGAGACCTTGACAACGGCACAATTACAGAGGCAGAAGCTCAGGAGCTTATCGACCACTTTGTAATGAAGTGCAGAATGGTTAAGTTTGCACGTATACCTTCATATAACCAGCTCTTCTCAGGCGATCCTGTATGGGCAACACTTGAGGTTGCAGGTATTGGTATGGACGGCAGATCAATGGTAACAAAGAATGACTACCGTTTCCTCCACACACTCGAAAATATGGGTCCTTCACCTGAGCCTAACCTCACAGTTCTCTATTCATCAGCATTGCCTGAAAACTTCAAAAAGTACGCTTCAAAGATTTCTATTACTACAAGCTCAGTTCAGTATGAGAATGACGATGTTATGAAGCCTGTATGGGGCGACGATTACTCAATCTGCTGCTGCGTATCTGCAACACAGACAGGTAAAGAAATGCAGTTCTTTGGTGCAAGAGCTAACCTTGCAAAGTGCCTTCTCTATTCAATTAACGGCGGTGTTGACCTTAAAACACGTGAGCAGTGCGGTCCGGCATATCGTCCTATCACTTCAGAATATCTCGATTACGATGAGGTAATTCCTGCGTTCACAAGAATGATGGATTGGCTTGCAGGTCTTTATGTAAACACACTTAATCTCATTCAGTATATGCACGATAAGTACTTCTATGAGGCTGCCGAGATGGCTCTTATTGATACAGATGTAAGAAGAACATTTGCAACAGGTATTGCAGGCTTCTCACACGTTGTTGACTCATTGAGCGCTATTAAATATGCTAAGGTTAAGGTTATCAGAGATGAAACAGGTATAGCTGTTGATTATGAAACAACAGGTGACTTCCCACGCTACGGCAACGATGACGACAGAGCAGATGAGATTGCTCTCTGGCTGCTTAAAACATTCCTTGATATGATTAAGAAGCACCACACTTACCGTGATTCTGAGCCTACAACATCAATTCTTACAATTACATCAAATGTAGTATACGGCAAGGCAACAGGTGCAATGCCTGACGGCAGAAAAGCTGGAGAGCCGCTTTCACCGGGTGCAAATCCTGCATACGGCGCTGAGCAGAATGGTCTTCTTGCTTCACTTAACTCTGTTGCAAAGCTTCCGTATCACTGGGCACTTGACGGTATTTCAAATACACAGACCATTAATCCTGACGCACTCGGTCATAACGATGATGAGAGAGTTAACAACCTTGTTCAGGTCCTTGACGGTTACTTTGATCAGGGCGCTCATCACCTGAATGTTAATGTGTTCGGCAAAGAGAAGCTTATTGATGCTATGGAGCATCCTGAGAAGGAAGAGTATGCTAACTTTACAATCCGTGTATCGGGTTATGCTGTTAAGTTTATCGACCTTACTCGTGAGCAGCAGCTTGATGTTATCTCTCGTACCTGCCACGCTACTATGTAATTATGGCTAACGGTTCAGATATTAAAGGTTATGTTCATTCGCTGGAAACCTTTGGACTTGTTGACGGCCCGGGGGTAAGATTTGTTGTGTTTTTACAGGGTTGTTCACTGCGATGTCAGTTTTGCCACAACCCTGAAACATGGCATTCAGGCGGTGAAGAATGGTCGGCGGAAAAACTCTGGCAAAAGGCTTTCCGATATAAACAATACTGGAAGTCAAACGGCGGAGTCACAGTCAGCGGCGGTGAACCTCTTTTGCAGATTGATTTTCTGATTGAGTTCTTTAAGCTTGCTAAAAAAGCGGGAGTGCATACAGCTCTTGACACGGCAGGTCAGCCGTTCTCAACAAATCCGGATTGGCTTGAAAAGTTCAAAACACTGATGGAATATACAGACCTTGTTCTGCTTGATTTAAAGCTTATGGATGAAGATGGACACAAAGCTCTTACAGGAAAGACAAATCAGAACATTCTTGAAATGGCAAAGTGGCTGTCTGAAAACAGTAACAAAATGTGGATTCGTCATGTGCTTGTGCCGAATCTCACCGATGATGAAGCTGATTTGAAAAAAATGTATGAGTTTATTTCAACGCTCAAAACAGTTGAACGTGTTGAGGTGTTGCCTTATCATACACTCGGTCTTGCTAAATGGGTGAGTATGGGTATTGAATATCCTCTCGACGGTGTAAAAGTTCCGACTGAGGAGCAGATTAAAAGAGCAGAGGAAATTCTGCATACAGCTGATTATCAAAAATAATGTAATAAAAAAGCAGGCAGTGGCCTGCACCTAATCGGGCAGACAGCACCTTATAAAAATTAACTTCTATGCCCGAGCACAACCGAGCAATTTCCTATACAGTAAAAAAATATGGCTTGGTATCTGCGATTAGCAGGTATCAAGCCATTTAGTTTTATTATTATATGCTGATATATTTGTTGTAGTATTCTTCGTATTTCTGCTGGAAAACAGGATTTGATTTTTTGAGATATTTACTTTGCCGGTGTAATCCGAGGCTTTCTCTCTGTAAATCAATTATGCAGAGCGCAATATTGTTGCAGTGGTCTGAAATTCTTTCAAGAACAGTTGTAATGTCCGAAAGCACAAATCCCATTTCAATGGTGCAGCCATTATTTTGTAATCTTTTTATATGATTTTTTTGAAGTTTTTTCTTTAAAGCATCGATAACTTCTTCAAGAGGACCAACCTCAGATGCGGCGGTTAAATCATCGTTAGTTATAGCTTTTAAGGTATAATCCATAATTTCATTTACAGCACTGCACATTTTCTCAATTTCTGATTTTGCACTGTCTGAGAAAATCAGTTTTTTGCTGTTTATTTCTTTTGCTGAATTCATAAGATTTACAGCGTGGTCGGAAATTCTTTCTAAATCGCCGATAATATGCAGATACTTTGTAGTTTCAATATTGTCTTTTTCCGAAAGACTGTAATTAGTCAATCCAAGCAGATAATTTCCGATTTTGTCCTCGTATTTATCTATATCTGCTTCGGATTTTAAAATGCTGTCTGCAATGCTGTTGTCATATTTTGAAAATAAATTGCAAGCCATTCTGATTGAATCAACTGCTTCATAAGCCATATTTATAACGATTTTTCCGCAGTTTTCCAAAGCAACGGCAGGCGTTGCATACAGTCTTGTATCAAGGATTTCAAATTTCTGGTTCTTCTTATCGTCTTTTACTATGATGCAGGCAAGCTTTTCAAGCTGTTTTGTCAGAGGGATGAAGGTCAAGGTGCAAAGCACATTAAACAGAGTATGAACAACGGCTATGCCCATAACTCCTATTTTGTCGCCCATAAAATTGAAATGAACAAACATATTGATAAATTCAAAAATGCTAAGCCATATTACAGTACCGCCGATATTAAAGCAAAGATGCACAACAGCAGAGCGTTTTGCGGCTTTATTGGCTCCTATTGACGAGATGAGTGCGGTAGCACAGGTTCCTATGTTTTGCCCCATAATAATTGGAATTGCCGTACCAAAGGTGATTTGTCCTGTTGAGCAGAGCGCCTGTAAAATGCCCACGGATGCGGAGGAACTTTGAATAATAGCCGTCAGAACAGCACCTGCCGCAACGCCTAAAATCGGGTTGCTGAACATCAGCAGAATATTTTGAAATTCCGGAATATCCTTGAGGGGTTTGACGGCATCCGACATTGCTTCCATTCCAAACATAAGAACGGAAAAGCCCAAGAGAATCTGACCAATATCCTTCTTTCTGCTGTTCTTTAGGAACATATACAGAATTATTCCTATTAAAGCAAGCACCGGGGTAAAGGAGGAGGGCTTTAGCAGACTTACAAAAATATTGTCGCTTTCAATTCCGGTAAGGCTTAACAGCCACGAGGTTACGGTTGTTCCTATGTTTGCACCCATAATGACATTAATTGCCTGACTTAAGACCATAATGCCGGAATTTACAAAGCCCACGACCATTACGGTTGTTGCGGAGCTTGACTGAATGACCGCAGTAACAGCTATGCCAAGGATCAGTCCCTTCCATTTGCTTGAGGTGATTCTTGACAGAACCGTCTGAAGCGAACCGCCGGCACGCTTTTCGAGGGCATCGCCCATAAAGTTCATTCCGAACAGAAACAAAGACAGTCCGCCTATCAGACTTAATACATTAAATATACTCATAACTTCTCTCCGTATTTCAAGATATAAGTATTATATCAGGTATTGGTAAAATCAAAAGTATTTGTTATGTTAAATATATGTTAACTGAAACCTCTGCGATAATGCCGGCATAGAAAAAGGGGCAATTAATATATTGCCCCGAATTATACTTATTATTCTTTATGTTTGTTTATGATGTGCAGGATAATTTGCCGTAAACAGCGTTGAAATCAGATACCAAAAAATACAGAAAAACTCAAAAAATAATTGTAATTTTTGTACCTTTGTTTATTTCGCTTTCAAGTTTGATTTTTCCTTTGTGATGTTCAATTCCGTGCTTTACAATAGAAAGTCCCAGTCCCGTTCCGCCGACTTCCTTGCTGTGACTTTTGTCAACTCGGTAAAATCGTTCAAAAATTCTGCTCTGATCATTCTTGCTTATGCCGATACCGTTATCCTCAACCATAAGTGTTACTTTTCCGTTTACAGGTGCTACTGTTATTGTGACTTTGCCGTTTTCTCTATTGTATTTAATAGCATTATCTGCAAGGTTGTAAATAATCTCAGTCAAAATAGTGGGAACACCGCTGAGCATAGTTTTTTCACCGTATAATTCAAGCTTTACTTTACAGTTGTTCGCAATCGGCGTCAGGGTATCCTTGACATTCTTTGCAAGCTCATAAAGGTCAACATCTTCCGTTTCCATTAAAACGGATTTATCGTCAAGATTTGACAGCTTGATAATATCATTTACAAGTGTAATCAGTCTGTTTGTTTCTTTTTTTATGTTGCCTGCAAAGTGAACAGAGGTTTCCTGCGGAGTGCTTTCTGCTTCGATTATTTCTGCCGAAGCAAGAATTGCGGTGAGAGGAGTTTTAAGTTCGTGACTTACATTTGCACTGAACTCTCTTCTCAGCATATCACGTTGATGTTTTTCGGTAACATCAAGTAAAACTGCAACTGCACCCTTTATTTTGCCGTCAACATCAACAGGATTGCAGTAAATGTTTAAATATCTGTCACCAAACTTAATTACTTCATTTGTATGAACACCGTCAAGCGCAAGAGTAATATCATCTGTAAATTGTTTGTCAATGTTCAAATCTCTTAAATTTTTATCTTTGATGCTCGTTATATTCAAAAGTTTTACTGCACTTTTATTGTAAGACAGGATTTTACCCTGAGTGTCAACAATTATAAGACCTTCCTTCATATTGCTTGTTATTGTATTGAATTCAGCCTGTGTGCGTTTAAGCTCTTTGATTTGTTCTCTGATAACTCTGTTCTGATGGCTGATTCTGTGCACCAGCGGTTCAATTTCTTCGTAGGTTGAAACAGCCTCAACATTTTCCAGAGCAAGCTCGTTTATCGGCATAACTATTTTTTTAGAAGCAAAAAACGCAATAGAATACGAAAGCACAAGAGCAATAATAATTACAATAGCCAGCGGCTGAAACATATTGAGCAATAAAATCCAGACGGTATACTGGTTTGTTGAAACACGGATTACACTTCCGTCGGAAAGAAGCTTGGCGCAGTACATTGTTTTTTCCGACAAGGTGTCGGAGGTTCTTATGGATTCTCCCGTACCGTTTTGAAGCGCTTCTTTAAATTCCTCACGGTTGAGATGATTTTCCATTTTGTCGGCTGTTGCGTCAGAGTCAAACTTGACGGTACCGTCATTGTTTATCCAGGTGATTCTTCCTCTTTCACTTTTTTCGAGTGAATTCAGATAATCTATGCCGTTTAGTTCAACTCCGCAGGAAATGGAGTTAAGTTCCGAGTGCAGTTCATTCATTATTTCTTTGCCGTGAAAGTTATACATAACGCCGAAAATTATCAATATTGTTGCAGTCAGAACAGAAATACAGCCTAAAAATATATTTTTAAATATTTTTCCAGTCATACTATTCTCCAATCTTGTAGCCAAAACCCCGTACAGTTTCAATCATTGCTCCGCATTCGCCCAGTTTGGTTCTCAGTGTGCGGATGTGTACATCAACTGTTCTGTTTTCTCCGTCAAAGTCATAACCCCATATTTTATTAAGAAGTTTTTCTCTTGAGAATACAATTCCTTTGTTTTGCATTAAATGCAATAGGAGCTGATACTCCTTGTAGGTAAGAGTAATATTTTTTCCTGCGGCATTAACGAGGTGCTTTTCAGGATTAACAGAAAGATTGCCGATTTTGATTTCCTTATTGACGGAATTATTCTGCGTACGGCGCAAAAGTGCTTTTATTCTGGAGATTAGTTCCATCATACTGAAAGGTTTTGTCATATAGTCATCTGCACCGCTGTCAAGACCGATAATTTTATCGTATTCGGAATCCTTTGCCGTTACCATAATGGCTGATATTTTTGCTGTTTCAGAATTATTCCTGAGCTTTCGGAGAATTGACAGTCCGTCCTCCTCAGGGAGCATAATATCAAGAAGTACAAGGTCGGGGATTTCTTCGTCCATTGCTTTCCAGAAATCAGAAGGGCGATTAAATCCCTTGACCTCAAAACCGCTGTTTTTGAGGGAATATAATATCGCCTCATTTATACTGTTGTCATCTTCAAGGAAATAAATCAAAAATAACACCTTCTTAATTTGTATGTGTTGAATATGTTATGATTATACCATTAATAAGTTAAATTAAAAGACCTGAAATGTTAA
>OLOI01002392.1_pt1 | contig 13560 bp, 8 predicted proteins | sample 1672131 | NCBI WGS metagenome assembly OLOI01 (sample SAMEA3136651, study PRJEB25190) | human gut metagenome | reverse complement strand
GGTTGTAAAAGCGGGTGAGGACGCATCTAAGGAAACTGAAGTTACACCTACTTCAAACAACAACTGTGCAAAGTCAAATGAAGTCGGAAATGGAAACAGTGAGAAAAATTCATTTACATATGTAGATATTCCTATTTCACGTCCTGATCCGGTAGAAAGAATGGGTGACGGCAAGATTTCAAATTATTACACTGTTGACAAAAGCCACGAAGGCGGTGCGAATGACGCGTCTGTCGGCGATCTTGACGGTGACGGCGATTATGAAATTGTATTAAAGTGGGACCCGACAGACTCAAAAGACAGTGCCGGTGCGGATTTTACAGGTAATGCATATATTGACGCATATAAGATTGATCCGAACAATGACGGTTATATGTGGCGTATTGATTTGGGTAAAAATGTTACATCAGGTGCACACTATACGCAATTCTTGGTGTATGACTTTGACGGTGACGGAAAGTCAGAAGTGGCAATGAAAACAGCACCAGGTACGGTTGACGGCACAGGTCGTTACGTTACGGAAGTCGGTGATACTGACGAAATCAGAAATACCGACAATACAAAATCATATATAGGCACAAGCGGAAGATTAAAGGGTAAAAATCCGTTTACGCAGTATTTAACCATATTTGACGGCGAAACAGGTGCCGCACTTTATACAACGGACTATATTCCGTATGATGCGGCAGAAGATCAATATTGGGGCGACGGCAAGGCAAAGTATAACAGAAGTGAAAGATACCTTGCGGCAGTGGCTTATCTTGACGGTATTCATCCGAGTATCGTTATGTGCAGAGGTTATTATCACGACTCTGTAATTCGTGCATATACATGGGACGGTACTGAACTTACAATGCAGTGGGAGCATAAAGGTAAGAAGAGTGAAAGCTCAACGACACTGTACGGACAAGGAAATCATAATCTTTCTGTAGGCGATATTGACAATGACGGCAAGGACGAAATTGTTTACGGAAGTGCCGCACTTGATGATGACGGTAAAACAGTTCTCGGAAATACAGGTCTTGGACACGGTGACGCAATGCATATGAGCGACTTTAATAATGACGGCACTCAAGAAGTATTTTCGGTAAAAGAGGAGGAATTTAAAAAGTATGCCGAAGATTTAAGAGTCGCAAGCACAGGAAAGCATTTTTGGAGTTCCGGAAAACTGACTACATCAAGTGATAACGGACGTGGTGTTATGGATAACATTGATGATAGCTACGCAAAGGAACATTCAAATGCATTGGCGATAGGTTGGAGCAGCGGAATTGCGAATGCTCACGACTTGAACGGTGATGATGTTGCAGCAAAACCTGCGGGTGCGGGAAGCGGTACCTTTGATAATTTCCTTGTATATTGGGACGGCGATTTGAGCCGTGAGTTGCTTGACGCAAACATTATCCAAAAATATTATGCCGCAACAGGTACAACAAAGAGATTTTACGGTCCGTCAGACGGATACACACTTACAGGCGGTTCTACAAACAACTACTCAAAGAGAAATCCTTCGCTTGTTGCCGATATTTGGGGCGACTGGCGTGAAGAAATTATAATGCCGGTAAACAAAGGCTCGGCAACAGATCAGGCATATTTGAGAATATATACCTCAACAATGCCTACAGATTACAGAATTACAACATTAATGCACGACTGCCAATACAGATTGTCAGTTGCGTGGCAGAATGTCGGATATAACCAACCGACACACGCAAGTTATTATATAGGTTCTGTGGCACTTGCAACAGACGAAAGCGGCAATACACTTAACTATCTTGCACCGGCAGTGCCTTATACAAAGGTGACATATTCGGCACCGGAGCAAGTAGCGGTCACTGGAATGACTTTGGAGAAAAAGTCAATAGAAGTTGAAAAAGGCAAGACAGAAGCAATCAATGCTATTATCACACCTGAAAATGCGACAAGAAAGGGTATAACTTGGACTTCGTCCAATGCAAACGTGGCAACTGTTACAAACGGTGTTGTGAAAGGTATTTCAGCCGGAACTGCAACTATAACGGCAACAACCAAAGACGGTGGCTTTACAGATACTTGTGAAGTGACTGTTACGCAAAATGCAGTTACGGGCGTAAGAATTTCAGAGAAACTAATTGATTTGGGAATGGGTTACAAAAAGCAAATTACCGCAACGGTAATGCCTGATGACGCTACGGATAAGTCTGTAGAATGGACATCGGAAAATCCTGAAATCGCAACAGTTTCGGACAACGGTACAATCACAGGTAAAAGCTACGGCAGAACGGTTGTAACCGCGACTACCACAGACGGCGGATATACCGCAAAGTGTGTGGTAAGAGTTAAACCGATAGATGTAGTTGACGCAACGGGTAACAATGAGTTTGTATCGGAAAATACTGATGCAAACACTGCATTTACAGGAAGTGCCAACAGTGCGGTTATTTCGCAAACAGGTGCGACTGACGGTGCGGAGGCACATAAAGATTTTGAAGTTTATGACAGCGGTAAGGTTGAGCTTGAATACAGACTTACAACAGGCGGTGTAAAGGTTGACGGTTCAAATTGGAACTGGACAGGACATGAATATACAATGGGAATGAAACTTCTTGACAGTGAGGGCAACAACATTGTGAATATATATCAGCCGTATACCACAAAGGCTCAAGACTTGATGGCACAAACTTCTGCCGATTCTGCGGCAGCTGTTGTAACCGCATCGGGTTCGGGATGGTCAAACAGCGGTAACGTTGCGGGTAATATTCAAGGTAGTTCAAAGCGTTGGAAAGTAAAAGTCACATTGGATTATGATAATGATAATTGTACTGTAAAGGTTATGGGTACAGACGGAACATGGGCAAATGATGACGGCGTAATGCAAAGAACATTTGCGCTAAACGGTGCTAAATTCAAGACATTAAGTTTGTATACTCAAAAAATGGAAGATTATGCTTCGGCTACTTTAACAGCGTCGCCGAAAATCGAAAACCTTGCATACAGTAAGTCAACGACTGCTTCGGGTGTAACAGAAGAATTGTATAACAAGGGCGGTGACAGTAAGTTTGCTGAAAGTGACTTGACAGATTGGACACAAGTAGGTACAGACACTGCGTCACTTGCTGTAGACAGCGACAATAACCGTATTTGGTATAATGCGACTCAACCGACAGGTGAATACAGTGCGGAAAAGAATTTTGAAGTAGGCAATAATGCTATCGTAACTTATGATGTTGATTGGTATTTCGGAAGTGCGGTAAACAGAGACGGTAACTTTGAGTATCTTCAAATCGGTAATATTCGTCTTGGTTGGACAAACGGCTATAAGATGTTCCTAAGCACAGACGGCGGAGCAACATGGCTTGACAGCGACAGTGACGGCACAAATGACAGCATATTCAACGGTGCAAATCAAACATACACTAAGAATGTTAAAGTGACGGTTAATACTGCTACAGGTGTAGCATCACTTTGGTTTGACGGAACAAAAGTAGGCGATTATACTACAGAAAACGCAACAAATGCTGTTAAATTCGGATTTACTCGTGCCGGTGCGGCACCTAACTGGGCTGTTCCGAACGGTATCGACAGAATTAAAGTGTCACAATTTGTTCAAGGTGAAGAACCGCTTGAATTTTCAGAAGTGAAAGTAAGTGGAAAAGACGATAAGACTGCTACGGTAACATATGCGGTTGTTGATGAAGATGTTGATGACATTTCATTGATAGGTGCATTGTATGGCAAGGGCGGTAAACTTGTTGAAATCAAGACAGTCCCTGTTGCCAATGTTGAAAAAGGCAAATATTTGGAAAGTGAAATTACTTTTGACAAAAGTATCAAAGAAAATAATTTGAAAGTATTTATGTGGGATTCGCTTGGCGGTATGACAGCACTTTGCGAAAATGCTCAATAACAAATTTAAAAACAAAAATCGCAGACTATAAGGTCTGCGATTTTTTTAATGTGTTATTTAGTATGTTTTCGAGTTCTATTGCTTTTGATACGACTTCGGGGTCGGAAAGACAATAATTTTTTTCAATTATAAGATTATCAAAATCTGTTTTCAGTTGTTTAATGTTGTTCATTTATGTATGCTCCTTTCGATTACACGGTTATATGTAAACCACTGCTTGTTGTATTTATTTTACAATATATGATAAAACTTGTCAATATATTGTGGTGTAAAAGGAGCAACTTTCGTGTTGCAGAAAACGACACAACCGTTTAAATTTCACTGTCTTTCTTCGCTTTAACCTGTAAAACGACAAAAGCTGACACAGCGGCAATCATAAACAGTATTGCAACAAGCTGAGAAATGCCGAGAACATTTGGAATTACATATAATATATAATTCGGATTTCTCATACCTTCAAGGAACAGTCTGCCGAATGAATACCAGAAAATATAGAAACAAAATACCTGTCCGTCATTCTTTTTTTTGTCACGAATCAGAAGAAGTATCACAAGTCCGATAACATTCCATATCGATTCATATAAAAATAATGGGTGAACAGGTGTTGCACCGTTTATGGACATACCGAAAAGGCTGTTTGTTTCACCGCCGTACACTTCGACGTTTACAAAGTTTCCGAAACGTCCGATTGCTTGACCGATAAACAGACCGGGTGCACATACGTCAAAGACTTTGGCGATATTCAGCTTTTTAACCTTGCAGTATATAACGGTTGAGATTATCGCACCGATAATACCGCCGTAAATAGCAAGTCCGCCGTTCCAGACTTTAAACATATCGGCTATCGAGTCAAATTCATCGAGTGCGAAAAGCACATAATATATTCTTGCGCCTATTATTCCGAAAATAAGTCCGAACAAGGCGATATCCCATACATTATCTTTTTTCACACCACGCTTTTCACAGGTTTTATAAACGAAAAATAATCCCAAAAGAAAACCCGAAAGAATGATAAGCGCATACCAATAAATAGGCTTTGAGCCTATTGAAAATGCGACAGGTGAAATGTTTAGAGAAATACCGAGTTTAGGAAAAGCAATGTTGTTCATAATCATACCTCCTTCATAGTAAGTGAAATACGTTTTTTTGGTACGTCAACTTCAAGTACACGAACTTTCACAACGTCACCGACTGAAAGTACGTCGGTTGGGTGCTTGATGTATCGGTCACATATTTGCGATATGTGTACAAGTCCGTCTTGATGAACACCTATATCGACAAATGCACCGAAATCTATAACGTTTCTCACCGTTCCCGTCAGTACCATATCCGGTTTTAAGTCCTCCATTGAGAGAATGTCGCTTCTTAAAACGGGTTGCGGCAATTCTTCACGCGGGTCGCGGCCTTTCTTTATAATACTGTCGGCAATGTCTTTTAAAGTGATTTCACCTATTCCGAGTTCTTCGGCTAATTTATGTGTATTTTCTTTCGACAGACGTTGCTTTAAATCCGCAACAGTGCCGTCTTGAACGTCTTGTTCGGTATATCCCATATGCTTAAGCAGCTGCGCGGCGGCTTTGTAGCTTTCAGGGTGGACGGAGGTGTTGTCAAGAACATTGTCACCGTCTGTTATACGCAAGAAACCTGCGCACTGCTCAAATGCTTTTGCACCGAGTTTTGGCACTTTCAAAAGCTCTTTTCTTGTATTGAATTTACCGTTTTCTTCACGATATGTGATTATGTTTTTTGAAACGGTTTTGTTAATTCCGGCAACATATGCAAGCAGTGACGGAGAGGCGGTGTTAAGGTCGACACCGACACTGTTTACACAATTTTCAACCACTCCTCCGAGTGCCTCACCAAGTCGCTTTTGGTTCATATCGTGCTGATACTGTCCGACACCGATTGACTTAGGGTCAATTTTTACAAGCTCTGCAAGCGGGTCTTGCACACGTCTTGCTATTGAAACGGCACTTCTGAGTGCAACGTCATACTGTGGAAATTCTTCGGTTGCAAGCTTTGACGCACTGTAAACCGACGCACCTGCCTCGTTTGTCATAATGTAAAATACTTCTCGGTCAATTTCTTTTAAAAGGTCGGAAATAAATATTTCACTTTCCTTTGAGGCTGTTCCGTTACCGATTGAAATTAAGTTTACATTGTTTCTTAAAATCATATCCGTAAGAATTTTCTTAGCCTTGTCTTTGTCGTGGTTAGGCAATGTGCAGTAAACAACATTGGTGTCAAGAACTTTGCCTGTTTCGTCCACAACCGCGACTTTGCACCCTGTTCTGTAACCCGGGTCAAAGCCCATAACGATTTTATCCTTAATAGGCGGTTGCAATAAAAGTCCCGAAAGATTTTGATTAAATACCTTTATTGATGCCTCCTCGGCATTTTCCGTAAGCATATTGCGTATTTCTGTTGATATGGACGGCGCGATGAGTCGTTTATAACTGTCCTCAGCGGCAAGTTTGACGTACTTTGTAGACGGTGATTCGTGTTTTGGAGTAAGTCGTCTGAAAAGATAGTTTGTGATTTTTTCTTCGTCAATATCAATTTTTACCGATAAAAATCCTTCTTTTTCGCCACGATTTATCGCAAGCAATCTGTGGTTTGCAAGTTTTTTTATTGGTTCGGCAAAATCATAGTAAAGACGGTATACACTGTCGTCTTCTGTTGACGCTTTTGAAACCAAAAGACCAAAGTCGATTGTTTTTTGACGAATATCTTTTCTGTATTCGGGGTTATCACTGATTTCTTCGGCGATTATGTCCATAGCACCGGCTATTGCGTCCTCACTGCTTTCAACATCTTTTTCGGCGTCGATAAAATCAAGCGAAATACTTTCTATATTATCGCTCGGATTTTGTGCAAGGATAATTTCGGCAAGCGGTGCCAGTCCTTTCTCTTTTGCAATAGTCGCTCTTGTGCGGCGTTTTGGTCTGAACGGACGGTATATATCCTCAAGTTCCGATAATGTTACGGCATTTTCGATTGATTTTGCGATTTCAACGGTCAAATTTTCTTGCTCGTCAATCAAACGCAATATTTCTTCTTTTTTATCTTCAAGGTTACGTAAATATGAAAGCCTGTCGTAAAAATCTCGTAATATTTCATCACTTAGAGAGCCTGTTGCCTCTTTTCTGTAACGGGCAATGAAAGGAATTGTGTTTCCGTCATCAATCAGTTTTACAGTGTTTGTAACCTGTTCGGGGCGTAAGTTAAATTCAGACGTAAGCTGATTTATGATTTTTTCTTCTGATTTTTCCATTATGTATATCCTCCAAAAAATAATGCTTTGCTTTGAAATTATTCTGTAACAATTCTGCAAATGAATTTTAAAAATTCTATTCACAAACTGAAATATTTGTGATATAATAGTAACAATCACAATATATAGTGTGCAATTATGTAAACTCAACACCAAATATATATGTGATTAAAAATGCAGTTAAGCTAATTATATCCCATTTAGCTTAATTTTACAAGCAAAACAGTAAAATGAGTTAAAATGAGATGTGCAAGCTGAAAAAAATACAAAAAACCTATTGCACTTTTGATTGATTTAGGGTAAAATGGAGTTAATGGGAGCGGATTGGAGCGTTTGGGGTGACAAACGGTCAAATTGGAGAGAGTAACCCATAAATCAATAAAAAGGCAGGTGACATTGAATATGGTAAATTTTGTTGACGAATATCCGCGTCAGCTTGACGAGCGCGGAAGAATTATCTTGCCTGCCAAAGTTAGAGAAAATATGTCCGAAACAGTGTACGTTACACGTTCAATGTCAGATAAATGCCTTCAATTATACACACAAGAGGAATGGGATAAGATTTCTGAAAAGATTAATCAACTCCCAACTGCCACAGACAGAAATGCTGCGGCTTTTGTACGTTTGTTTTTCGGTAAGGCTACTTCAGCCGTTATAGACAAGCAAGGCAGAGTGCCAATCGCAAAGCGTCTGATGGAATATGCTAATCTGAAAAAAGATGTTGTGCTTGTAGGTGCAAACACACGTCTTGAAATATGGGACAGTGAAGAATGGGATAGATACCAAGATGAACTTTCAGACGATATTATGATGGACGGAATATTAAATTACGGACTTAATATTTGATTTGAGGTTGTCGATAAAGTGTTGACGGTTCAAAAAATTAATTGAAAGGGAATCAAAATGAAATTTAAACATATTTCAGTATTGTTTGGGGAAAGTATTGACGCGCTGAATATTAAACCGAACGGTATATATGCAGACGGCACACTCGGCGGCGGCGGACATTCGCACGGTATTTTGTCAACAAACGATTCGTGCCGACTTATCGGTATAGACCAAGACAAAGAGGCTATTGCGGCGGCAAAGGAACGTCTTAAAGAATTTGACGGCAGAGTGACGTTCGTAAATCGCAATTTCAGCGAGATTAAGGATATTTTATCAGAACTTGATATTGATGAAATTGACGGTGCGGTACTTGATTTGGGCGTGAGTTCATATCAGCTCGATAATGCCGAAAGAGGTTTCAGCTATATGCACGATGCCGCTCTTGACATGAGAATGAATACGTCTTCGCCGAAATCGGCATATGACGTTGTAAATTCATATTCATGTGAGGAATTGATGCGTATTTTTTATGACTACGGCGAAGAAAAGTGGTCAAAGCGTATTGCGGAATTTATTTGTGAAAAACGTAAAACAAAGCCTGTTGAAACAACATTTGAACTTGTTGAAATCATAAAGGCGGCAATACCGAAAAAAGTCCGTATGGAAGGCGGACATCCTGCAAAGAGAGTGTTCCAGGCGATAAGAATTGAAGTCAATAACGAACTCGGAATATTGGAAAATGCTATTAAAGACTTTGTGTCAAGCATAAAATCTGGCGGGAGATTGGCGATTATAACGTTCCATTCACTTGAGGACAGAATTGTCAAAAAAACATTTCAGGATTTGGCAAGGGGTTGCACTTGTCCGAAAGAATTTCCGGTATGCGTATGCGGCAAGAAACCGGAAATTAAAATTATTTCAAGGAAACCGATTTTACCGTCGGAAGAAGAACTTGAATATAATTCACGTTCAAAAAGTGCAAAATTGAGAATTGCCGAAAAATTATAGGATAGGCTAAAGGATAATTAAGGGAGAGAATTATTGTGGAATACGGAAATTTGGCATATAAATTGCCGGAACAGTATGATGAACCGATAAAAAAGAGAAAACCACAAAAGAGAAAAGAGAAAACAGTTAATACCACAGCAGTCAGTAACAAGAGGAATCATGAACAAATGCAGTATAAGAGAACAATTTTTCGTGGAATATGCGTGACAGTGCTTTTGGCTGTATCAGCAGGATTTATGATTTCAAAATTCGTTGCTGTGAATGAAATGAACCAGCAGGTTGCGTCACTTAAAAGTCAGCTTACAACGCTTGAATCAGCAACAAGTCAGATGGTTTTTGATCTTGAACAGAGTGTTGACCTTACAAAAATTGAAAAAGAGGCAACAACAAGATTGGGTATGCAAAGACCTGAAAAGTATCAGACAATATATGTAAACGTAAAGCAAGAGGATATGACAGAGAAAACTGCCGGTGAAGTAGAGGGGTTTGGACACGGTATTGTGTCTGTATTGAAAAAGATTGGTGGTAATATTGTACAATTTTTCAGCATAAAATAAAAATGGACTTCTATAATTATAAAATTATGAAAAATGTACATTTATTAAAGTATTAAAAGGAATTGATAAATTAATGAAACCATCATTAAATGAAATTAAAAAGAAAACGATATTTATGGTGTGTATCGTTGCTGTACTGCTTGCGTTGCTTGTTTTGCGAGTGGCATATTGGCAGATAATAAGAGGTGACGAGCTTTCGAGCAAGGCAAAGGCACAACAGCAGGGCAGCAGTATTGTTACAGCGTCAAGAGGAGACATTTACGACCGTAACGGTAAGGTGCTTGCGGAAAGTGCAACGGTAAACACACTTATTTGCAATCCTAAGGATATTGAGGCGGACGGTGACAGTGAAGTAATCGCCGCAAGATTGGCTCCTGTTTTGAATATGGATCAAAACGAAATCCTTAAGATTATAACAAAAAATTCAAGATACCAAGTTATAAAAAAACGTCTTACGAACGAACAGACCGAGGCGGTAAAGAAATTAAGAGATTCAGATGTTGACGCAACGATTGCAAAAGCATTTAAAGGGGTATATTTTGAAAATGATTCAAAGAGATATTATCCGTTCAACGTTGCACCGCATATTTTGGGATTTACGGGATATGACAATAACGGTTTGCAGGGAATTGAACTTACTTTCGACGATGAGCTTATGGGGCGTAACGGAAGTATAGAAACTAATCAGTCGGCAAAGGGTACAACACTTAAAGACCAACAAAATGAGTATTTGAACAGTTCTCAAAACGGTGATGACGTTGTGCTTACGATTGATGAAACAATCCAGCATTTCCTTGAAAAGCACCTTGAAGAAGCGGTTACGGAAAACAAGCTTAAAGAGGGTGCGGCAGGTATTATTATGAACCCGAAAACGGGCGAAATACTTGCAATGGCAACTAAGCCTGATTTTGACGTAAATAATCCGTATGATATTGACCAGTTTGAAAAATATGCGATAGATTTGGGATATGATACATCAGATGACACAAGTGACGATCCCGATGCAACACCGAAACCGACAGAAGATCCGAATAATTTAAGTGACGAGGCCATTGCGAAAATAAGAAATAAAATGTGGAGAAACAAGGTTATTTCGGATACATATGAACCGGGCTCGACATTTAAGATTATTACTGCGGCGGCGGCTTTGGAAGAACACGTTGTAGACCTTAATTCAACATTCTATTGTCCGGGATTTAAGATTGTTGCCGACAGAAAAATCGGTTGTGCAAACAAGAGCGGTCACGGCGCTCAAACATTTGTAGAGGGTGTAAGAAACTCATGTAACCCTGTATTTATGGAATTGGGCGAAAGACTTGGATATGAGAAATTTATGGAATATTTCACTGCATTCGGTCTTACCGAAAAGACAAACGTCGAACTTGTCGGCGAGGCGTCAAGTATTTATTACCACAATAAAATGAGTGAAGTCGATATTGCGACAAGTTCATTCGGTCAAGGTTTCCAAATAACACCGATTCAGCTTGTAACAGCCGTTTCGGCGGTTATCAACGGCGGTGAAAGAATGAAACCGCAGATTGTAAAGGAAATCAGAAACTCAAACGGAATTTTGAAAACGTATGAGCCGGAGGTTATAAGCCGAGTTATTTCGGAAGAAACATCTCAGCAAATGAGAGAAATTCTTGAATCGGTTGTATCGTTGCCGACATCAACAGGTAAAAATGCGTATGTAAAAGGTTGCCGTATCGGAGGTAAAACAGGTACTTCGGAAAAAGGTAACCGTGACGAAGAAAAACGTATTGCGTCATTTATCGGTTTTGCTCCTGCAAACGATCCGGAAATAGTATGTCTTATAATGCTTGACGAACCGCAGGTTGATAACAAGTACGGCGGTACAATAGCCGCACCTTTGGCAGGTGAAGTTATTGAAGATGTACTAAACTATCTCGGTGTTGAAAAGCAGTACACAGAAAATGAAGAACCTGACGTTAAGCAGGAAATACCTGACGTTAGAACAATGGATTTGACAGAGGCGAAGAAAGCCGTTGTTGACAAAAAGTTGAATGTTCAAGTGAGAGGTGACGGAGATACGGTAGTTGACCAGCTTCCGAAACCGGGTACAATGCTTAACGAAGATTCAACGGTAATATTATATACAGAAGAAATTGACAAAACACATACGGTAACGGTACCTAATCTTAAAGGAATGTCCGTGGATAATGCGAAATATACTCTTGAAATGAGCGGACTGAACTTTGAGATTGTCGGTGCGGGACACAGTGAAGTGTCGAGTGCGTATGCGGTAAATCAGAGCATAGCGGCAGGCGAGGAGGTTACACCTGCAACAGTAATAGGCGTGGAATTCCGCCAAGTAACTTCAGACTAATAGGACAGGGGGAAATGTCAAATGTTAGCAAGTGAATTATTAGGCAGTAAATGGCTTGATGAGCATGAAGATATAGATATAACCGGAATAGCGTACGATTCAAGAAACGTACTTCCGGGAAACGTTTTTGTATGTATCAAAGGCTTTGAAACGGACGGACATAAATATGCAGAAATGGCAGTTAAAAACGGTGCGTCACTAATCGTTGCCGAAGATAAAATAGATGAAGATGTACCTGTTTGGTATGTTGAAAATTCGAGAGTTGAAATTGCGGAAATGGCTTGTAAGTATTACGGCAATCCGTCAAGCAAATTCAAACTTATCGGTATCACAGGCACAAACGGTAAGACTACAATAACATATTTAATAAAGAGTATAATCGAAACAGCCGGTATGAGAATCGGTGTTATCGGTACAAATCAAAATATTATCGGCGACAAGGTACTTGTTACGCAAAGTACAACACCTACAACACCGAACGCACTTGAACTTCAACAGCTGTTTGCGGAAATGGTTGACAGTGATGCGGAATGTGTTGTAATGGAAGTTTCGAGTCACGCACTTGAACTTGAAAGAGTACACGGTTGTCACTTTGACGTGGGTGTGTTCACAAATCTTACACGTGACCATCTTGATTTCCATAAAACTATGGAAAATTACTTAAATGCAAAGGCTAAGCTGTTTAAAATCAGCGATAAGGGTGTTGTTAATTTCGACGACGACGGCGGTAAGAAGATTGTTGCAAACAATGACTGCGATATATTAAAAGTCGGTCTTTCGGACGGTTGCGACCTTAAAGCAAAAAATATTGAAATTTCATCATCGGGTGCTGATTTTGATGTTGAATATGACGGTAAGACATATCGTGTTCATATAGTAATTCCGGGCAAGTTCAGCGTGTATAATGCAATATGCGCCATGGGTGCGGCATTGCAGATGGGTATTGATATGGATACCATTATCAAAGGTCTTGAAAATGCAACAGGAGTTGTCGGACGTGTTGAGGTTGTTCCTACAAATACCGATTATACGGTTATAATCGACTATGCACATACACCGGACGGTCTTGAAAATATAATTAAAACCGTTAAAGATTTTGCAAAGGGTGAGGTTATAACATTGTTCGGCTGCGGCGGTGACAGAGATAATACGAAGCGACCGATTATGGGTGAAATCGCCGGAAAACTTTCGGATTACAGCATTATAACGTCAGACAATCCGCGTACGGAAGACCCTGTTTCTATTATAGAACAGATAGAAGTCGGAATGAAACGCACAGACGGAAAATATAAAGTAATAGTCGACAGACGAGAGGCTATCGCGTATGCTCTTGACCACGCAAAGAAAGATGATGTAATCATTCTTGCGGGTAAGGGACAGGAAACATATCAGATAATAGGTAAAGAGAAACACGACTTTGACGAACGTGTTGTTGTATATAAACACCTTAATAAATAATTGAAAAGGGCGGCTGAAAAACTACCGCCCTTATTTTTGAGCATAGGACAAAAAGAGAGAAAGGATTTAATTTATTATGCAGGCAATGACGATTGAAGATGTATTAAAAGCAACTGGGGGAACACTTTTAAGCGGTGACATACACCAAACTTTTAACGATGTAATCAGTGATTCGAGAAAGGTTACGGCAGGGGTGGTTTTT
>OLOI01002373.1_pt1 | contig 13670 bp, 9 predicted proteins | sample 1672131 | NCBI WGS metagenome assembly OLOI01 (sample SAMEA3136651, study PRJEB25190) | human gut metagenome | reverse complement strand
TCTCCGTCTTGGCTGGCTTCACGGCGTCGCCGAGGATGCCGGTGATACGCCACAGATCAACGAATTCACCGAAGGTCACGGCCTTTCCATCCTTCGTGCCGGCGACCATCTTGGCAACGCGCTCGGAAATCTCATCCATGGAACGCGACAGAACAACGATCTGCATAAGCTCGCAGGTCGGAGTGAGCACCACGCGCTCAGCCACGTCGCCCTTGCCACGGTCCACTGCGATCTGGCGCAGGGAACGGGACGGCACTTCGGAGACGCGCGGTACGAGGATGGTGTCCAGCTTGCCGTCGTCAACAGCCTTCTCCGCAAAGGAGACCAACAGGTTCTGAGCCGCTTCGATAGCACCCATTTCGCCGCACAGACCCCAGTCGATCAGCTCAGGGTGAGTCAGGGAAGCCTTGCCGCCACCCGAAGCACCACCCTTGGAACCGGCAGCGGTAATGCCCATGCTTGGCTGACGCAGCACAGCGGCCGCATCGATGCCACGCTCACGCAGCGCATCGATCAACGCGATCGTAGTGGTGGTCTTGCCCTCGCCGCGAGACGCCTTCAACGGGGTATCGGCGGTGACGAGCACGACCTTGCCATGCTTGCGTGGAGCATCCGGATCATTCTTCAAATAATCGAGATAGCCAAACGCATCAATCTTCTGCACCAAGCCGTACTGGCTGGTGAAATCCTCAATGCTGGTCACTGGGGTTTTCCTTTCTTCGATTTGGAATGAAGTCATTCTAGCGACGTTGTATTGCGGGAAAAAATCGGCTCCCGCAACGTGGTCACAGGAGCCGAATAGTGAGATATTAGAAGTCCGACATGTGGAAGCCGTTCTTCATGTTCATGCTGGCGGTGTACAGCACGGAATCAAGAAGCTTGTCGGTTTCCTCCTTGAGTTGCGCGGCCATGTTTTCGTTGGCTGCGGCAAGGATTTCGCGGGCGTCGTCGTTGCGCACGGCTTCGATGATTTCATCCGGTTCCATCGGCTGCACATCGCCGATTTCGTCTTCCGCATCGAATTCGTCGGTAACGTCACCCACCAAGCGTTCAATCTGCTCGTCGGTAGTGGCAACCATGCGGTGGCCCATCGCGCCGGTCTTCTCCTGATAGCGTTCCACAGCGTTGGCGGTGTCGGCGAAGCTGGAATCGCACAGGGCCGCGATAATGCGGTTCTCCCAATAGAAGTTTTCGGATGTGACGCGCGTGGTGGTGTCTTCCAAATACTTCGGCGTGGAGTTGACGTTCGGGAAGAACGGCACGAGTGTGTTGAACGGGTTGGAACCGTAGGCGATCCACTGGATCGCGCGGCTCACCTGCGGGCGGTACGGGCGGATCTGCATTACCGCAAGCTGGCTCTGACGGTTGATGCCGATCGGGCGGAACATATGGCGGGTGCGCTGGTCGCCAAGCTTTCCATACGGATCGTACGGGGTGCCCTGATAGTGGGAGCTCAGCACATACTTCACATCTTCGATAGTGATTTTGCGTTCTGGTTGGCGAGCCCACGGAATATCGTCGGAAACCGGCTTGTGGTCGGCATCCTGACCATCCCACTGCTCGTCGTACGGGTTGAGGAAACGCTGCATGTACCAAGCACGAGGAGTGTTGTACACGTGATCGGAATCGGAGTGAGAGCCAAACGCGTCACGCGGGTTGAACGGCGTAGTGCTCTCCACCGACAGGTCAAGATGGTTGCGTTCGATGAACTCGGCCAGATCGGCGGAACACATGTGGTCCTCCTGCTCGCCAAACGCATCTTCAAGATCAAATTCGTCAATGCCCAGCTGATTCGGCATGGTCACATACGCTTCGTCCGGCACACGCTTGGCGATCCAATGATGGCCGCCAACGGTTTCCAGCCACCAAATCTCGTCAACGTCGGAGAAGGCAACGCCGTTCATCTCATAGGTGCCAAATTCCTCAAGCAGCGCACCCAAACGTTCCACACCCTCACGGGCGGTGGTGACGTACGGAAGCACAAGTGTGAGGAAATCCTCTTCGCCAATACCACCGGCGACTTCCGGCTCAAAGCCTTCTTCGCCTTCCTTGCCCTTGGCAGGCTTGAGCTCCACGAACGGATCGGCGCCAAGCACACGCTCGTTGGTGGTGAGCGTTTCGGTGGCACTCATGGCAACGTTCGCCTCGTTCACACCAGCTTCGCCCCAAATGCCTTCTTTCAGATCGGCATTCGGCACAGCCGTATACTGCAGCGGATTGTCAGGAAGGTCGATTTCAACATGCGAAAGCACGCTCTTGTACTTGCGCGGCTGATCTTCAGGCTTGACTACGATGAAGCGTTTCGGGCAAAATTCACCATTTGCACTATCTTCATTACGGGCGATGATGGTCGATCCGTCATAACTTGCGTCTTTGCCAACCAAAATCGTGGTACACGCCATAATTATTCAGCAATCCTTTCGATTATTATTAATACGTTTTCGTCGAATATATTTCTGATTTCCGCATCTTTATATCGTTATCTTGCTGCGAAAATCAGTTTTCTGGTCTTACTCTAGATGCTCTTTCAAAAATCAGGCTTTTCCAGTGAGGAAAATAGCGCCCTGATCAACGATTGTACCGGAAGTACGCAGCGCACGTTCCATTTCGTTGAGCCAGAATCCCTGATTGAGGCCGGCGAGCGGAGCCGTGGTGCCCCACACATGCAGGTAGTAGTCGTGATCCTGATCCGGCGGATATGGGCCGTTGTAACGCATCGTCACTGCGGGATCGTTGCTGCGGCCTTGCAGCAACGGCGAAGCGGCGGATGTGCGTCCCTGAATCGTTTCAGGAATCATCGCGGAAACCGTGCGTGAGAAATCAGCCGGAATCGCGAGCGCGTGAGAATCGTTGAAATCGTACATCAGTGCGTCCACGGGCAGGTTCGCGAGGGACCAATGATTCCACTGGAAACCGCATACCGGAATCGAATCCGGATCAACGAATTCCCAATGCAGGAACTGCACTGCGGGATCAAGCGCATCAATGTAGAAGGGGAAGGAAACAATCGGTGTACCGTCGATGCAGTTCTCAGGCGGCGCCGCCTTGGCAAACGCGTCGGGAATGACGGTGAAATCTGCGGAAATCTTCATGCACCCAGTATCCCTCAAGCGCCTGACTCATACAAGGTTTCAATTGACGGCATAACGAAACGACCCCTGCGGGCGAGCCTATGTGGGCGCGCGGGCAGGGGTCGTTCCGGGAAACAGGGCCTATCAGACCTCACATCACTTGAAAAACAGGACGTTACAGGCGATAGGCACAGCTAGTACGGCTCAGTTGGCCGGGTGGTAGAAGTCGCCGTTAAGGGCGGCTTCGGCACGGGCCTGAGCCTCTTCGAAGGTGACTTCTGCGAGGGAGGCACGCACGTCGTCGAGCGCCACCGGAGTCATGGACAGAGAGTTCACGCCAAGACCGGCCAGCACTACGGCCAAGTCCGGATCAGCAGCGGCCTCGCCGCACACGCCCACCGGCATGCCCTTGGCGTTGCCCGCATCGCAGATCATCTTGATGGCACGCAGCACCGCCGGATGCCAGGCGGTCTGATAGTTGGCAACGGAACCGAGTGTACGGTCGGCGGCCAGCGTGTACTGGGTCAGATCGTTGGTGCCGATCGACACGAAGTCAGCCACGTCGGCCACCTTGTCAGCCATAAGCGCAATCGACGGCACTTCGGCCATCGCACCCACGAACTTCAGACCGAAGCTCTTGCCAAGCTTCACGAAATAGTCAGCCTCATGCTGGTCGGCAACCATCGGAGCCATAACCCACAGGTTCGCATCGGTGGCGGCATCGGCTGCGGCGAGCGCCTTGAGCTGGCCTTCGAGCACGTCCATGTGGGCGCGCAGGGTGCGCAGGCCGCGCAGGCCGAGGGCCGGATTCGGCTCGTCTTCCGGAGTGAGGAACGGCAGCGGCTTGTCAGCGCCGGCGTCGAGCATACGGATCACGACCTTCTTGCCTGGGAACTGGCTCAGCAGCTCGGTGTAAGCGCGGGTCTGCTCTTCGACGGTCGGCGGCTCGGAGTTGCCGATGAACAGGAATTCGGTACGGAACAGGCCAACGCCTTCAGCGCCATATTCCAGCGCCTTGGCCGCATCGGCCGGCTTGCCCACGTTGGCGAGCAGCGGAATCAGATGACCATCCTTGGTGGAGCCTGGATTGCCGCGCAGTTCCTTGGCTGCGGCCGCGCGGGACTTGGCGGCTTCGGCAACGGCGATCTCCTCTTCGGTCGGGTCAACGACGAGTTCGCCCTTGGCCGCGTTCACGACCACGGTAGTGCCGTCGGCCAGGTTTTCGGCTTCGGCTGCGGAAACAACCGCCACAATGCCACGAGCGCGCGCCAGAATAGCGGTGTGCGAGGTCGGGCCGCCTTGCGAGGTGACGATGGCGAGAGTCTTGCTCATGTCGAGCGCCGCGGTATCAGCGGGGGAAAGATCCTCGGCGACGAGCACGAACGGGGTTTCGCTCTGCGGCAAGCCCGGAGCGGGAGCGCCCATAAGGTCGGCGATCACGCGCTGTCCGACATCGTGCAGATCGGCGGCACGCTCAGCCTGATAGCCACCGATGGCACGGAACATGTCTTCCACTGCGGCGAAGCCTTCGAGCACTGCACGTTCGGCGGTCTTACCCTGCTGAATCAGACCCTTGATGGATTCAGCCAGCGACGGATCGGAAGCGAACATGGCGACAGCCTGCAGAATCGGAGCAGCCTGCTTGGCACCTTCGTCACCATTGGCGGCCTCTTCAGCACGACGGTTCAGGTCGGCGTTCACCAGTGCGAGGGACTTTTCAACGCGGGCGATTTCGCTTTCGGCAGCAATGCCTTCCGCACGCGGAGCGTCCGACGGTTCCGGCAGTGGTTGCGCCATACGGATGACCGGGCCGACTGCAACACCGCGACCAATGCCAACACCTTTGATAATCATGTGAACTCCTTTGACCTGTTTCCTTGTTTTGTTGTTTGCCCGCGAAGGGAACGCGAACCGAACGTTTGTTGTTGTGATTTTCCGCGCTTGCTTTGCGCGTCGAGTTACTGCATGATTCCCACCGTCTTTGCCGGTAAATCATTTTCAGCCTGCGCACAGTATACACACTTTAAGCCGCAACACACAACCGGTAAACGTTTTCTGCGTTTCGTGAAAAGAGGTGCTATAGTAATTATTAGCGGCGCACCGAGGCATTTCGCTCGGCAAGCAGCACGACTTTCAAATAACACAACCAAAAATCAGTCAACACACGACTCAAAGGAGTGTCCATCATGGCAACCCGCACCACCGTCATCAACGATCCCGTCGGCATCCACGCCCGTCCGGCCGCACAGTTCACCCAGGCCGTCACCGCCTCCGGCTGCACCGTCACCATCGCCAAGGAAGGCGGCAACCCGGTTCCGGCTAACTCCATCCTGTCCGTCATGGGCCTGGGCATCAAGCAGGGCGATTCCGTGGTCATCGACGTGCAGGGCGCCGATGACGAAACCGTGGCAGACAACCTGCTGAACATCCTCGTCAACGCCGAGTGATCTTCCTTTTGCTGAAGATTTCAGAATTTCGCAAGATATTCAACAATCTTCAGTTGTTGCATCGCAATTATGAAATCGCAATGCAACATGCATGATTACGATACTTGCTTCCAGCCACCTGCCGCTTTCGACGGGTGGCTGTTTTATTCTTGAATACGCGATTGAGATACGGCAGTAATTCGAATAATCCGAGTTTTTCCGAGCATTTCGAATATTTGTGGTGAGGAGAGCATGGCACGTACAACCGACAACGCTTCGGCTTCGACAACTTCGGCGAACAGTTCGATCACGAACGTCGCAGCGCTAGCCAACGTCTCCATCGCCACCGTCTCCCGCGTTCTTTCCGGCAAACGCACCAAAGACGACGACATCGCACGCCGCGTGCGAGCGGCCGCGGCACACCTCAACTATTCGGTCAATTATGCGGCGAGCGCGTTGCGCAGCACCGTTACCAACACCATCGGCCTGGTGATTCCGACCGCCAACGACCCGTTCTGCGCGCAGCTGCTTGACGAAATCGAACCCGTCATCGACGTGGATTCGCAGCAACTGCTGCTGGGCATCGGCGGCGATCAGGCCACGCAGATTCAACGCATCGAGTCGTTGATAGACCGCCATGTTGACGGTCTGATCGTGCTGCCCGCCTGGGAGGCCTACCTTTCCGCAGAGCTTGAACATTACGCCTCCACACTGCCGATCGTGCAGGTGGGCGGCCGCCAATGCTCGTTCCGCACATCCATGGTGAGCGTCGACGAAAACGCAGCCATGGAAATCGTGATCGGGCATTTGGCTGAACGTGGCATCGCATCCGTGGCATACATGGCCGGCAAGGAAATCTCCTTCGAATCGGCGGAACTATTCACCATGTTCCACACTCAGATGCGAGCGCACCATCTTGCCACCGAAACCGAATGGAACAAGTTCGGAGACCGTAGCGTGCAGCGCGGATTCGACTGCGCCATGCGACTGTTTTCCGAGCCGCTCGTGCAACCGGAGGCCGTGGTGTGTGCCGACGATGCGATCGCGTTCGGCGTGATGGTGGCGTTGCATTCGCTTGGGCTTCGCGTGCCTGAAGATGTGCTGGTGGTTGGCTACAACGATTCGCCAATCGCACGCACCACCATGCCGCCACTGACCAGTGTGCGCCCGCCGTTCAAACAAATCGTCTCCGAAGCGCTACGCCTACTCAGCGACGGCCCCGACAGCCCCGCACATATCTCACTTGCACCGCAACTGATCGTGCGCGAATCCACCAACTACCAGCGCTGAATCGCAATTTTTGCAATTTTGCCGGCAGTTATCGCACGATAGCAAGCCAGAATCATACCCAAACAACCATTTTTCCACTCACTGGAGAAATCTGCCCGCCGAAAAACAGTATGTGCCAACGCCGCTAGCCCTAACTGGCGATGAGAGAGCAGAAGAGGGCTTCGAAGACCAGTACGGGATTGCCATTGCCGGCCAGGCGGCGACGCGCAACGGCAATATCCTCCAGCCGCCGCACCGCTCCCCCACGCGTAAGCCGCACCGACAGTTCGGTGATCGATGAACGATTCTCCAAATTGATCAGCCCCACCGAATCCTCGGCATTGTTCTGCAGCACAGCCACATCACGGTAAATACTGGCAATCGAGTTCAACGCACGGTCAAGCACATCACGCGTAAGTCGCGTAGTTTGGCGCTTCAGCTCGTCTTTTTTGGCGATCGCATTGTACGCGCCACGCAGTTTCGGAGGAATACGATCCTTCGCCCCAAGCCCATTGACCCTACGAAAATCAGCTTCCGCCTCTGCCGCCTTGACCTTCACCTCCGCTTCGGCCTGCACTTTCGCATTGTCGATAAGATTGCCGGCAAGCAGCACCGCATCCGACGCGCGACGCAATCCAAGCACACCCACAATCAGCTCGTCACGGTCAGACATCACCTGCTCATTCTCCGCATACAAGCGCGCAATGCCGATATGTCCTTCCGCAAGACGTGCGGCACGCACCGCGATTTTCGGCTCAAATCCGCCATTTTGTTCCAGAAATGCGGCCACTGCCTGCGTGGAAGGCACGGCAAGATTGACGATGCGAGTGCGCGAGCGAATCGTCGGCAACACATCCTGCGCACTCGGCGCGCACAAGAGCCAAATCGTGTGCGCGCTCGGCTCCTCAATCTCCTTGAGCAGCACGTTGGTGGTGCGTTCCAGCATGCGATCGACATCTTCGATAATGATGATGCGCCACGGCGCAGTGCTCGGCATCTGTTCGGAAGTGGTGATGATGTCTCGCACCTCGTCGATGCCGATGGTCACTTTGTTGGTGGCCAGCACGGTCACGTCGGGATGAGTGCCGGCAAGCACCTGCTGCACGGCTTTGGTCGGCTCGTCGCCAAGACCATGATCGGGGCTCTCCAGCGCCGCCGCAAACGCACGCGCCACATTGGAACGGCCCGATCCTGGAGGACCGCAGATCAGCCAGGATTGCGCAATGGCTTTCGGATCGCCACTTGCGATGGCTTTGAGTTGTTCGACAACCCGCTGCTGGCCGACAATCGAATCCCACACGCTCATTGGGCGGCCTCCGATTGGAAAGTTTTTGTTTGGCTGATTTGTGCAAAATCGTCTTGAATATGCGACCATACTTCATCGATGGATTGGCTGGCATCAATCACGCGGAAACGTTGCGATTCCGCCTTTGCCAAGTCAAGAAACGCCTGTCGTGTACGACGTTGGAAATCGTTTCCTGCAGATTCCATGCGATCTTCATCATGCTGTAGTCGTGCATGCGATTGCACAGGGTCAAGATCCAGTAGATACGTGCGATTCGGCAATAGCTCGCACGTTGCCCACATACTTAAGTCGCGGATTTCACCTGCCGTCAATTCGCGGCCGCCAGCCTGGTATGCAAGAGAAGAATCAAGGTACCGATCGGTAATTACCACGGCACCGCGTTCCAGTGCAGGGCGAATCACCTCGGCAACATGCTGGGCACGGTCGGCGGCGAACAGCAACGCCTCCGCACGCGGAGCAATATCCACGTCGGAACCTTCCACACCGCCAAGCAGCAGCTTGCGAATCGCCACACCAAGCACAGTACCGCCCGGCTCGCGCGTGACCACGCATTCGCGCCCCTGCGCCTCAACATACGCACGTAATCGTTCGACCTGCGTGGTTTTGCCGACGCCGTCGATGCCTTCAAAGGAGATGAATATGCCCTGCATATTCATCACTGTACCCTGCGGCGTTCGCAACGCTACCGCTGCTCACTGCTACGAACAGCCCACCGGGCTGTCCGTCCTCAAAGGAGATGAATATGCCCTGCATATTCATCACCGGGCGGGAACTACGGCGGGACGGGTGTAGCCTTCGTTGGCAGCGAGCCATTCCACATCGGCCTTCACCGTGGTCGGCGTGGAACCGATCTCCTTGGCGATACGGGTGTTGGCCCAACCCTTATCGGCCAACTCGCGCACCTTGGCACGGCGATCGGCACGAACTTGATCAGCAGAAGCCTTAGCACCCTTAGCAGCAGTCTTCTTAGCACCACCCTTGCCAGCAGCACCCTTGCGTCCACGCCTCTTCGACGGACCCTGCGCACGCTTCTCCGCCAGCAGACGGAACGCCTCAGCCGGCTCGATCGACTCGGGAGCATACTGCTTCGGCAACGTACGGTTCGTTTCACCATCGGTGATATACGCGCCGTAGAAGCCTTCCTTGATGGTCACCTGCTTTTGCGTTTCCGGATCGACGCCCAGTTCACGCAGCGGCGGCTTGGCAGCGCCACGACCGCGCCCACGGCCATACTTCGGCTGGGCGAACAGTTCCTTCGCCTTATCCAAATCAACCGTGAAAATCTCATCTTCCGAAGCGAGCGAACGCGTATCCGACTTGCCATCGGCACCAGTCTTCGTCAAATACGGGCCGTAACGACCATTATTGGCTTGCACAACAACCGTCTGCACTTCACCGGTCTGAGCGTTCGCTTCCTCATAAGAGCCAACTTCACGAGGCAAACTCAGCAGACGCAACGCATCATCCAACGTCAACGATTCCGGGCTCATCGTCTTAAACAACGACGCCATCTTCGGGCGATCGGCAGTCTTCTTAGCGCTCTTGACCTTCTTCGGCTTGCCATCACCAGCCACGTCACCGTCAGCACCAGCATCCGCAGAAGGCATCACCAACGCAACATACGGGCCGAAACGGCCATTACGCACTTCAACAGTGCCCCCGGAAACCGGATCAACACCAAGTGCGCGCGGACCGCCGGAATGATTCTCGATCAAATCATGACCGACTTCCACCGTCAGCTCATCCGGAGCGAGAGTATCCGGCAGCGACGCACGCTTCGGATTTCCCTCATCATCCAGATGGTTCACATCCTCCAGATACGGGCCATACCTGCCGACGCGCACATGCAAACCGTCGCCGATCTCAATCGTATTGATCTCGCGAGCGTCAATTTCACCCAACTGCGCGACCTGCTGCTGCAAACCGGCATGCGCCTCGTCCGCAGACTGCGCGGCACCCTCACCGGAACCGAAATAGAAGCGGGTCAGCCAATTGCGGCCGGTCTCCTGACCACTCGCGATCTGGTCAAGACCGCTTTCCATATCGGCAGTGAACTCGTAATCCACATACCGCGGGAACTTCGTTTCCAGCAATTTGACCACGGAGAACGCGAGCCACGACGGAATCAACGCACGACCGCGCTCATACACGTACCCGCGATCGATAATCGTGGAAATAATGCTCGCATACGTGGACGGGCGGCCGATTTCCTTCTGTTCCAACGTTTTCACGAGCGACGCTTCGGTGTAACGCGCCGGAGGCTGAGTTTCATGTCCGTCGGCACCAACCGCCACCGCGGCAAGCGCATCGCCCGGATTCATCGGCGGCAGCGACACATTGTCATCCGACTTCTTATCAGCTTTGCTGGATTTGCCGGATTGCGCAGCCTGTTCAACGCTTCCAGCAGCATCACCCTTCTTCGATTCGGCGGACGCGCGGCGACCCTCACCGGTCGCCTTCATAAAGCCGGGGAATTCGATGACAGTGCCGGAAGCCTGGAACATGGCTTCCCCATTCGATTCGGTCGGTGCAGACAGTCGCACGGTCGCCGTGGAACCGGTTGCGTCTGCCATCTGGCAGGCAAGCGTGCGCTGCCAGATCAGCGTGTACAGCTTGAGCTGGTCGGCCGGCACTTTACTTGCGATTTCCGCAGGATCGCGGAATTTCGCACCCGCCGGCCTAATGCATTCGTGGGCTTCCTGAGCGCCCGCGGTTTTTGTGGCATATTGTTTCGGCGCGTCCGACAGATAGTTTTCACCGAAATGCTTGACGACCGCTTCACGAGCGGCTGCGATCGCTTCCTGCGACAGCGTCACCGAATCGGTACGCATGTAGGTAATATAGCCGTTTTCATACAATCCTTGCGCCGCGCGCATGGTCTGACGCGAGCTCATGCCGAGACGATTGCCGGCGGTCTGCTGCAATGTGGACGTAGTGAACGGTGGAACCGGACGGCGACGGTACGGCTTCGTTTCCATCGACGCGACGGTAAACGTTGCAAATTCCAACGCCTGCGCAATCGCGGAAGCCTGCGCCTCATCCAACTGCACGACCCGGTCCTTCGCACCGGCCGCAGTCAGCTTGCCATCGGCGCCGAAATCCTTGGAACCCGCCAAACGACACCCACCAAGCGACACCATGCGAGAATCAAACGCAACATTATTGCCATCGGCATCCGGCGCTTCCAACGTTGCGGTGACATCCCAATACGGGGCACGCACGAACGCCATACGCTCACGCTCGCGCTCCACGATCAAACGCGTGGCGACGGACTGCACACGGCCCGCGGAAAGACCCGGTCCAACCTTGCGCCACAGCACCGGAGAAAGCTCATAGCCGTACAGGCGGTCCAGAATACGGCGGGTCTCCTGGGCATCGACCATGTCGTCGTCAACGTCGCGAGTATTGTCAAGCGACGCTTTGATAGCTTCCTTCGTGATTTCGTGGAACACCATGCGTTTGACCGGCACTTTCGGCTTGAGCGTCTGTACCAGATGCCAGGCGATGGCCTCCCCTTCGCGATCCTCATCGGTTGCGAGGTACAGGGTGTCGGCTTTTTTCAACGCGCTTTTCAGTTCGGATACGGTTTTCTTCTTGTTGCCATCGACGATGTAGTACGGCTTGAATCCGTCTTCCACGTCAACGCCGAACTTGCCGAATTTGGTTTTGTCGGCGGCCGGCACCTGGCTTGGCTGCGCAAGATCTCGAATATGGCCGACCGAGGCCATCACCGTATATTCGGAGCCCAAATACCCACCGATTTTCTTGGCCTTGGTGGGAGACTCCACAATCACGAGCTTGCTGCCGGTAGCCATAGCCACTCCTTATTACTAGCGTTTGCAACGCAATAATACTCACTGACCGTATGCAGTTGGCAAACCGCCCGTGTGGCGCGAGCGGCCTTCGCCGTAAAATTTCGGTGCGATCGCAGGTATGGTCGTCAGCGTTTCGGCGGTGCCGGAGGAGCCCCCACCAGTCCGAGTTGCGTCAGTGGCGAGGCAGTCAGCTGACGCATGGTCAACACCAGGCCGAACACCAGTGACGCGACGGAAGCAGTCAAAATCACCGTGGAAAGATGCGCGCCGGAATTCGTCCATTCCGCGCTCATCGCAAGTCCCGGTTGGATCTGCCAAATAATGTACGCGCCATACAGGGTGCCAAGCACACCGAACGTTAGCAACACGCTGCCGACGATCTGCACGGAAGGCGACGATGCACGCGATCCGGGCTCATCCATACCGTTCGCAAACGTTGCGGCGAGCATGAGCATAGCCATTCCTCCGACGATCAGCAATGCCATGATCACGTCGGTCGGGCGGTGCCACTGCCCCGCAATCACCGACAATCCGACAAGCACCGCGTACGCCCAACCAATCACCGCGACCAACGCACGACACATGCGAGGCACGGCGCACAACAGGATCACCCCCGCAGTCGCCGCGAGTATGGCATGCCCAGAGGGCGCGGAATTATTGGGATTTGATTCCAGATTAATTAAGTACGGACGTGGCAGCAGCGGCTTCAGCAATTCCGCTGCGGCAAAGCAGATTCCGCCGAATACCGCCAGTTGCGCAATCAACAGCCATCGTTTTCTTACGATGAGTACGGCGAGGGCGATTATCGACATAATCGCGCTTGTTGCGATTACAACGGTGGAAATGGTGAAGACATGCACGACCGGTTCCAGCCATCCCGGCAGAGCCGCGTCGAATTTCGACCAGACCATGTCTTCATAGCTTTGACCTTCCATCGTGTGCACGCCCAACCACCAGACGCCCGCTGCGGCGGCAAGCAGCAGCAGACCGAACACCACGCTGAGTATGATGCTCGACACGCGCGGATGACGGGTCAGCGGATCGGCTTTGGCGAGTCCTGCGTTCACTTCACGCGGGGAAAGCACCTGTTCGATCGGATCGATTTGGGAGGTTTGCGCAATCGGCGAGACAGGCGCGGCGTCGGGAAAGCCCAGTCTTTGCCAGGACTGCGGGGATTGTTGATCCGGCGCGGATTGTGCGGGACTCGGCGCGAACTGCGGCGAGGATTGTTGGGAATCCGTCTGCGGCAATGACGGCTGCGGCGCAGGAACGGGCGCGACCGGCTGCTCCAGCATATTCGCGGACTTATGCGGGTCTCGGATGATTGGCTTGAATTCGTCGGTCATAGTCACCGAGAATACGGCATTGTCTCTACGGTATACGGGAATGGCAAGAAGATATAAGAAAACCTCCACGCACCCGGAAGAGGCCACTTACCCTTGCTGCATTCCTGCCCTGGGGGAGTTGGGTGACGTACCGCCACGCGGAGGCAAAGACCAGTGTACACCATGCCCGGACCGAACCGCGTCACAGGCCACGTACAAGCCCCACGCAATCCGCGCCGCAGACAGCGTCACAGACAGTGCCACAGACAGTGCCACACGGAAATCAAACATCAAAAATGCCACGCCCCACATTAGAAACCCACGTTAAGGAGGGCGGACGGGTATGCTTGATGAGGAATCGCACACGAGTATTGTGTGTTTGTTTGAGTTCGGAAGGTTGTTCTTATGACTGAAGCGGTGGAGTATCCCGATCTGGTGGTCGTGGGCGCGGGCCTGTT
>OLOI01002365.1_pt1 | contig 13709 bp, 14 predicted proteins | sample 1672131 | NCBI WGS metagenome assembly OLOI01 (sample SAMEA3136651, study PRJEB25190) | human gut metagenome | reverse complement strand
CTGCCGAGAATAAGCAGGCGGGAACTGTCACGTGGCTCGACAGGAGTTTGTGCAATCAGTTCCTTTGGCAAATCGTAATAAAAATCACTCGTTTTCATTTTATCCTCACTAAATTAATTTAACAACAAATTTGTAAAATAATTGACAATATTAATGTTAAATGGTATATTATAAATTAATATGAGTAGTATGCATATTCAACATAGTAACGCTGATTTTTGCAGTACGCTATACTATAATATAATATTTAAAAGAATAAGGCAACTGCTTTTTGAAAATTTGTTTAATTCGGAGGAATTATTATGAAAAAGTATAAAGTAGGTATTATCGGTGCAACCGGTATGGTTGGTCAGCGTTTTGCTATCCTTCTTGAAAACCATCCGTGGTTTGAGGTTGTGGCTCTTGCAGCAAGTGCAAGAACTGCCGGCAAAAAATACGGCGAAGCCGTAGAAGGCAGATGGCATATGACAGCTGAGCTTCCTGAAAAATATAAGGATATGGTAATCCTTAATGCAGAAAATGTTGAAGAGGTTGCATCTAAGGTTGACTTCTGCTTCTGCGCAGTAAATATGAAGAAGGACGAAATCAAAGCACTTGAGGAAAAATATGCTAAGGCTGAATGCCCGATTGTTTCAAATAACTCTGCACATCGTTTTACAGATGATGTTCCTATGGTTATTCCTGAGATTAATGCAGATCATATTAAGGTTATTGAAGCACAGAGAAAACGTCTTGGTACAAAGAGAGGTTTTGTTGCAGTAAAATCAAACTGCTCTCTTCAGAGCTATGTTCCTGCAATTCATCCGCTTAAGGAAATGGGCGTTGACAAGGTGCTTGCCTGCACATATCAGGCTATTTCAGGCGCAGGCAAGACTTTTAATACATGGCCTGAGATGATAGACAATGTAATCCCTTACATTGGCGGAGAGGAAGAAAAGTCCGAACAGGAGCCTCTCAAAATCTGGGGTAGAATTGAAGATGGCAAAATCGTTAAAACTGACGATATTTCTATTACATCACAGTGTATCCGTGTTCCTGTTTCAGACGGTCATACAGCAGCTGTATTTATGTCATTCAAAGATGGCGTCAAGAAACCTTCTGTAGAAGAAATCATTGACATCTGGAACAATTACAGCGGCAGAGCACAGGAACTTGAGCTTCCAAGTGCTCCAAAGAGCTTTTTACACTATTTCACAGAGCCGGATCGTCCACAGATTAAATCAGAAAGAAATCTTGAAAACGGTATGGCTGTGTCAGTAGGTAGATTAAGACCGGACACACAGTATGACTATAAGTTTGTTTGTATGTCCCATAACACACTCAGAGGAGCAGCAGGCGGTGCAGTTCTTCTTGCAGAGCTTCTTTGCGCTGAGGGTTATATGGACTAATTTGGAGGTAAATTATGGCTAACCACATTTTTACAGGTTCCGGTGTTGCTATTGTAACACCGATGAATTCAGACGGAAGTGTAAACTATGATGCTTTTGGAAAGCTTCTTGAGTTTCATGTAGAGAATGGTACAGACGCTATTATCGCCTGCGGTACAACAGGCGAATCTGCTACACTTTCCGAAAAGGAGCATTGCGAGGTGCTTTCTTTTGTAGCTGAAAAAATTAACGGTAGAATTCCTGTTGTTGCAGGAACCGGCAGCAATGACACTTCTACTGCTATTATGCTTTCAAAATCAGCTGAAAAGACAGGTGCAGACGCACTTCTTTGCGTAACTCCATACTATAATAAAACATCACAGGCAGGTCTTATCAAGCATTACAATATGATTGCTGATTCTGTTGACCTTCCTATAATTCTTTATAATGTTCCGTCAAGAACCGGCTGTAATATTCAGCCTAAAACTTATCAGGAGCTTTGCAAGCATCCTAATATTGTTGCAGCTAAAGAGGCAAGCGGCAACATCTCACAGGTTGCGCTTATTCGTTCACTTTGCGGTGATAATCTTGATATTTATTCAGGCAACGATGAACAGACAGTTCCGTTTATGTCACTCGGTGCTCTCGGTGTAATATCAGTATTTGCAAATATTTGTCCTGCTGAAATGCACCAGATTTGTCAGTATTGTCTTGATAATGACTTTGTAAAAGCACAGAAACTTAACTTCAAGTATCTTGAATTGATGAATATTCTGTTTAGTGATGTCAATCCTATTCCTGTTAAGACAGCAATGAATCTTTACGGATTTGATGCAGGTGAATGCAGAATGCCGCTTGTTCCTATGAGTACAGCAGGTTATCATGACCTCAAAGATTGTCTTGCCAAGTATGACCTTTTAAATAAATATTCAAAATAAGTCATATAAAGAATATAAAGGGGAATTTAAAATGGTAAGAATTGCAATAGTCGGTTGTAACGGTAAAATGGGATATTTCGTTGCAGATGCTGTATCACAGCGTGATGACTGCACAACTGCTTTTGGTGTTGACGCCTTTGGAGAAAACAAATTTGACTTTGATTTGTATAAAAGCTTTAAGGATGTAAAAGACATTCCTGACGTTATTATAGATTTTTCAAATCCCGCTGTTCTTGATGATATGCTTGAATTTGCAACTGCAAATTCAGTTCCTTGTGTTATTTGCACAACGGGTTATTCGCCTGAACAGGTTGAAAAAATTAAGAAAGCATCAGAGAAAATTGCAGTTTTCTATTCCGGCAATATGTCGCTCGGCATCAATCTTTTGATTGAGCTTGCAAAAAAGGCAACAAAGGTGCTCGGAAAAGAATTTGATATTGAAATTATTGAAAAGCATCATAATCTAAAGCTTGACGCTCCAAGTGGAACTGCTCTTATGATTGCTGACAATATTTCGGATACCCTTGAGGAAGAGCCTCAGTATGTGTATGACCGTCATTCATACCGTAAAAAGCGTTCAAAGAATGAGATAGGTATTCATTCTGTACGTGGCGGTACAATTGTCGGTGAGCATGAGGTAATTTTTGCAGGTCGTGATGAGGTTGTTACTGTATCACATCAGGCTCAGTCAAAAGAAGTTTTTGCTGTTGGCGCAGTTAATGCTGCTGTTTTCCTTGCAGATAAGGAAGCCGGAATGTATGATATGAGCGACTTACTCTCGTCAAAGCTGGGATAAGATAAATAAAATATTATAATAATATAACTTGAGGCATAGCGTTAGCTGTGCCTTATTTTTATTTTAGAAAGTCGGTTACGGAAGAGTATTTTCATATGCTGTTATCTGCCCGATAAGTGCAGCCCTGCGGCTGCTTTTTTGCTTTATAGGAAATTGCTTGGTTGCGCTCGGGCATAGAAGTTAATTTTTATAAGGTGCTGTCTGCCCGATTAGTTGCAGGCCACTGCCTGCTTTTTTGTGCCATATATTTTCTATGTGTCATATTATGTAATGTAGTCTAATACGAATAATAATACAAAAGATTTTTAATATAAAGGTGAATAATATGGAAAATAATCTTATAATATTTAATTCAGTAACTTTTGCAATCAGAAGCAGAGATTTATTAAAGAAAAACAGAATTGATGCAAGGCTTGTGAGAACTCCTTCACACCTCAGAAACCGTTCCTGCGGCTATAGCCTTCTTATAATAAACAGATTTGATGAAGCTAAATCGCTAATACTAAATAACGGAATCAGGATACAGGGTGTTGCCGCTGTTGATTTTAAATGATATATTTTGATAATGGTGCAACAACCTTTCCAAAACCAAAGGGCGTTGCAGCTGCTGTCAACAGTGTTTTGCAGCAATATGGTGCAAATCCGGGCAGAAGCGGTCACAGTATGTCGCTAAAATCAGCTGAGATAATGTATAACTGCCGTAAAAATCTGGCGGATTTTTTTAATGTATCATCACCGGAAAAAGTAATTTTTACCGGCAATTGCACTTCTGCACTTAACACAGTAATAAAGGGGATACTGAAAAGCGGAGATCATGCTGTTATTTCATCTCTGGAGCACAATGCTGTTGTTCGTCCCCTGGAGGAATTAAAAAAGAATAATGTGACATATTCTGTTGCAGAATGTGTGCCATATGATGATGACGCTACGATAAATAATTTCAGAAATTCAATGAACGAACACACTCGGCTTGTTATTTGCACACACGCTTCAAACGTATTTGGAATAAAACTTCCTGTTAAAAAGCTTGGGGCATTATGCAGACTGCACGGTGTATTATTTTGCGTAGATGCGGCACAGACGGCAGGCGTAACAAGGCTTTCTCTTGAAGATGAATGCATAGATTATCTTTGTATGTCAGGACACAAAGGACTTTACGGGCCTATGGGTACAGGTGCTTTGATTATAAATTCTGATACTCTTCCCGAAAGTCTGATACAGGGCGGTACGGGAAGCCTGTCATATCAAAAGACGCAGCCTGATGTTTTGCCTGATATGTATGAAAGCGGTACGCCTAATTTACCCGGTATTGCAGGACTTAATGAGGGTATACGGTTTATTAACCGCTGTACAATAGACAAGATAGAACGTCACGAAATGCGCCTTGCTCAAATGCTGTATGATAATCTCAACACAATTAAATATACAGAACTTTACACTCAAAGACCTGATTCTCATACAAGCGTGCCTGTTATTTCTTTTAATGTAAAGGACGAGGATAGTGAGGATATAGCGGCTGAGCTTAATAAATTCGGAATTGCAGTTCGCGCGGGACTTCACTGTGCGCCGCTTGCACACGAGTCTTACGGCACTATTGACAGGGGAACAGTAAGGGCAGTGATGTCTGTTTTTAATACCTCTTCAGATGTAAAGATTTTTGTTTCGTCATTAAATAAAATAATAAAGTTCAAAAAAAGAAATTAAAAAGGTTGAAATTAGTTAAGTATGTGTGTTAAAATATAATTAAACAATATGAAGTGAAAAGGAGGGAAGGATAAATGGAAATTTTTAATGATATTATGTCAATACTGAAAACAATACAGTTTCGTGACATAATTGACATTCTTGCAATTTCACTTATTATTTTTGGCCTTGTGCGTCTTGTTCGTGAAACCAGAGCAGCACAGCTTTTAAAAGGTGTAATTGTTCTCGTAATCATTTATCTGCTGTCATCATTATTTGGATTAGTGATGTTATCATCCCTTCTAAGAATGCTGTTTGAATCCGTAATTGTTCTTATGGTTATTATTTTTCAGCCTGAAATACGCAAGGCGCTTGAACAAATGGGAAGAAACCACACTTACACTAAATTTTTCAAATTCTTTACAAAGCGTGGCAGAAGTGAGGAATGGGAGAAAAACGTAAAAAAATCAATAGTAGATGCAGCGGATACTTCCATGTTATTTTCTCGGTCAAAAACAGGCGCATTGCTTGTGTTTGAGCGTGAAACTAAGCTTTCTGATATTGCTTCTACAGGCACTATTGTAGATGCTGAAACATCTGTTGCACTTTTTGGTAACATTTTCTTTAACAAAGCACCTTTGCATGATGGTGCAAGCATTATTCGTGACGGTAAACTTTATGCTGCCGGCTGTATTCTGCCGCTTACCGATAACAAAAATGTTGATCCGAATCTTGGCACAAGACATCGTGCGGCATTGGGAATGAGTGAGCAGAGTGATGCGGTTATTTTGGTTGTAAGTGAGGAGACCGGTGCAATTTCACTTGCTATTAACGGCACACTTTTGCGTGATTTTAACAGAGAGGAACTTATATTAAAACTTGAAAAATTCTTGATTGATGATTATGCTAATGAGGCAGAAATTGAAAAGGCTGAAAAAAATGAAAAGCATGAGTTTCCTTTTGTAAGATCATCAAAACGCAAGGAGAGTGAAAGTGATGAATAAGAATAAATTTTCTCTTAATTCTCTTTTGCGAAACAATAAATTTCTTTTGATAGTAGCTGTACTTGTATCGGTTTCAATTTGGGTTTATATGAGTATGGGCTCGTCAAATGATACGACTGTTACCGTTGCAAATATCCCTATACAGATAGAATTACCTGCGGATTTATCTGATAATGGTTTGCAGGTGTTCTCAGGCGGTGATCAGACTGCTTCTGTTACTGTTACAGGTAACAGAGCGATTATAGGATCTATTTCTGAATCTGATATAATTGTGTCAGCTTCGGCAGCATCTATTGATACTTCCGGAGACTACGAACTCAGTGTTACTGCTGCAAAATCAAATCCATCTGCATCATTTACTATTCAGCAAAATATAACTCCTTCAACCGTAAAGGTTTATGTTGATTATCTTCGTGAATCCACATTCAATATTCAGGACAGTGTTGTTTATAAGGTCAGTGACGGATATTATGCTTCTACCTCCTTATCAAATGATACGGTTGCAATTTCAGGTCCACAGTCTGTAATTACAAAAATTGCAAAGGTTTCTGCTGTTGCTGAAGTCAGCGGAACAATTAATAAATCTACCGAAGCTCCTTGTGAGTTGAGATTATATGATGAGGATAATAAAGAAATATCTACTGATTTATTGACAATGAGTGTGGTGTCAATAGATGCGAAAATTTCTGTTTTACCTGAAAAAACGGTCAATGTGGTTCCGTCTTTCACCAATAAGCCTGAGGGACTTGAAATTACAGATGATATGATTAAGATTGAACCTGAAACTATTACGTTAGCAGCCCCCAAGGATGTACTTGATAAAACAGACAGTGTAACTCTTGAAGCAATAGATTTTACTACGCTGAAAGATACAACTGTTTCATTTGACAACCTTGGCATTAACATTCCTGCTGACAGTAAGAACATCAGTAATACGTCGGTTGCAAAATTCTCTCTTGACTTAAGTGGGTTTGAAAGCAAAAAATTTACTGTTGATAACTTTGAAACAGAAGGGCTTTCTTCTGAATACAAAGCTAATGTTACTCAGAACAGTCTGTCTGTTACTGTTATAGGACCGAAGAGTCAGATTGATGAATTATCTGAAAGCGATATTACTGCTGTCATTGATACTAAGGATTCCAAAGGAACAACAGGTTCAGTACAGATGCCTGTTTCAATCAAAATCAGCGGAGCAGATAGTTGCTGGGCTTATGGTTCTTACAAGGCTAACCTCACAATTACAAAATCATAAATTAATCAGGCAGACATTAGGCTGCCTGATTTTTTATGAACAAAAAAGCAGGCAGTGGACTGCAACTAATCGGGCAGACAGCACCTTATAAAAATTAACTTCTATGCCCGAGCGCAACCAAGCAATTTCCTATAAAGCAAAAAATAAGCAGATTGCAACCAATCTGCTTAAAATCGTTATATTTTGAATCTGTTTCTGATTTCACGTCGCACAACAGCAGTATTCATATCTCCCAAATTATGTGTGCGTACACTTTGGACAAGTCCCAAACATATCAGAGTTGCCAGTGCAGATGTACCGCCTGCACTGAAAAGAGGGAGTGTAATACCTATAACTGGGAAAAAACCAAGTACCATGCCAATGTTTATAATAGTCTGAGAAGAAATAATTGCAAAAGCTCCGCTGCAAAGCAGCTTACCGCTCATATCATTAGTCTGTTTGGCGTTAATCAGTATTCTTATCATTATCAGTAATAAAATTATCATAAGTGCGATACATCCGATAAAACCGAGTTCTTCGCCGGCAACTGTAAAGATAAAATCGTTTTCCTGTTCAGGAACAATGCCGTGCTCAACTCTCGGACCGTTAAAAAGACCTTTGCCGAATAAACTTCCGCTTGAAATTGAAACCTTTCCCTGATATTGCTGCCAACCGTATGTTGTCATAGCATTTCCGTCAATGTCAAACAGAGCCAATAATCTGTTACGCTGGTCGTCATTCATAAATAAATTCCAGATTAACGGAACAGACACTAACAGTATACCGCCTAAAATTGCAAAATATCTCAGTTGTACGCCGGCTATAAATGACATAAACAAAAATATTAAGGCAAAAATAAGCACCGTTCCGTCGTCGCCCTGCATATGAATGATTATCATTGGTATCATTGCATGAAGCACAAGTGTTATTACACCGACAAAGCTTTTCAACATATCTTTTTCTTCGAGATATGTCAGATGCTTTGTGAAGGTTATAATAAAACATATTTTAATAAATTCTGATGGCTGTATGGTTAAACTGCCGATTTGAATCCATGCCGTGTCGTCCGTACCCGCAACCTGAATACCGAATACGAATACAAGACCTGCAAGGATAAATGAAATAATTGCGGCAAAATACCATTTTTTAATTATATATTTGTAATCGGCTGCCGATATTATGATAGCAGAAACAAGTCCTGTGGCAATAGCAATAATCTGCGTTTGCAGAAAGTTGTATTCGCCTGAACGCTGCATACTTGCAATCAGCATTAAGCTGTATACTATTGCAATTATTGTAAGAAGCCATAAGGCTTTATCGCTTTTCTTAAAGTAATCGGCAATCGAATGAAAAATTCTTGTCATTTTAACGCCTCTTTGAAATCAGTTAATTATATTATATTAAAATATTGTGGTAATATCAAGTATATTTTCAAATAAGAATAATAGCAATCTTTTATTTTGATATAATTAATTTAATAATATGATAATGTGGAGGTGCTTTCAATATGTTGACTGATATTGAAATTGCTCAGCAGGCAAAACTTTTGCCTATCAAGGATGTTGCGGATCAAATTGGTATTTCTGAGGATGAACTTGAATTTTACGGAAAATACAAAGCAAAGCTGTCTGATGAACTTGCAAACAGAATCAGCTCTAATCCTGACGGAAAGCTTGTTCTGGTTACAGCAATCAATCCTACTCCTGCCGGAGAGGGCAAAACTACAACAGCGGTTGGTCTTGGACAGGCAATGGCAAAAATAAATAAAAAGGCTGTTATTGCGCTTAGAGAACCATCTTTGGGTCCTGTTTTCGGCATTAAAGGCGGTGCTGCCGGAGGCGGATATGCTCAGGTTCTTCCTATGGAAGACATCAATTTACACTTTACGGGAGATATGCACGCAATTACGGCTGCAAATAATCTTTGCTGTGCAATGCTTGACAACCACATTCAGCAGGGCAATGAGCTTCAGATTGATCCTCGCCGTGTTCTGTTTAAACGCTGCCTTGATATGAATGACAGAGCATTAAGAAACATCGTTATCGGTCTTGGAGGTAAGGTCAACGGCATCCCAAGAGAGGATCACTTTATCATAACTGTTGCTTCTGAGGTTATGGCGATTCTTTGCCTTGCAAACGATATTTCTGACCTCAAAAAGCGTCTTGGCAACATTCTTGTTGCATACACATATTCTGGACAGCCTGTTTATGCTAAGGATATAAAGGCTAACGGAGCAATGACTGCGCTGTTAAAAGATGCAATAAAGCCTAATCTTGTTCAGACTCTTGAGGGTACTCCTGCAATTATGCACGGCGGACCTTTTGCAAATATTGCTCACGGATGTAACAGCGTGCGTGCAACAAAGCTTGCCTTAAAGCTTGCTGACTATTGCATTACGGAGGCAGGCTTCGGTTCTGACCTCGGTGCGGAAAAGTTTCTTGACATCAAGTGCAGATACGCAGGCATCAAGCCTAATGCTATTGTTATTGTTGCTACAACTCGTGCATTGAAATATAACGGCGGAGTACCGAAGTCAGAGGTTTCTGAGGAAAATCTTGACGCTCTCAAAAAAGGAATTGTCAACCTTGGTGTTCACATTGAAAATATGCGTAAGTATAACGTGCCTGTAATCGTTGCAATCAATCAGTTCGGTACAGATACTGAACAGGAACTTAACTTTATTGAGGATTATTGCCGTCAGAACGGTGCCGATTTTGCTTTGTCAAATGTGTTTGGCAAAGGAGGCGAAGGCGGTGTTGAGCTTGCAAATAAGGTTGTTGAAGCTTGTGAAAAGGATTCTGATTTTGCACCGCTCTATGATATTAATCTGACAATTAAAGAAAAAATTGATGTTATTGCTAAGAATATTTATGGAGCTTCCAAAGTGAATTATACGCCTGCTGCCGAAAAGGCAATTACAGAAATTGCTGCTCTTGGCGGTGATAAGTTACCTGTCTGTGTTGCAAAGACACAGTATTCACTTTCCGATAATCCGGCACTTTTGGGTGCTCCTAAGAATTTTGAAATCACCGTAAGAAATCTTTCACTTTCAAACGGCGCAGGATTTGTAGTTGTCTATACAGGCGATATTATGACTATGCCGGGACTTCCTAAAGCACCTGCTGCACACAGCATTGATGTAAATGAAGACGGCAGAATTTCAGGTCTTTACTGATATGATTAAAATAATTTCTCACAGTGCAGAGGAGACCGAACAAATCGGATTTAATATTGCTCAAAGGCTTAACGGTACTGAGGTTATAGCTCTGTTCGGCGGACTTGGAATGGGCAAGACGGCATTCACAAGAGGACTGGCAAAAGGTTTGGGCATTGATGATGGTGTATCAAGCCCGACCTTTGCGCTTGTAAATGAATATTCGGGCAGATATAATATTTATCATTTTGATATGTATAGGGTAAGCAGTTGGGATGATTTGTATTCAACAGGCTTTTTTGATTACATTGACACAGGTGTGCTTGTTATTGAATGGAGCGAGAATATAGAGGGAGCTTTGCCCGACAATGCAATCAGAATCAGTATTTCAAAAGGCGGTTCTGATGACGAAAGAATCTTTGAAATTGAGGGAGTTGAATTATAATGAAAATTCTTGCTATTGACACTTCCGCAACTGCTGCATCGGTTGCAGTTGCAGAGGAGGATAAAATCATAGGCGAGTATTTTATTAATACAAAGCTCACTCACAGTCAGACGCTTATTCCTATGGCTGAACAGCTTCTGAAGAGCGTTTCTTTATCGGTAAAGGATTTAGATGCTGTTGCCGTAAATGCCGGTCCGGGTTCTTTTACAGGGGTAAGAATAGGTGTTGCGGCGGCTAAAGGTATTGCCTTTGCCGATGAAATACCGTGTATTTCGGTTTCAACTTTGCAAAGTATGGCTTATAATATGCTTGAAAGTGATTGTATCGTTTGTGCAGTAATGGACGCCCGTTGTCAGCAGGTTTATAATGCAATGTTTAAGATAAACGGCAAGAGCGTTGAGCGCCTGACAGACGACAGAGCTTTGTCACTTGAGGATTTGAAACTTGAGCTTGAACGAATTAATGATAAGGTAGTTCTTGTAGGTGATGGAACAGAAATTACCGAAAAATATTTTGACGGAAAGCTTTCAAATGTTGTTTCGGCACCTATAAATAAAAGAATACAAAATGCTTCTTCTACTGCTATTGTTGCTTGCAGAATGTTAAAGGAAGATAAAACGGTAAGCTCTGACGAGCTTATGCCTGTATATCTCAGATTACCGCAAGCGCAAAGGGAGCTGAATAAAAAATTGGGGGTAAAACAATGATAGCACTCGGATGTGACCACGGCGGATATAATCTTATATGCGCAATTAAAAAGTATCTTGATGAAAAGGGAATAGAGTACAAGGATTTCGGCACGAACAGTACTGAAAGTGTTGACTATCCTGTTTATGGATACAAGGTTGCAACAGCTGTTGCAAGCGGTGAATGTGAGCTTGGTATTCTCTGCTGCGGCACGGGAATCGGAATTTCTATGGCTGCAAATAAAGTTAAGGGAATAAGAGCTGCGGTTGTCAGCAATGAATTCTGCGCCGAAATGACGCGCAGACACAATCACTCTAATATTCTCTGTATGGGCGGCAGAGTGACCTCTGAAGAGGAAGCCGTAAAGTATACGGATATTTTCCTTAATACTCCCGAAGAGGGCGACAGACACGAAAATCGTGTTGCTATGATTACCGCTATTGAGGACGGTACATTTTCTGTTTGATAAAAACTTATAGTTTTGAGCACCTGTTTTTGCAGGTGCTCTTTTTACTTTGCAGGAAACAGTCGGGCTAAAAAGTAGTGCTGTCTGCCAGAGTAGGTGCAGCCCAACGACTGCTCATTTAGTATATATATCACAATGAGTAACATTTATGTAATAATTGTAATATTTATCAAAATAGCCCTGCTTTTACAGCTTTTCAACATAACTAACAATTTTCCACAATAGAAACAAAGAGTTTTAATCTGTCCTAACAGCTTTCCATATAGTTAGAAAAACTGTTTAAATATTATAATAATAGTCTATATGATAACGATAATATTATTAAATTATTACAACAATATAGCTTGTTGTAATAATTTTTGCCAAAAAATTTCATTTTTTTAAATTTATTTACAAAAAACACTTGTTTTTTTTCTAATAAAGTATTATAATAACATCACAATGTTTTTAAAGAATTTTAATAAAGAATTTTTTAAAAGAATATTAGATTTGGAGAGAGTAAAAAATGAGATTACGTAAACAGGAACTTGGAGACAGAAACCTTGTAGGAAACCGTGTTGAAACTGTCAGAAAACAAAAGGGTATGAAACAAAAGGAACTTCTTGCACAGCTTCAGGTTAATGGTGTAGATATGAACGCATCCGGTCTGTCAAAGCTTGAGGGACAGATAAGATTTGTTACCGATGTTGAGCTTGTGGCTCTTTCAGACATACTTGAGGTTTCTGTGGATTATCTTCTTGGCAGAGCAGACAGATAATTTAATCTTTCGGTTTTGACTTAATTGAATAAATAAACAATAGTTTGTTTTACCTTGTGTTCGGAACAGCCTTTTTGGCTGTTCTTATTTTTTTGAATAATTTTTCCGTAATCTGCCAATAATCATTACGAAAGGAAAGATGCAGTTATGAAATTATTAATCAAGTCAGCCTGTATTGCATTTGTACTTACAGTCATATACTCTGTTATCCCGTTTGAAGCTCAGTGCAGTGAGTTATCACAGGATGTATTCAGACTTCATATTCTTGCAAACTCTGATTCTGAGGCAGATCAGAGCCTTAAAATAAAGGTAAGAGATAAGGTGCTTGATTTCACCGAGGATTTATTTAACTCTGCAAACTCAAAAGAAGAGGCAGAAAGCATAATTTCAGATAATTTGCAGTCGATTTCCAATGTAGCGTATCAGACTGTGCTGGATAACGGTTATGATTATGTTGTAACTGCCGAAATTACTAATATGTATTTTAACACACGATATTATGAGGGTTATACTCTGCCCTCCGGAATGTACGATGCCCTCCGCATCACAATAGGTGAGGGCGAAGGGCATAATTGGTGGTGTGTTATGTATCCGTCAATTTGCATATCTTCGGCAGAAGATAAAGAGAGTAAGGCAAAAGAAGCGTTAGATGATGACGAATATAATATTGTGTGCAATGAACAGTATCAGTACAAATTCAAAGTCGTTGAAATGTTTGAAAAATTTTGTTCACTGTTCTAAGAATTAGTATGATGTACATTTTTTAGACCATTAAATATGATAATTTTTATGTTGTTGGAATTGCATTGATAATGGTTGAAAGAACCATAAGTGAAAATGTAAACAGTGTAACAGGAGAACACATAAATACAGCAATTTTTCTTGATGTATTTATGTTAAATACGCTTTTCACCAGGTTAGCTTTTCCTTTATGTTTTACAAGCTCTATAATGAAAAAAACTATTGCGGTAATTATCAGTCCGAATAATATTATTTCAATCAGAGCTGCAAATAAAAGAAAAGGTAAATTTACGCTGTTTAGCAATTCGTAGTTACTCATATTTGCGATTTCTTCAATATCTATATTGTAATTTTTAAAAAATAACTGCATTACCGTAGAAATGGTATTTATTGAAAAGTGCGCAATCATTGAAGGAATTATAGAGCGTGTTTTTATCACC